>Ga0209309_10001710_pt1 | contig 21214 bp, 17 predicted proteins | sample COGITO_mtgs_1204_2_FD_184807 | JGI IMG/M metagenome (GOLD analysis project Ga0209309, IMG submission 184807) | Pelagic marine microbial communities from North Sea - COGITO_mtgs_120412 (SPAdes) (version 2) | ecosystem: Environmental > Aquatic > Marine > Epipelagic ... | reverse complement strand
GGTGGTGTCGCGAAACATCGGATGCGTGTAATCGAATCCCCAATCGAGCACACCGATCAGCACACCTTCTCCGTGATACGGTTGTGGCAGATTGAATCCTGCATGTACGCTGTCCACCCGGGTTCCGTATCGGACTTTGTTGACGTCGGGTACGGCACGGGAAGCCAATTCGACCAGTGCCATCGGAGTTTGCCAGAGGACATCAAGCGCGTATGCATTCACCCGAAACGACGCAATTCCTTGTCGGCATGCACCCGCAGTCACAGCCTCTTCATTCGCTGCCCAGGCGCGCCATTCGGTTTCCGAAACGCCTGAGGTCAATCGTCCCAAGAATCCGACGGTTGCTTCACCGTGCACTTCTGCTACGGGATAGGCTCCAGTGGCTTGCAATAGGCCTTTGGTGTCGTCATGCTTTGTGACAAGGGCTTCCAATTCCAAAAGCGCTTGCAAATCAACTTGCGCGATGTCTTGCGCTGCACTTGATGCTGCGACGAAAGGCAATAGCGCTAGGAGAAACGGTTGAATATTCATAAAGCGAATTTAGCGCGGTCATGCCAACTTTGAATGACTGCCGTAGAAATTGGAGCGAGACGCCAAATCAACAAACCGCTTTACCTTGGCAGCAACTGAAAACTGACCCATGACAAGAAAAATGATTTCCCGTACCACTCGATTCGGATGGTTGTGTGCCTCTTTCATGTTCCTCATGTCCTTATTGTCAACTAACATAGCTGCTCAGGATGGCGAAGGGATGTTCACCATTTACCTCGTTCGGCATGCGGAGAAACAGTCCGATTCCAACGACCCACCCCTCACAGATTGTGGAATCGAACGATCCGAAAGCTTCAGTGCTTTATTCGAATCTGTGACGTTGGAAGCTGTATACAGCACAGACTACAAACGCACGCAGAGCACGGCATTGCCCACAGCGATGGATCAAGGACTAATGATTCAGTCGTACGAGCCGGACGCGTTGGGGAAAATTGCGGAAGAGCTGATTCGAAATGGACAAGATGCCTTGGTGGTGGGACACAGCAATACCACAGCCGTGCTCGCTGGATTGCTCGTCGGTGAAGAAATGGGATCATTCGACGAGTCGATTTACAATCGGGTGTACCAAGTGGTGGTGTCGAAAGATGATCGGCGCCTCCACGTTTTGCACACCTCATTTGATTGTTCGGGACGTTAACGCATAAAAATCCCCGCGACCGTTTCCAGTGCAGGGATTTTAATGCATTCAGTTCTGAGGTTATCCTCCTTCAGTCTTCTCAGATTTTGATGACCTTGAAGTTCTTTTCAAACGCCTTCGTGTGGCATTTGACGAAGTAGGTGCCTGGTGCGTAGCCGGTCAGTGAAATCGTTTTGCGGTTTGCTCCTTGCGGAATGCTTCCTGTCTCAAGGACTCTTCCCAACCGGTCCAAAACCAAAATCTGCACGGCCTCTGACCAATCACCCGAAGACTCAATCTCGATATTGAATTGATTGCTCGTGGGGTTGGGGTAGACCTTGATGATTGTTGCATCGGGCGCCTCCTCTGCAACACCGACAATGCCACTTGCGACCAGCAACCGCTCGAATTCAAAGATGCATTCGCTGCTTTCATCCACCACCACAATGTTGTACTCACCAACGGGAAGGTTCATGAATGTGCCGGAAGCGGCAAAGTTTTGACCTCCATCGATGCTGTAGAGGTAGGAATCGGATCCTGACAAAGATTCGATTACGATGGAACCGTCCGTGGTCAAAACAGAATAAGGATAGGTCACCGTGATGTCCAAATCAGCGAAGGCACAAACGTCGATGATAACCGTTTCCAAGAAGGTACACGTTCCGCTTTCATTTTGGACGACAACCTCATACAAGCCTGCGGCGAGGCCGCTGAATGAATTCGCAGTTCCGAAGGTCTGTCCGCCGTCAATGCTGTATTCAAAGCTGTCGTCTACGGAAATTGTGTTGATGGTGAGTGACCCATCTTCTGCTGATGAAGAAGTGGCATGCTCGACATCAATATTGGCGAGGATTTCACAGCCATTGTCCCCTGCACAAAATGACTCAACAGCTTCATCGCCAAAATCACCGTCGTTGGAAACGATGAGGTCACCTTCTTCATTCCAAACTTGGAAATACCCTTGGCCGTATCCACAGCACATTCCGTCTCCATAGGAGTCAAATACATACAGCGTAAGGCAGGTACTGGAACTCACACAGATCTCTTCCGTGTACTCGTCCGTGCCACCTCCTAAATCACCTTCCGAAACAATCTGTCCGGACCCCACATCGACCATTTTCCAGGAGGTTTCACCGGGGTAATTGTCCGCAAGGAAATAGAGCGTGATGGTTTCAAAATCCACCTCCAAGTCGGCGGTAGTTGTTGCGGTGTTGTTGCTCGCGTCTCCATCAATGGCACCATTGACATTGGTAATGGCCAACTGAATGTTATTGCTGGAGGCTAAGTAGTCGTTTTCAATCAGGAAAGAAAATCCGCCCTGTTCTTGGGATTCAATATCCACCGCTTCCTCTAAGAAATCGATGACTTCGTCATTGACCAGAATCAAGATTTCCACGGATTCAATGGGCTCTTCGCCCATGTTGGAGATGACGACACTGACACCCATTTGACCATCGCATGTCGAGTTGACTTGGCCTATGGCGAGGGAAGCGTCCAACGCATGGATATGACTCAGAACGAAATCGAGGGTGTCGTTGTTGCCATAGCCATCGTCGGGATCCGATACAATCCCGGTGATGAGGTAGTCGCCCGTTGTGGAGAAATCTTGTGGGACGCTGAACTGAAATTCGGCGTCGCCAAAAGGCTCAATCACATCGGTGATGTTCATGGTTTCCATCAACTGTCCGTCCACAAGCAAGGAGAGATCGAAATCACTCATGTCATTCAATCCCGTGTTGGCCACCCGGATGGTGACCAGCTCCTCTGACCCCAATGAGGAGGATGCCACGGGGTCGATGAGTTCTTCTACAGCCAAATCGTCATCGGCTTTGATACCTGCCCAAAATGACACCCACGGTCGTGCTTGCTTGATGACCAATTGGTCTTCGGCCGTAACCTTGTATTCAATGTCCATACCGAACCCTTCGATTCCTTCCACACCATAAAGGATGGCAAACTCATCGTGAATGGTGCTGAGGTATTCCCTGAGGAGGTCGAGGTGTTCTAAATCCATAACCAGCTCTCCAGGTTCCACCAGATTGGACAATCTCAACAAGACAAACCCAGCCCCCTCTGTCGGATCTTCGTAGAGCAGAATCTCTTCAGGAACGGCATTGGGATCGGGATTTGTAATCAATGACTCACCCACTTGGGTGTTCAAGTAAAACGTCCCTTGACTATCATAAATGGGGTCCAGGCTGATTCCAACTCCATTGGACTGTTCTTCTTGAAAATTGGGATGGCACAACACGCCCATGGCGGCCATGAAATGGTCTACGCGGTAAAAATCGCGCTCCTCATAAGCGCGAAAATTCCACATGCTCGCATACACCTGCTTGATGGATTTTGAAATGTGGCCCTCTTCGGGGTACTGGGTTTTGGAGGTGTAAAGTCCTGCTCCGCTGAATCCAGGCAAGTCTTCGTTGTTCGTGCTCGATCGGCAACGCACTGGGGTACCCACAGGAAAGGAGTCGTGCATGGCCTGCAATGCATCCATCATCCATGGAGGCATCGGAGCGTCTTTGATGTCGTCCCTGAAGTCCCGCAAACGATCTTCGCGAAAGTCGAGATCATAGATGAAGGACGGATTATTGATCATGACTTCGGCTTCTTCGTAGAAGTCATTGTACTGCATGAATTCGTCATAGAAGTAAAACGGAATTCCAAATCCATCCGGTATCGTGCCTTCCGGAAAACCAAACGAACGCATGGTCGCGACATTGGAGCATTTCGCGCCAAAAGCGGAGGACATCTCAAAGCCGATGTCATCCAAAGGCAGGATTTCGGTGATGCTCAAATCGCGCACAGGAATTTGAGGTTCCGTCGGGCGGAGTGCCTCGTACCATTCGTTGACCTCATCCAAACTCGCTTCTCGGATGTAGTAAGATTCTGCCTCAACCCTGTAATAGATGTAATTGCCCAGAAGGCTTGCGACCGAATCAATTGCGAGTGGATCGGCGATGTAAGCGTTGGGGACGTTGTCCTGAATGGCCCTCAGATTCACGTGAGAAAGGGGAGTCTGGATCACAGAGGTCATGATGCCGCCAACGCGAGGCAGTGAATTCGGCAAGGCGTCGTACAACACAATGTCTCTTGATCCGGGTGTTTCATCCACTTCCATGTGCCGGAAGAAGCCGTAGCCTTCAGCGGCATGAAGAGGGATGTAGTCTACATTTCCAAAAACCACCGACTCGAGCACAACGTCGATTCCCGACCCTTCGTAGTCATCGGCATAGTCATCGAGGTAGTCGTCTTCATCATTTTCCCCGATGAAGTGGTTCATGTTGTTTTGAAGGAAGGGCAAGTTCGCCATGAGCAGGTGATACGTTCGTTGCGTGGCTTCGAAATTGTACGCATTTCCAAAAGAGAAATTGAAAGAGTAACCACCAATGGTTCCGTTGGGATTGATTTGTGTGGGGTTGAAGACGATTTCTCCTGAAGAGTCGTCTCCTGTAACGTTGGCGCCAATAGCATTCCAAAAGCCATAGTGCACGCCGTGCGTGTTGCTATTGATGAAGTAGACTTGTGGCTCAGGTGTATCCCGGTTCAGGATTCCGAATTTCACGTAGAGCTGATCATCCAAGAATGGCGCCCAGCCCACGTTGTTGACAGCCGCGAGCTCCATGAATGTTTCCGCATCTGGAACGGAAGTGGCGCCGTCAATGAAATTGACAGGTTCCGCATAATTCAGAGGTGCATCCGTCGGCATATTCTGAAATTCGGTGATGTCATCAGTACCGTCTCCATCGATGTCTCCGGGATTTGAAACATCATACTCCCAGATGGTGTAGTTTTCGATGGGATAGGCTGCGCCTGGTTCGGAAATGACCATGGTTCCGTTCAAACCCATGGTGATTGAAGAAGGCCAGGTAAATGCAGGGCTGTGCTCTGCTTCTAAGATGTAATACTTGCCCGATTCGCCTTCGATGGAGAGCTGGACTTGGCCATAAAAATTTACGGAGTAATTGTCAATGGGCACAATGACTTGTGCAACGAGTGGGGCGGATACAGTAGCAGTGAAGAGGAGCAGGAGCGTAATGATGTGCTTCATTTCAGGTGGTTGGTTAGTGCTTGCAGTTGTAAGGTATTCCTTTTTACCTGAACAAAAGACCGAATGGCCAATCCGTTGGTTGCTTTCAGACAACAACCACACGATTACACAATCGCGCAATCCTGAAATGAAAAAGCGCAGCACCCCTGAGAAGATGCTGCGCCTTCGGTGAGTTTCTCACCTCTTGCAGGAAGATGTTGTGGAATGGCCCTAACCCAAGACCATAGTCCAATCATTCCTTGACAAATCGAATCGCTTCATAAGATTTTCCCGTTACGCGAATTTGCAAATTGTACAAACCGGTCGGCAGTGTTCCGACATTGATAGCTTCGTTCCCAACGCCGCGCTGACGGTGGACGATTTTACCATTGACGCTGTAAACATGGGCTTCCCACGTTTCATCGTTTGGGAGACCCTTGATCTGCGCTGCTGTTCCAACGGGATTGGGAAATAGGGAGACTGTGTTGGCCTCAAATGCCTCTTCAACAACATTGGAAGCTGTGCTTTCGCAGATTTCGAAGTTGAACGTGCTTGGCGGTGCCATGGTCGTGCTTGTTTCGTCAATGACGACCTCGCCCGCTGGATTCTTCACGGTGTAGCCGCATTGCGTGGGGTAGGACACGGGCGAACTGACGAGGAAGTCGACTTCTCCTTCGTTGACCGTGACCATCACCGTTCGTTCCTCGAACGACTGGTAATCCGCGTATCCGTCTCCGTCAAAATCGGGGTTGAAGAAAATATTGGCCTCCAAACCCGATTCAGAATAGACGGCCATATTTCCTCCGTACCAGCCATCATAAGACTCGTCAGTGAACGTTACTTCGATGAGGCCGCAGGTCGGACTTTCTTCGCATGGATTCAATCCGTAGATGCTGATCGGCGGTGATGCGTAGCTGCTGTAGATCACAGTCCCGAATTGATCCTCAACTTCGAATCCGTGGTTTCCGCTCCAAGAGCCCCCTTGATTGTTGTAAATCACATCGATTCGAGAGCCGTTGTTTACCGGTACGGAGAAGGATTCCGTTGTGCCTGTTGTCATCGTCTCCGATGCGATCAAGGTTCCATTGGAAAAAACGTTGATTGTTGAGCCTTCCCAACCTTCCGACCCATTCCCGAACGTTAACATGTTGATTTTCCACGCTCCGCAGGTGCCTTCTGGGTCGGGAAAGTCATAAGGCATCACTTCACCCAAGGAATGCACCACGCCGTTGTACGCTAGCATGTCGGCTTGGATGATGGGGGCGGTGTTGGCTGCAATGCCTTCGGAGTCAATGGAGATTCCAATGTTTTCGTTGCCATATGAAGTCAAATTTTGGCCATTGAACAAATCATCCGATTCATAAACAGCCTCTACCAGATGCGCATAGAGGATGTCATCCATGAACTGGGAGGCGAGCAAGGCTTCTACGCTCTCGAAGCCACTGGCTTCCGCAAGTGCAAAAAAAGCGGCATCGGTGGGAGCGAATACCGTAAAAGGACCTTCGGCAGGCTCGTTGTCATTTAAAATGGGCTGACCGCGCAGCGCTTCATCCAAACCTTCGGCGAGGAGCGCTTGCTCTAGAATGGTGTGGTCTGGACTTTGGACGATGACGTCCCACGTAGTGGCGCCGGGGTAGCCGGCGGGAGCTAGGATGTGATCAATGACGTGAATGACACCATTGAATGCCGTGATATCAGGGTAGATGATGTTGGCGTCGTCCACCATCGCACCGGCGTCGCCGATGGAAATGGTGACCGATTGGCCCTCCGCTGTCGGCAATGTCATGCCGTCTTCCAAGTCGCTCGCCATGTAAACTCCGGGGACGATGTGGTATGCCAACGCCGGAACCATATCGTAGAATGCGAGCATGTCGAACTGGCTTAAGTTCATCAATTCCATCAAGTCATTAACGGCTGCATCGGTCGGAACGAAAACGGTGTATCCTTCATTGCCCGAGAGGTCAACACCGCCCACCCAGCCGGTGTTACCTGGCTGTCCATTGATGTAATTCGCACTGTAATATGTGGTGAACGCCCAGCAGGACTGCCAAGCGGCAAGGTTTTCCAATCCGCCACCTCCAGTGAAATCAGCCATCACATCCGCTAGCGTCTCGGCATCCACCACGATCGTCCCGGTCATGCCCAATTCAGGCTGTACCCCAATGGAAGAAGTGAACGTATAGACACCCGGCACGTCGAAAGTGACCGTGCCCATGCAGACGCCGTCGATGTTGCCTTCGGTTTCTTCCAAGAAAAAGGAAACCGGGTTGCTCTCCTCCGTACCGTCAACATTGTGCGTGCCTTCCGCGTTTACGAAGGCGACGGTTTGGCCCACAGAAATGGTGAATTCGTTAGGCGTGAATATGAAATCGGTGAGGTAGACGGTGGTGTCAGCCTCGCACTGGGCATGGGTATTTATGAATCCCATGCTCATGAAAATGGCGAGGGTGGATTGAATCAGTCTATTCATGTTCGTTCTCAGTTTATTACCACCGCTGCAATGCTTTAGTGACAGCTGGAAGTTCTTGTTCGTAAGTGTTTGGTATAAAGAACAACAGGGAGGGTATAAAAGTTCAGTCAACGGAGACAGGTGTGAGGAGATTAAGAAGCGAGGATGAAAAGGTCCTGAAGGTCAGTTCGTCCTCCCTTCTAGCGTTTTATGATGCACCGTTGCTCTACCGAGCCGTCATCGTATAGGTAGAGCAGTAATTGGTTTGGGGTGGGATCGACTTGTCGTCCGCAGAAATCAATGACCCGTGTGAGCTTTTTGCCTTGGGTAGAGAAGGCATCGAGGTTGGCAGCGGGTTCGCACGCCTTGATGAGGTAAACGAGGGATTCATCGACATCCGAGGCGGTGCCGAGCATGAGGTAGCACCCGTCAGGAGTTTGTGTCGCGGCATGCCCAGTTTCATCTTCTCCCTCGGTATTTTCGAAGGATTGAGTCCATTGCTCCAATCCGCTTTCCGTTGTTTTGATCATGAGCATATCGCCATCTCCTGAATCTCCAGGAAGGTGATCTTCTGTGCCGCCGATGATGTACCCTCCATCTGTGGTTTGTTGAACGCAACGCCCAATCTCCTGCGCATCCGAAGTGCCAAACGTTTGGCTCCATTCCTCGTCCCCATTTCCGTTGGTTTTGATGAGGTACACGTCGCGGTCAACTTCATCGGATGCCGTTCTGAACCCAGCGAGGATGAATCCACCATCGGTGACGGTCTGTACCGAATAGGCCACATCGAAATCATCACCTCCATACGTCTGACTCCAAAGTTCCTGGCCTGCGCCATCTGTTTTGAGGAGGTACGCATCGGAGCTGGTGTTGTTTTGGATTTTTCTGCCTGGACCGATCCGGCCCGTCACGATAAACCCGCCGTCATCGGTCTGTTCGAGTCCATAACCGATAGCTGTCATATCCTCGGCCCCAAAGCTGTTGGCCCATTCTTCATTGCCGTTGCCGTCTGTCTTGAGAAGGTACAATTCCTTGAAGTGCCCTTCAACATCCCATTCACCCAAAACGGTATACCCTGCCACGGCATAGCCACCATCAGAGGTTGGGCATACGGACCAGCCCACGTCATTCAATGAACCTCCCAAAGTTTGCCCCCACTCAATCACCCCATTGGGATAGGTTTTGATGAGAAGGATGTCCCACCCACCATCTTCGCCGTCCTCACCTTCGAGGTGCGTTCTCCCGGCAATAATGAATCCGCCGTCATCGGTTTGCTTCACAGCGGCGCCGTAGTCCTCCGATTCTGGGCTTCCAAATGTTTGGCTCCATTCTTCTGTTCCGTTTGCGTCGATTTTGATGAGCAAAACATTGGAATCATCGCCGGCTGAAGAGCGTGTGTGGCCGAGCAATACGAAACCCCCATCAACCGTCTGCTCCAACGCATGACCGGCATTCTTCATGCCTGTTCCGTAGGTCTGTTCCCAATCTTGAGCAGAGGCGCTGGCAGCCAGAATGGCAAGCGAGAGGAGGAGGTTCAGTCGAAACAAGGAACAATTCATGATCTTACTGGGGGAGCAGATTCGTTTTGAAAAATGCATGGTGGGTTCGTTATCACTCGCAGCGAAAGTGCTTCTTTCTGTTTTGGATGTACAACTGACCGAACGGTGCTTCGGCAATTCACGCCCAAAGAGGTCATAAATTTTATGGTCATGAACCGTATTCTGATTCATCTCTTGAATGCTCATGACGGTGTTCAAGCGCACCCAAAATTGCGAAGTGTAAAATCCAATCTTCTTCTTCTGCCATTCCCAAAAGAGATTGTTGTTGATCTTCCAAGTCCTCATCCCACAACTCGATAGTATATGTTTTCTTTTCAAACATTTGTGTCGAATTTCCTCTTGTCTCGATACCAATATTGCCAGAGTAAACATTCTAGACATCTTCAACATGATTTATTTCCCCTTCTCCATTATCAATAATTCCCATTGTAGCATAAACTCCTGGTTCATCAGGGATCTCATCAATATCATTCTCATATTGAATAATTAGAATCGGTAAATGACTTTCAGTAAAATCTTGATCTAGCTCATGGAGTCGCACCCTACTGAGGTGATTTGGGCCTGCACTTGTCCAGCAGTCCCGATGATCAGAAGCATCGCAATGAGAATAAATCGTTTCATGGCATCAAATTGAAGTAAGGGGTTCTTATGTATAGGTCAAATAGGACGTCGCACGGGCTATTCATTCGAACGGAAATGCAGCTTCCTGTTTTGAATGTACATCTGTCCGAAAGGAGCTTCAGGCAATTCTCGTCCGAACAGGTCGAAGATTCTGTCGTCGCGAGTGGGCATGCCAAAGAGTTCCTGAATGCTTGAGGGAACCTCTACGCGAACCCAAACTTGGGACGACTCATCCCATGCCTGATCGAAGCAACAGGTCAAGGTGTCTGCGACACCCGATGCCGTATCCGTTAACGCATAATCGATGCAAGTCGTCACCGTATCCGCGAGAATCGAATTGTAGACCGAGTGGCTGCAGGGCATGCCGAAGCAACTGTCCTGGCCCAACATGATGTCGTCTGCAGATGTCGTCATTAAGAGCGGAACCATGTCCGGCAAACCATTGCCTGTGGTGGGTGCTGCTACATCAAACTCCTCTTGGGAACCTGTGGTGTACGTGTAATCACAAAGTGACTCTTGCCCGTGGATTTGCATCCAAAACAAGGCGAAGGTGAGTAGGAGTGCATTTTTCATAGAAGAAGGTTTTTGGATTTAGCGGGTTCACTTTTCTGCCTTCGAATTACGGGTTTTGTAGCGGAAAAAAATTCACGCACAGGGGTGAAAAGCCACCGGTGTTCGCAGATGCAAAGCCACATTTGGCGATGGGCTAACGCTCTTACTAAATTGCATCATGTTGAAAACGAAAAAATTGAAATTAGTGGTCATATTCGCTGTGTTGCTTCTCAGTGCTTGCCGTGAAGATCATTGGAATGATTGCCAATGCGAATTGAATAACTACTGGTCAATAGCGTATGTCGAAGATGGCGGCGGATTAGGTCCTGTGCAGGTTACGAAAACGCTCGATGTAAGTGACGGAGTTGGTGAGTTTGAAAGCTTGCATAATGTTGTTGATCAGAATTTTCTTGACGGCTCAGAAGTCCTAACAATTGAATTCCTCTCTTGCGAGTCGGCGCTATTTTCTGGATTTAATATTACCGTAAACGACGGTATTTTCCTCGACACCGCCTTTGTGTACTCCAATGAACCATTACTTTGGCAATTTTATGATGGTTGCAATGCGTTGATTTTGGAACGGGAAAGTGGCTACAGAGACACTCTGTATCTACAATGAAATCAGCCAAATCGCGAAGAAAAAACGCGATTATTTGAGCATGGTTACTACGGCGATCCAGCAGCCCACATTCACGATGAGCGATGAATATAAAATCTAGTTTTTTTTATTCTTTAGATTATTTTTTAATTGATTTGAATATGAATACTTTGGGAACTTATTAATTATTAATCTTTCAATTATGGAGCAGAGCAACAATTCTTTCAATCGTGAAGAACACCTTGTACCCTCATTCAAAGCGGCCGTGTACTACCTGCTGGTTTACATTCCGATCTTACTTCCTCTTTCAATTTGGAAAACCGCGGCTGTAGCACTCGCGAAACTTTGGCAAACTCGAAGCGTATCTTTTGAAAATCCCACGGGGAAATATCCCCTTTGGAGTATGTTATACAAATACCTCGTAACCGTCGTCTTTGATTCAGCTATTCTGCTGGCTTGGTTGATTGGACTCTATGTATCCATATTCGAATTTAAGGCGTATGAGATTTTTAAATACATGGACTTCTTCCCAGCCATGAAGACCACGTTGAAGGGACTGCTCATGATTTACACGAGTGTGATCATGATAAAACTCGCTAAAGAAACCTTGAATTTTATTCTCGAGAATCTCATCACTTGGATTCTGGATGTCATTCGCAGCATTGGCCAAATGATGGTCAATATCTGGAAGCTCAATTTTGTAATCCGACGAAAGGGAGAATAACTCAACGACTTCATAAGAAAAGTCCTCACCTCCTTCTATTGGGTTGTGAGGATTTTTTTTGCTCGATTCAGAGGGTTGGCCAAGGTGTATTTCAAAACGTCTCAAGGAACTTAGTGCTGCGAAGTGTTTGGCCCCCAGTGGACTACTCCTAAAATCCTCGCATCTTCAACCGATGCGGGGATTTTTGTGCCTTAAACCCCCGTATACATTTGGGGTGAATCGTTGGTAATTGCAAAAATAAAGTAAGTTGCTAAAACTAATTAAATAATATGAAAAAATTTATTTTTGCTTGCATCCTTGGGGCTCTCACTTTTGGAATGCATGCCCAGGAATTAACGGCATCGGGACAAGAAATTTTGTCTTCCAACTCTCCAATTTCAATCAAGGCCGCTATTGAAATGTCACAGTATCAGGCACCATTGGCTGCGCTGCATTTTCGAGACGCTAAGAAGGTCAAAACCTGGAATGTAGTCTGGGCTGCTTTGGGGGGGTGGGGATTTGGGGCTGGAGCAATTAATCTTTCCTACGGAGACCCCTTTGGCGTCCTTGATTTGGGTATTGGAGCGGGCTTGTGCGTGCTTAGTTTTTCAGGTAAACGGAAGGCAAGGATTATAAACTCCGTTCGACTTGGTGTCGAGGAGTACAACAAATCACTGCAAAGCAAAGAGGCTCAATAAAAAGTTAGAGTTCCTTTTCATTACTGTGAGGGCGCGCATCATAGGCGCGCCTTTTTTGTCGAATTTTTTTGCAGGACCAACGACAAAGGCGTCACCATTAATGCCTTTTTTAGGAAATTGAAGGACTGACTTTTCAACTGCTACAAGCCCCGCACCACCCATCCAAAAAACCGCCTCCATTTGGCACAACAATGGGAAAAACAATAATTATTTGAAGGACTGCCGAATTTGATTAATTGCGCGGGTCGATCCTGACCCATGCTGGTTTGCCGAAAACCTTCGGAATGAGCATTACGCCAATGGCGACTCCATTCACACCGGCATTGGAGCATCGTTTTTCAAATCCTTCAGCCTCAAAAAACGTACCCGATACATTCAATAAACGCTGTTATTTTGTTAGCTTCCCGTTTTAATCTAAATAATTTCTCGTATGAATAAGAAACTTTTTCTGATTGCGGCAGCATTCCTTGCTCTCTGTTTTGTCGGACTTGCTTACATGAATAATTCAATTGCTGAGCAAATAGATGACGCCCTTACAGATCAAATCCGAGGAATAGAAAAGGAAGGTTATCTAGAGATTTCCTACGATGACGTGACCTACAATCTGCTCACACAAACGATGACATTCGAGGATTTTGAATTCACGGAATCCAAAGACTTTATAGAAATAGGAACCATCGAATTCAAAATTGGATTGGGTACACTGCGAAGATTAAGTGAGTCAGGTTCAGACGCATATTTGGATGACTTTTCAGTGACCTGTTACGAGATGGATGCTTCTGTTGATCGCGAAGGATTCGAGATGACCAAAGGAGCTCTGGGGTACTCAGGGCGTATATCGATGAAAGATTCAGACTTCAGCTTTCGCAGTCTCCGAATCGAATTGGAGGGGCTTAAATCGAGGTCAAAAGACGTGCCATTTGAATTAGCGAACTTCTTCTTTTATGCCGATGCAGGAGACAATGGGCTTGACCTTGAAACTATCATTGATATGGACGAAGAGACGTTGGTTTCTCTGAGAGAAATTGAAATTGAAACGAAAATTTCAGATTTGGATTTGCCTCCTGTGTCAACAAAAGAAATGGAGTTGGATGAAATTGGAATTGAAACCCTCCTGATTCATGATTTAGAATTCAATTGCAATCGCATGGGAGATGATCTTACTTTCTTCTTTGGTTTTGATACCGACATGGCAGAGGCATCGTTGGATTGCGCTATTGATTTTTCCGAAAGTGAGAACGATCCAGACATGGAGATTGAGCTCAGCCTGAACAATATCGATAGGGATATACAAAGGGTATTGGAAAAAGAAGTCGATTGGGAAAAAGGCCGCGCTGAATATGAATTTGAATTTGATGGGCTTCTTTCTGAATTGAATATTGCCGTGCAAGAATCTTTGATGAAATAACACGTCGAAATCTTTTGTGGTTGCTGCAGTTATGTGGTGAAAGGCTTGTCATTGCTGGATAGTTGATGGCTCCATTGGAGGCGTTTTCCTTTTGCTTCTCCCAATTTTGAGCGAAGCGAAAACTCGGTGCTATATTGCTAATACCAAATTGTCACGTGCCATGCAAAAGATTTTCTTGCTGAACCTTGTGGTTTTTCTTTTTTTGTTAGCAGGCTCTAACGCAACGAAAGCTCAGGGTTACACCATCACGCTTGAAGAGCACGCAACCGACCTCGTTGAAGGCCAAACGACGTACCGTCTCTATGTAGACATGGTCAATGCGGATGACTTTTTGTCTTCCGTTTATGGAGGCGATTATGCTTGGTTTCTCTCCGTTACCAGGAGGTTGGCGGTGCAGCAATGGACATTAAGAAAATAAGGGCTTCTATGGGATATGGTGGAGCACATCCTCCAACTCCATTAAATTCATTGGTGCGTCTTGGGCTCACTGCGGGCTACTTCCAAAATCCTCGCATCTTCTACATATGCCGAGATTGTTTAGTCTTATACCACTTGCTGGGGTTGAGTTCACCCCTATACGTGAGTGGTAGACTCCTGATGAGCCGTATTTTTAGCACATGAAAGCAGAAATCTCAAGCACCGTGAAGCACCACGTATACCTCCTAATGGCTTGTATGATGGGTGTCACCCAGTTGTCAGAAGCACAAGTGCCTTGTGATATGTTAGGGATGATCATGAATGTAGGATCTCAAGAAACGGCTATCAATATTTACCATTCAGGTCAGTACATGACTCATCCCCAAGAGCACAATGTTTTTGTTTGGGAGTTTAGTGACCAGCAAGGAAATTTATTGCATCAAGACACGATAGTGAATGATGCGTTTTGCAGTTTTGGACACAGTTGGTCCTTGACGGATACCGTGAATGTTACGGTCACTCTCGTCAATGATGAGGCTGTTTTGGTAGACTCGGGAAATTCAATCAATTGTTTGTTTGAAGACCAGATATATTGGGAAACAGGTGAGCCTACTCCTTGGGGGAGTTGGACATTTATTCATAACAACCCCGGTACTGATCTGAATACTTCAACAGGCATTGGTCATGTTGCCTTGGACCAAAAAAAACTAATTAAAATACTAGATGCTCTTGGAAGAGAAGTAGAACGCGCTACCAATCAAATCCTCTTCTACATCTATGATGATGGTTCAGTGCAGAAGAGGTTCGTTGTTGAGTGATTTTTGCGATTTCAGTAGTCCCACCGGAACAATATTTGATATAGAAATGAAACACCCTCTCCTCTCACTCGCCTTGATCTTATTCGGTCTTGGATCGGCCTATGGCCAGACCACTTTGGACCTAGAATTGAACGCTAATCCATCCTCTGATTTCGCGATGGTTGAGGTCCATCTCTCTTTCAACGTGCTACCCGATTCAATGGGCACAGGAAATGTAATGGGTTCTGGGTGGGAAATGTATGATCCGCAATACACGTTTACGATGCTCCCAGCGGGAACGCTCACCACAGAATTCTATTGGGAAGAATCGATTGCCAATCTATCGATGTATGCAGCAGTCATATGCGGCGAAGACTCAACGATTTTGCCTCCGATTGACTTTCAAAGCAACACACCAACCGACATCGTTTATGTGGCGAGTCTAGATGTAGGTTGCGGTGGTGGTGACGGCGGCGGCGATGGCGAATGGGATTGTCCGAACCTTATGAGCAACATTGGTGACCCATGCCAAGGTGACTGGGGAGTCATAGATGAAAACTGTGATTGCGTCTACAATGCACAAAATTGCTTTGAAGGCATAGATACTGGACTCCTTTTGCTCTATGCATCAATGGAATGCGGAAACCCAGACAACCCTGATGCATGGTGGTACTGTGGTCTCTTGGAATCCATTGCAGCAGCATCAGCAGGCGACGAAGAAGCGTGCTCCGATGTTTGGGCGTGGATCGAAGCGAACGACTGGGATGGTTCATGGGACCCCGGCAATGGAGGCAATGATGTTGACTGCCCTAATCTAGGCGGAAATGTAGGTGACTGGTGCACTACTGCAAATGGTGGTTTTGGTGAAATCAGTTCCGATTGCGAGTGCATTGAGAATCCAGATTGCGACCTGGTCGTCGAAACGAATTTACTGTCACTCGACGATGGAACAGGCTCTGGAAGCGTGGAAGCCATTGCATCAGGAGGCACGCCTCCTTACGCTTATGTTTGGATGAATTTCTTTGATGAAGTGCTCGGTACAAATGCTACGCTCGATAGTGTGCAAGCGGGCACTTATTTCATCCAAGTCACTGACGCCAACGGCTGCATTGCATTCGGCTGGGAAGACGTCCCGACAGCCTGGGATTGCCCTGAGCTCGAAGCCAATGTGGGAGATTTCTGTGGCAATGGGGATCTGTTGCAAATCGTTTCAGAAGACTGCGAGTGCGTCGAATATGAAGAACCCAACGCCTGTGTTGCTGATTTCACTGTGGTGCAAGCTTACGATGACAACGAAGTGATCCCATTTGAACTCTTTGTCTTCATCTGGGGATATGACGAAAGCAACACGTACAACTGGGACTTTGGTGATGAGGGCAGCAGCAGTGATCCTTTCCCTACCTGGACATACGGTGGAAGTGGACCTTACAATTTGTGCCTGACGGTTTCAAACGAAGAAGAAGATTGCGTGGCGACTTCTTGCCAACTGCTCGAAATCGATTCGCTGGGTTGGATCAATGGATTCATGGATGGATTCAGCATCACGATCATGAATGGTGAAGATGGTGTTGTCAATGGCATCGACGAGGAGCCATCAACTGAGCTGGGCTTCAACGTTGTTCCTAACCCTGTGGTGAATGGATCGTTCGTCCTGAACTGGGAAGCATCTTCTGCCGGCCTGGTGGACATTACAATCCTCTCCATGGATGGCTCAGTGGTTGTTCAAACAACTCGAAACCGCGGAGAGGTCAACAACGCACAAAGCATCAATGTTGCTCACCTCGCGCCTGGCTTGTACTTCTGCCAGGTTCGACAGAAAGGCCTAATTCGCACTGAGAAAGTCGTGATTCGATAGCCCCGCTTCGCTTCAATCCGTTACGAGTAAAAAGCCGAAGGCAGTGCGGTTCAGGCTCCCAGCTCTGCGGTTATTTTCAGTGATCAGACCAAAGTTCATTGAACACTTGTTTATGGGCGATTGGGTGGACTGAGAGGAGAGGTTTCACGCATAACCATTATCGGTAAAGAAATCGAAGACTCCTCCTAGTCGCAATGACAAGCAGGAGACTCCTTATCTTTCGCGGTGACCATTCACCAATAATCTGGGCTATTAGATGGGATTCAATATTGTACTTGTAGAGCCTGAAATCCCGAATAATACAGGCAACATTGGAAGGCTGAGTTTGGCCTCTGGGTCTACGCTGCATCTTATTGGGCCCTTGGGATTTGAAATCACAGATACCCGGCTGAAGCGCGCTGGATTGGACTATTGGCAACACGTTGATGTGCGGATTTATCCGAATTTAGCGGCCTTTATGGCCATTCATCAGGATGCCCATTTTGCCTTTCTTTCGAGCAAGGGCACACAGCCACATTACGACATGGACTACCGGGACAACATGTTTTTGGTCTTTGGGAAAGAATCCACAGGGTTGCCCGCGGACTTGCTGGCTCAGCACCCGGATCGGTTATATCAAATTCCCATTTTTAGTGAGCACATCCGAAGTTTGAACCTGGCCAACGCCGTCAGCATCATCGTGTACGACGGATTGCGGAGCCTCCGACATCAAGGAGCGAATACCCAATGAACCAGAACCTTGTTGGTTTGTTTAGAGGGTATGTCATTTACTACACTGCTTTTTGTTATGGCCACTTCCTTCCTGAATCCTCTTCTCGAGTTCAATTTTGATCAGAGGGGGAATGCGGTAAAATCGTGGACCATCCAAAACGATAACGTCATGGGTGGGGTGTCCGAAGGCAGCGTCCAATGGCAGGAAGAAGGATTGCGCTGGTTTGGTCACACACGCTTGGAGAACAACGGTGGATTTAGCTCGATTCGCAGCCCGTGGAAAGCATTTGACCTGACCGAATTCAAAGCGGTGAGCATCCGTTGCAAGGGTACGGGTGGTCCCTTCAAAATTGTATTGGACACCCAATATGCTTGGTACTTGCCCAATGCGCAAACCGACTTCGACGTCAGCGAAGAATGGAGCGACGTGGTGATTCCGTTGAAGAATTTCGTCTGGGAGCAACCCGGTCGGGGAGTTCTTGGCAAGGTCAATCCCGCCAAGGAACTCAATGAAGTCATTCGGTTTGGCCTCATGAAGTACGACGGTACGGCTCAACCCTTCGACCTCGAGGTGGCGTCGGTCTCGTTTCAGTGAGCTTTTCTAAATTCCAACCTCTAGAACCACCGTCCTGACCAGGCAATCATTTTTTCGGTAGAACCATCTGAGTATACCTTGATGAAAAGCTGTCCGTCAGCAGGATTTTGGATTTCACGCCCAACGAGGTCCAGGAGTTTGACGCATGCTCCATGCTCTTCATTGGGAAGTGGCGCATGCAATGACATCGCCCCTGAGCCCATCGGTTGTTGCTGCGTGACACAATGAACCATACCTCCTAGGAGAACCATGTTTTGGCAATTGATGCCCACAGCTGTCCGGTCGGGGTAAAGGCCTTGGATGATTTCGAGCGCGACGGCGTCCATAGGATCGTCATAGGCAGGCACCAGGACGACGGCGTTGGCAACATAATAATTAACGTAGCTGCTGCGAAAACCGACGTTTTGTCCCCATGTTGTTTGGACAGGAAACTGCGTCAAGGGCAGGTTGACCCGGGTGTAAGGGATGCCCGAAGCGTTGACCGCTTGGTCAATGATGGCCCGATCACTTGCGCTGACATACCAGTAATTCAAATCGGCATCCTCCATCGTAACGAGGGTGTGGTCCCCCGCAAATTTGACAAACCCATCGATGTGTTGATCGGTGATGTCTTCCGTACCGCCAAACAGACCGTCCAACCAAATGAACTGTTCCACACCGATGTATTCACTCAGGTATGCCTCTATCTCTGCCTCGGTCAATCCCGGATTTCGATCGTCCCCGGTAATGGATGAGCGCGTAGCCATGAGGGTGCCTTGGCCATCGATTTCGATGGCACCTCCTTCCAGCACCATGGCGCTGAGGTCGATGACTTCGAGGTTCAGGTTGGATGCGATGGCAGTCGGGACAGCATCGTCCAAAGCAAAGGGTGCGTCGCCGCCCCAGCCATTGAATCCCCAATCCAAAATCAGCCACTCGCCTGCACCGCTCTGCGCAAAAATGGGTCCATTGTCGCGGACCCAGAAATCATCGGTGGGGCAGACTTGGAAGTCGACTTGTCCCATGTCGACTCCGGCTGCTTCAAGTAAATTGGCAATATGAACAACCTCTTCTTCCGCATAGGCGATGAGGTGGACCCGTTCACCGCTGGTCAACGCTGCCGTCATTTCGACCCAGCTCATCTCCATGTCCTCCGCGCCAAAACCGTAGGTGTAATTGTGGGGCCATTGAAGCCAAGTGCCCTCGTGCTCGGACTCTTCGTGCGGCATGGTCAATTGGGCAGAGGCCGTGAGCGCCAAAAAGAAATTAAAAATCAGCAGGTTCGTTCGCATGACTTGAAGTGAAAAACGTTGTTTTCAAAACGAATTCAATTTTAATGGACAATTTAGCTTGAAAGTCCATGCGAAAATTACCTGGTCATCTCGTGTGAATTGAAGATTGAATGACTCCAAAGAGAAAAAGCTTCCCCGCCCGGAAAGGACGAGGAAGCTTGAAGGCTCATTCAATTTCTACGTGAAAGCCCGTTTCTGTTTCGTTTCCCGCTGCATCTGTTGCGCGCATTTCAACGTGGTATTCACCCGCATCCGCGTTCGCAGGGATGACCACCCCGTATGCAAAGGTGAATTCTATGACTCCATCAGGTTCAGCAGCAGGAGCTTCCCAGATGACTGTTTCATCGGATTCCCTAACGAGCAGAATTTGCACTGCATTGAGCCCGTCTGAGTCAGTCACACTGCCCTCGATATTCACAGTTGAACCTTGCGCCCAGCTGGGTTCACCTGGCCATGTCGCTGGATCCACACCATCGACTGCAAGAAGGGAAAATTCGGGAATGTGCTCGTTTTCGATGTGCAGCTGCGTGACCACATCGGTTGCCGCATTGCCTTCCGCATCCACGAGTGATACGACAACATCCCAAACACCGCGGGCGGTCAAGGGGATATTCAACGTCAATGATGCATCGTCACTTGTTCCCGCAAGGGAGCTTGTTTCGAGCACTTCCCAGTTTGTTCCACTGTGCAAAACAAAGCCTTCATCGGCGTCGCCCTCTTCGTGAGCGTGGTCGGCTGCATTGTGCACATCCCATCGCACTTCACTCAGCTCTTCGTTGTCACAAAACGAATCCGAGATCAGGATTTGGGTACCTGCCATCGCTTCGATTTCCTCGGCAAGGACGCTGAATTCCGTGCCCGTCTCCGTGCAAATGGTGGGGGCCTCGGTATCTGTCTTGCCGCATGAGCTCAAGAGGATTACCCCGGACAATAAAATGAGGGCAGCAGCTGCACTAAATGACGAGGTGTGAGTCCCAGCATTCAGGCGGTCATTGGATAAAAATAAATCGTTCATGGTTGTTTGTTTTTAAGGTTGTTTCGGTTGCAGGTTTGATGCAAAACCGATTTGAATCCAACGTCCTTGAGCGACCAGGCCAAGTGCGCGATACGCACTGGTGTGATCCAGCCACTCGACGTTGAAGAGGTTGTTGATCGCGAGGGAAAGTCGCCCTCGCTTTAAAGGCAAGTCCAAACCGCCCTCCCACAATGAAGTTCCCTCCGTTGGTGCTTCATTTCGGGCGGTTAGATTGGCATTGCCAATGGCTTTGAACGCGATACGAACGCTGCCTTTTTCGTGGAATTGGTAATCCAATTCCATCCGCAGTTGTGGGGGCGTTGTAAAGGGCAGTCCAAGTCCAGTCTGCACTTCCCATTGACCGAGTAGGGAAGCGGAAGCGCTTGCAGTCCAAGGTCCAAGTTGCTTGTCAAGCTGTGTCTCGACTCCTGTTCGGAGTACATCCATTGCTTGAAAAACGTAGACTTGGCCCGCATGCGATATGGGTGCAAAAGACGCGCTGGGGTTCAATGATATGAAGTCTTGATGGACAGCAAAGAAGGTCTGTAAAGACCAGCCCCATAGCTTTTCCGAGGGTAAGGAGGCCGCTTGGAATCGTCCTTCAAGTGCTTTCTCAGCACGCAAATTCGCCTGTCCTTGCTCAAATCGAAAGGTACCGTGGTGAATTCCATTGGCCCCCAGTTCATAATTGCTCGGTGCACGTGAATAGGCCGTTGCCGATGCCGTTCCTTTCCAGTGGGCTTCCGCAGGCTCGATGGTATATTGCC
>Ga0209309_10001708_pt1 | contig 21242 bp, 17 predicted proteins | sample COGITO_mtgs_1204_2_FD_184807 | JGI IMG/M metagenome (GOLD analysis project Ga0209309, IMG submission 184807) | Pelagic marine microbial communities from North Sea - COGITO_mtgs_120412 (SPAdes) (version 2) | ecosystem: Environmental > Aquatic > Marine > Epipelagic ... | reverse complement strand
AGTTGAAAATAATCTTTTCATTACTGTTTGTCTTAAATTAATTAGTTAAAGGGTTAAAGATATAAAAATATTTATTTAATAAAAATACTTTGCAGAGAGGAAGGGATTCGAACCCTCGATACGCTTGTGGCGTATACACGCTTTCCAGGCGTGCGCCTTCGACCACTCGGCCACCTCTCTATTATATTTACTATTCTAAATTGGTGCGCTAAATAATAAAAAAAATTGTTCACCATCAAATATGAATAGTTAATTTTATAACATTTCCCCACGTAGAGAAGTCTCAAAGATAGTTTTAAAAACCTTAGGTGATAATTCTTTACCTAAAAGATACATTAATTTTGCCACTGCCGCCTCTGTAGTGATATCTTTTCCAGAAACAACACCTATTTTCTTTAATTGTGTACTTGTTTCATACTGGCCCATATTCACGCTCCCAGCCACACATTGCGTAACATTCACGATCATTATTCCTTTTCCAATATACTTTTTAAGAAGATTTATAAACCAAGCATCTGTAGGAGCATTTCCGCTTCCAAAGGTTTCTAAAACTACCCCCTTTAGGTTCTTTTTTGATAAAATATGGTCGATAGTACTCTCTGTAATTCCCGGAAACATTTTTAAAACCACTACATCATCGTTAAAATTTGAATGCAGTTGAGTGCGCTTTCTTCTATTTGTCTTCCAAAGCACGTTATGATTCACAGATAAATACACACCAGATTCTGCTAAAGCTGGATAATTCATAGATGAAAACGCTTGGAAATGTTCCGCATTTATTTTTGTAGTTCTGTTTCCTCTGTATAATTTATATTCAAAATATAAACCAACTTCAGATATTACAGGCCTTCCTTGCTTTTGCAAACCAGCTATTTGTATACTTGTAATAAGATTTTCTTTAGCATCTGTTCTAAGATCTCCAATGGGAAGCTGAGAACCCGTGAAAATGATAGGTTTAGTAAGATTTTCAAACATAAAACTCAACGCAGCTGCTGTATAAGACATGGTATCACTTCCATGCAACACCACAAAGCCATCATAATCTTCATAACGCTCTTCAATTATTTGAGCGATCTGAACCCAATACACAGGATTCATATTAGAAGAATCTATAGGATTTTTAAAACTCACTGTATCTATGGTGTGTTCTAAAAGTTTTAATTCTGGTATGCTCTGAAGAAGTTCGCTAAAATTGAAAGCTTTTAATGCCCCTGTTTCAAAATCTTTGATCATACCAATGGTTCCACCGGTATAAATTAATAAAATATTTGATTTAGACTTCATTAAGGGCTTCTTGATTCAGAACCGGATTGGCATACATTAATAAGTAACTATTCACTTCTAAAGAATTCTTAAAATCGATCCTTCTCGTAAGACGTCTTTCAAATTGTCTTTTCTGTTTAGAAGTATAATTGTCTGCATAAACTTCGTTGTTATTCAACAAATCACACGCAATATAATTTGCAGGCCATAATTTATAATTCTCATGGATTCTCTTATCTATTAATGAAGCTATACTTTTTAACTGATCATTAATTGAAGATTCCTCTTGCTCAATTTTTAAATATGCTTCTGCCGGAATAACTTCTCCCGCAGTAATGTGAATCCTACCTTTATTACCAAGAGCACCCTTCATTATTGAATTAAAATCTTCGTTTGCAGATTTCACATAGGTCTCTTCATTGTGCTTCGCCATGATTTCTGGCATTTTTAAAACATCTGTAGGATCAAATTCGTAAGACATTGAGATAGGCACGATTTTGATCTTAGAAAGATACTCAGACAAACTAAGATCTCCCTTAGCCATTGCCAACATTTTTAAAACTCCTTGTTGGGTATGATCATTCCCATCTTTGGTTCTACCCTCTCTCTGAGCCATCCAAACCGAACGGTTTTGCGCTAGTAAGAGATCTTTAATATACGCTGAAAGTTGCATAGAACTCTTCAACATTTCTCTTGGACCTAATCCTCTTTGCACCAAGAAGTTTCTGTTAAGCTTAGATAACAATAATAAAAATGGCTTTTGAACCAAATTATCACCAATAGCGGAAGCCGTCATGATAAGATCTTGCTCATACAAGGCGCAGTTTAACAAGCTTGTATCTAATAATATATCCCTATGATTAGAGATAAACATATAAGATTCATCTTTATCAAGACTCTCGAATCCACTATAAGAAAGACCTTCCGAGCTTTTTTCCAGTACTTTTTTTATAGAGTGATAAATCACCTTGGTTTGAAAATCTCTTATAGATTGGCATTCCAATACGATCTCCTCGATCTCAGAATATGATTTTTCGGGAAATGTAAATTGCAACAAGGCTTTCACCATTGGATGCTTTATATATTGCTGAAGGGCAGGTTGCACTTCAGAATCTCGGTAATATCTTATTTTCTCAAAGTCTGACACGTATATCGGCTTAAGTTCACAAATGAACAAAATTAATAATTAAAAATTAACATTAAATCCCAAATATATCAATTGAGTTTTGGGTGGTTACCTCGGCTACAGTCTCTATATCTACCTCATAAATATCAGAAAGTTTATCTGCTACCAACTTCAAATAACTGCTTTCATTTCTTTTACCTCTATGCGGGGCTGGAGCTAGATAGGGAGAATCTGTTTCCAATACTATCTCTTTTAAAGGAATTTGAGCTAAAAACTTATCTAATCCTCCATTTTTAAAGGTAGCAACTCCACCTATACCCAGCTTCATATTAAAAGAGACCGCTTTTTTCGCTTGCTCCAAATCACCGGTAAAACAATGAAAAATCCCAAAAAGAGCATCGCCTTTTTCAGATTCTAACACTTCAAAAACTTCATCAAATGCATCGCGACAATGAATAACTATAGGCAGATTCATACTTTTCGCCAATTGAATCTGGCGCTTAAATGCAATTTGTTGTTGCTGTAAAAGAGTTTTATCCCAGTAAAGATCTATTCCAATCTCTCCAACAGCTATAAATTTTCTCTTCTCAAATTCCTCTTCAACATGCTGTAATTCCTCTTCAAAGTTCTCTTTAACCGATGTTGGATGCAAACCCATCATTAAATGCACGTTTTCGGGAAATTGTTTCTCGAGTTCATACATGGCATTAGTATGAGAAGAATCTATAGCTGGAATAAAAAATCGAGTTACATTATTGCTTATAGCTCGAGCCATCACTTCAGCTCTATCTTCGTTAAAATCTTTACTATAAAGGTGTGTATGTGTATCTGTTAATATCATAATTGCAAAAATAATTTATTTTGAAGACCTATCTTTACCAAAACAATAAGAATGTCTACGCTAAGAAAATTATTAGAAAATAAAGGCTATCACAGGATCAAAATGAAATTCACAGAAACCAACCATTTTGAAGTAGTAGCAAAAATAAATAAAATTGAGGGTAATTTTATTTTAGACACCGGTGCTTCCAGCACATGCGTAGGATTTGATGCAGCCACCCATTTTAAACTTTTAGCGGAAGACAGTAAGGTAAGAGCCGCAGGGGCAGGTGCTAATAATATGCTAACCAAAATGTCACAGGAAAACGTTTTAGAATTGAAAGGTTGGAAAAATAAAAAAATAAGTTTGGTACTTTTTGATCTTACTCATGTAAATGAAGCATTGGTAGATCATAAAGCGGAAAAGGTGCACGGAATTATTGGAGCAGATGTGCTAAAAAAAGGAAAAGCAGTCATAGACTATAAGAACAAGGCGCTTTATTTGAAATAGCAAAAACTGGGGAAAAACCCCCATAGCAAATTGTCTTAATTAGTTTTAAGTTTGATTAGAAAATTATAAGACATGAATTCGATTCAAAATAAATATGTTATTCCTCCTTTTATCATGGCCATTTTGGCTGTAATAGTCGTAGCGGTTTTAATCATAAATATTTTGACATTGATTTCTTTATTTTAATTAGTTGAAGCCAACCGAAAAAGTAAAAGGCATTAATTCTAATAGAATTAATGCCTTTTCTTTTATTAATAAAGCTTAATCTTAAAGCTCTAATGTTCTCTTAACATCGTTATCCATCAATAATTCTTCTGGATTTTCTAATGCTTCTTTTACAGCTACTAAAAATCCTACAGATTCTTTTCCATCAATAATTCTGTGATCATAAGATAGTGCTACAAACATAATTGGTCTAATTTCAACATGACCATCTATAGCTACCGGACGCTCTACAATATTATGCATTCCTAAGATCCCACTTTGAGGTGGGTTGATAATTGGAGTAGAAAGCATCGATCCAAATACACCACCATTGGTAATTGTAAAAGTACCACCAGTCATTTCATCTACTGTAATATTTCCATCCCTAGCTCTTAAAGCAAGACGTTTTACATCTTCTTCTACCGCTCTAAAGCCCATATTTTCAACATTACGCATTACAGGTACCATTAAACCTTTAGGCCCAGAAACTGCAATACTAATATCTTTATAATCATATTTAATTTGGTAATCTCCATCTATCATAGAGTTTACATCTGGATAAAGTTCTAAAGCTCTGACTACCGCAAGAGTAAAGAAAGACATAAATCCTAATCCAACTCCATGCTTATCTTTAAACTCATCTTTATACTGCTTACGTAAAGAGAATATAGCAGACATATCTACTTCATTGAAGGTAGTAAGCATTGCCGTTTCATTTTTGGCGCTAACCAAACGTTCCGCAACTTTACGTCTTAACATAGACATCTTCTTACGCTCCTCTCCTCTTTTACCAGGTCCTGGAGTTCCCATAGAATGTTTTGCTTGAACAGCATCTTCTTTGGTAATTCTACCATCTCTTCCAGATCCTTTTACAGATTTAGCATCCATTCCCTTTTCATCAAGAATTTTCTTAGCCGCTGGAGAAGGAGTTCCTGTAGCGTATGTTTTATTTTCTTTGTTATCAGCTTCAGCTGGCTTAGCAGCTGGTGCTTCTTTTTTCTCTTCCGCTTTTTCAGATTTGGCTTCAGCTTTATCAGCCTCTTTCTCAGAAGATTTATCTCCACCTGGCTTTGGAGCATCGGTATCTATTAAACACACCACTGCACCAACGGCAACAGCGTCACCTTCTTCAGCTTTAAGTGTAATGATACCACTTGCTTCAGCAGGAAGTTCAAGGGTTGCTTTATCACTATCTACTTCTGCAATTGCCTGATCTTTTTCTACATAATCTCCATCTTCTACCAGCCATTGAGCTATTTCAACTTCTGTGATAGATTCTCCGGGAGAAGGAACTTTCATTTCTAAAGCCATGATCTTATTGTTTTTATTTTTTTGGATCCCTCCACTAACGCAAAAGGGTTAATTTTTAATTTTTTATTATTGAGCTAATTAATTCATTGTTTTATCAAAAACGCTTTCAATTACTTTTTCATGGCGTTTTTTAAATCTTACAGAACTACCTGCTGCAGGCGATCCGTAAAATCTTCTGCTACAAACTCTAAAATTCTTAGCTTCATCAAAATGTAGTAACATATGGCTATAGGCTCCCATATTTCTTGGTTCTTCCTGTGCCCAAACCAGATCATCTGCATTTTTATATTTTGCAATAATCTCTTTCATTTTAGCTGAAGGAAGAGGAAATAATTGCTCCACACGAACTAAAGCTACATCATTTCTTTCATTTTTCTCTCTCTGATCTAATAAGTCATAATAGAATTTACCAGTACAGAAAACCAAAGTTTTGATGTTATCTACATTCGCTTCTGCATCATCTATCACCGTTTGGAAACTTCCATTTGCAAATTCTTCTTTAGTAGAAATCACTTTTGGATGTCTTAATAAACTCTTTGGAGTAAAAACTATTAAAGGTTTTCTATAATTCACTTTCATTTGCTTACGCAATAAGTGAAACATATTGGCAGGAGTCGTACAATCTGCTACAAACATATTATCTGTGGCACAAAGCTGAAGGAAACGTTCCATTCTTCCTGAAGAGTGTTCAGCACCCTGACCTTCATAACCATGAGGTAATAACATTACCAGACCATTCTGTAATTTCCATTTGTCTTCTGCTGCTGAAATGTACTGATCTATCATGATCTGTGCACCATTCACAAAATCTCCAAATTGGGCTTCCCAAATGGTAAGTGTTTGTGGACTTGCCATTGCATATCCATAATCAAACCCAACTACTCCATATTCGGAAAGTAAGGAGTTATAAATATAAAAATCTCCTTTTTTATCTGGAATATTTTGGTGTAAAATGATCTCTTCTTCGCTTTCTTCCACTTTCACTACGGCGTGACGGTGTGAGAAAGTTCCTCTTTCTACATCTTGACCACTCATTCTAACGCTATATCCTTCTTGCATTAAGGTACCATAAGCAAGCAATTCGGCCATTGCCCAATCTAGCTTATTGGTATCAAAGAACATGGTATGACGCGCCTCTATAAGTTTGGCGATTTTTCGAAGGAATTTTTTATCAGAAGGAAGCTTAGTAATTACTTCTGCTACCTCTGTTAATTTCTCCATAGGAACAGTAGTATCTACCGGTTCCATCATAACATCTTCTTGAACATTTTCAAAACCTTCCCACTCATCTTGCATAAAAGGAGTGATTTTGGTAGTATCTTCTTTACGAGAATCTTCTAATTCTTCTTCTAATTTAGCTTTGTATTCGTCTTCTAGTTTTTGAACAAAACCTTCTTCAATTACGCCAGCTTTTAACAATTTCTCTGCATAGATATCTCTTGAATTCTCATGCTTAGCTATTGCTTTGTATAATTTTGGTTGGGTAAATCTAGGTTCATCACCTTCATTATGCCCATATTTTCTATATCCTAATAGATCTATAAATACATCTCTTCCAAAATGCATTCTAAAGTCCAAAGCAAAAAGTACCGCATGAACTACCGCTTCTGCATCGTCTGCATTTACATGTAATACTGGCGAAAGGGTAACTTTTGCGACATCTGTACAATAGGTAGAAGATCTACCATCTAAATAGTTGGTAGTAAAACCAATTTGATTGTTTACTACTATATGAATGGTTCCTCCGGTTTTGTAACCTTCTAATTGAGCCATTTGTACCACCTCGTAAACGACACCTTGACCTGCTACTGCAGCATCTCCATGTACTATTATTGGTAATACTTTTGAAAAATCGTCTTTATATCTTCTATCTTGTTTAGCTCTGGAAATACCTTCTACTACCGGCCCTACTGTTTCTAAGTGAGATGGGTTTGGAGCAATATTGATATTGATATCTTTTCCATTATTGGTAGTTCTACAAGAAGTCCAACCTAAATGATATTTTACATCTCCATCAAAAATATCCTGCTCATAATCTTTTCCATCAAATTCACTAAAGATCTGCTTAGCACTTTTTCCAAAGATATTGGTAAGTGTATTCAGTCTTCCACGGTGAGCCATTCCCATTACAAAATCTTTTACTCCAAGATCTGCAGCTTTTTCAATAATAGCATCTAATGCAGGGATCAAACTTTCATTTCCTTCTAAAGAAAAACGTTTTTGACCCACGTATTTGGTATGCAAAAAGCTTTCAAATGAGATAGCCTGATTTAATTTTGAAAGAATTTGCTTCTTCTCTTCATTATTAAATTTTGGCTGATTATCGTTGATGTTTAATTTCTGCTGAATCCATTCTATTTCTTCAGGCTTTCGAATATACATATACTCTACCCCGATAGAATCGCAATAAATTTTCTCTAAATGAGCTACAATTTCTTTTAAAGTGGCTGGTCCTATTCCTAAGATCTCTCCCGCATTGAATTTTACATCCAGATCTTTTTCTGAAAGTCCGAAATTCTCTAAAGCCAATGTAGGACTATATTTTCTACGGTCTCTTACCGGATTTGTTTTAGTAAACAAATGCCCGCGAGTTCTGTAGCCATCTATAAGCCTTACCACTTCAAATTCTTTTAAAACAGACTGCGGAATTTCTCCCTGCTGATTTTCAAGCGGATTGGTTTGAATTTGAACTCCGTTAGTGCTATTAGAATTAGAGCTTACGCTACTCTCCTCCATCCCAAAGTCGAAACCTTGAAAAAAAGCGCGCCAACTAGGCTCTACACTATCGGGATTTTGTAAATATTGATCGTAAAGGTCAGCGAAATATGCTGTATTTGCGGCATTAAGAAATGAGAATCTATCCATAGGTGGAAACTAATGTTTCTTTTGATGTAAAACAATGCAAAAATACAATTTTTAGATTTTATAGCTTATAGAAAACATTATATTTATCTATTATATTATAGGAATTTTAACATCTTTAAGTATCATTTTATGCCTCAAAAAGCTGTATTTATTATTGCATTGCTTATTTTATTCGGTTTACAAAAAGCGAGATCGCAGTCTATAGAAAACACAAAATCAGATCATAACAGTTTATTTTGGAATCAAGTTCGCTTTGGAGGAAGCCTTGGACTAAGCTTTGGAAATGATTATTTCTCTGGAGAGATTGCTCCTTCAGCAATTTATGATTTTAATAAAACTTTTTCTTCTGGAATAGGACTTACTGCCGCATACTCAAAAGTAGATAATTACAAAGCAAGCAGTTTAGGAGGAAGTTTAATTGGATTAATCAGGCCAATACCTCAGCTACAAATTTCAACAGAATTTCAAGAACTTTATATAAATCGAAAATTTGAATATATAGATTCTAATAATGTGCAAAGTAAAGATTGGGTGCCTGCACTATTCTTAGGTTTAGGCTACACCACCGGGCCAGTTACTGCTGGAATAAAGTATGATGTTTTACATAACGATGAAAAGAGCCTCTATCAAAGCGCTCTTCTTCCATTTGTAAGCATTTATTTCTAAACTTGTCGATCCATTAATGATTCGCCAAATTTTCTCAGCAACATTTTTTTCTCTTTAGGAATCTCTATTTTTTCCAGAATATTGAAAGCTTCCTTTGTGTATTTCTGAATCTCTTCTCTAGCAAGATCTGAAGCACCACTTTGCTCAAAAATGCTTTTAACAGCTTCAATTTTCCCGGTAGCATCTGCTGGAGAAATGGTATATAAATGTTCTAATTGGCGTGCCTCCGCGTTTCCTGTATTTTGGAGTGCCGTTAGATAAAGAAAGGTCTTTTTATTTTCAATAATATCGCCCCCAAGCTGCTTTCCAAAGGTTTCAGGATCTCCAAACGCATCTAAATAATCGTCTTGTAATTGAAATGCAATCCCTAACAATCTTCCAAATTCATACATAGAATGTTTGCAATCTTCTGATGCTCCCGCAACAATAGCTCCCATTTGTAAAGAAGCCCCTACCAAAACCGCGGTTTTAAACTCTATCATTTTCAAGTAATCTGAGATCTCTACATCTTCTCTACTTTCAAAATCTATATCGTACTGCTGCCCTTCGCAAACTTCTATGGCCGTCTTTGTAAACAACTGCGCCAGTTCTTTAAATACTGAACCTTCATAATTCTCAAACAACTGATATGCATTTATAAGCATGGCATCTCCAGAAAGAATTCCGGTATTAAGATCCCATTTTTCATGAACGGTCTCCTGCCCTCTTCTTAATGGTGCCGCATCCATTATATCGTCATGAACCAAAGAGAAATTATGAAAAACTTCTATTGCCAAAGCAGCATCTAAAGCATTTTTATAAGGTGCATCGAAAATCTCTGCTGTCATCAATACCAAAACCGGACGTAAACGCTTTCCACCTAAATTAAGAATATAGGTCATAGGCTCGTACAAATTTACGGGCTCACGTGTAACAATCTTCTCATTAAGATAACTTACAAAAGCTTCGCGATATTCAGATACTGATAACATTTCCAATTTTTTGGCTAAAATACCATAAATGATATTATTTCAAATTTTAGGTGCAGATTAAATTTGAAATATTTTGGAAACTTTTATGGTTTTTAAAGTTTCCTTGTGTACTTTTGCAGTCAAAATTTTAGAAAATTGAAAGATCAAATTATTCAAACTGCTGCCGATTTGTTTTTAAACCTCGGGTTTAAAAGCGTGACGATGGATGATATTGCCGGCAAAATGGGTATTTCTAAAAAAACTATCTATTCTCATTTCTCTACAAAGACGAAGCTGGTAGAAGCGAGTACCTTTTACATTATTTCTAATCTTAGTTGCGGGATTGAGAGTATTTATGATAAGGGAATGAATCCAATTGCAGAACTTTTTGAGATCAAGAAGTTTGCGATGAAGAATCTAAAAGACGAAAAATCTTCACCTCAATATCAGTTAAAAAAATATTACCCAAAAGTGTTTAGTAGTGTGCAAAAAACACATTTACAAATAATGGAAGGTTCTGTAAAATCTAATTTACAGCGAGGAATTGAAAATGGTCTTTATAGAGAAAATCTTCCTATAGATTTTATAAGTAAGATCTATTTTGTGGGGATGATGGGAATAAAAGATGATTATCATTTTCCCATAGATAATTATAGCAGCCATGAGCTCATAGAATGCTTCTTAGAATATCATTTACGAGCCATAGTAACCCAAGAAGGACTAAAAACCCTTAATAAATATATTAAATCTGAAGTTGTTTAAAATATGAAAAAGATAAGTTTATTGCTCTTAGCAATTTCAATCTCTACACATCTCTGGGCACAGGATCCAAGTACAAGTGGTTCCTATTCCTTTTCGTTAGAAGAAGCTATTAAGTTTGGTTTGGAAAACAATTATTCTTCCAGAATTTCTGAAAAAGATATAGACAAAGCTTTAAAGCAAAAATGGGAGATCATTTCCCAAGGTTTACCACAAATAACAGGAAATGTAGATTATCAAAATTTCTTGAAACAGCCGGTAACTCTTATTCCTGCAGAAATTACAGGTGGAGAACCGGGAACTTTTACACCAGTAAGATTTGGAACGCAGCAAAACCTAAGTGGTACCGCTACTTGGAATCAGTTAATTTTTGATGGATCTTATATTGTAGGAGTGCAATCTGCACAAACCTTATTACAAATCTCAAAAAACGCAAAAACCAAAACAGATCAGCAAGTAAAATCTGGGATCATAAATGCGTATGGTAATGTGTTGTTGGCGGAAGAAAGTGTAAAGATCTTACAACAAAACATAGAAACCTTAGAGAAGAATTACAACGATACTAAGCAGATCTTTGAAAATGGATTAACAGAAGAAGAGAATGTGGAGCAATTGGAAATCACTCTTTTAGGTTTAAAGAACAATTTGAATAGAAATAGAAGAATGAGAGACATTTCTTATGAAATGCTAAATCTAAGCTTAGGGCTTCCTGCTCAAACTAGTCTTACGTTAACAGAAGACTTAAACGGACTTGCTCTTCAGTATTTCGATCTTGAATTGCTAGCTACAGAGATTCCTGTAGAAGACAATATTGACTATAGAATTGCAGAAAATCAAGCCGAGGCTGCCAGAATCTATGTAAGATTAGAGCAATCTAAAGCCTTACCAAGACTATCTGCATTTGTTAATTATGGATTTCAGGGAAATAGCGAAAGCTTCTCTTTTTTACAAGGCGATCAAAAATACTTTACACAATCTATCTTAGGAGTAAATCTTAGCATTCCAATATTTAGTAGCGGTATGCGTGGCGCTAGAACTCAGCAAAAGAAAATTGAATACGATCAGGCTTTAATCCAATTAGATCAAACCAAAAATCAGGTTCGTTTAGAAATAGATTCAGCTAAAAATGATTATGAATATAGTTTAGAGAATTATCAAACTCAGCAACAAAACTTAAAGCTTGCACAAAGAATTGAAAACAAGAATCAGATAAAATTCTCTGAAGGTCTTGCTAGTAGCTTTGATCTTAGAGATGCTCAAACTCAATTATTCTCTGCACAACAAGAATTACTGCAATCTATGCTCAACGTGATTACCAAAAAAGTAGCATTAGAAAACTTATTAGACACATCAAAATATTCAGCAAAAAATTAAAAATCCTTTCAACAAATAAGAACATGAAAAAGTTATTATCCATACTAGCAATATCAACGCTTCTCATTTCTTGCGGAGGAGATAAAAACAATTCGGTAGAAGATATAGTTGCTTCCAACGATGTAGAAAAAATTCAAGCAAAAAGAAACGAGCTAACTACCAAACAACAGGAAATTCACGATCAACTAAAAGTTTTAGACACAAAGTTAGATGAACTTAATCCTGAAAAGAATGTTCCACTTATAACTGCCTTTGCTGCAAAAACCGAAGAATTCAACCATTATCTAGAACTTCAAGGTAGCGTAGAGACGAAGCAAAACTTGGTGATTAATGCGGAAATGTCTGGAATTTTAAATAAGGTGTATGTTAAAGAAGGTGATAAAGTTTCTAAAGGGCAAACATTAGCAAAGATAGATGATGGAGGTATGAGCCAACAATTAGCACAACTTCAAATTCAGGCAGATCTTGCCAAAACAACTTTCGAACGCCAGAAAAGACTTTGGGATCAGAAAATTGGTAGTGAAATTCAGTATTTACAAGCCAAATCAAACTATGAAGGTCAGGTAAGTGCTGTGAATCAAATGAAGAGTCAGTTATCAAAATCTACTATTGTAGCACCTTTTTCCGGAATTATCGATGATGTTATTACGGAAGCTGGAAGTGTGGTTTCTCCAGGCCAAACTCCAATTCTAAGAATCGTGAATTTAAGCGACATGTACATTCAAACAGATGTACCAGAAAATTATATTTCAGATGTTACTAAAGGTAAAGAGGTAAAAGTAAGTTTTCCTGTACTTGGAAGATCTATAGATACTAAGGTGAGACAAACTGGAAACTTCATAAATCCAGATAACAGAACTTTTAAAATAGAAATAGAAGTTCCAAATAAAGAAAAAGACATTAAGCCAAACCTTACTGCTAGATTAAGAATTAACGATTACACTAGTAAAGATGCATTATTGATACCTCAAAGTATCATTTCTGAAAATGCAGAAGGCGAGCAATACATTTACTTGTTAGATAGTATTAATGGTCAAGAAGCTGTTGCTAGACAACAAATTATTAAGACTGGAAAAACGCAAGGTGATGTTATTGAAGTGTTAGAAGGACTTAACGACGGAGATCAAATTATAGATGAAGGTGCTAGAAGCGTGAAAGATGGTCAGGCTGTAAAAATTATTACCTACTAAGGTTATTTATATGGAAAAGAAGAAAAAAGTTATAGACCAAGAATTCAAACTGTCTAATTGGGCTATTAATAATAAGACTACTATTTATGTAATGATGATCCTGATTTTGTTCTTGGGAGTATCTGCCTATTTTAGTATGCCTAGAGAAAGCTTCCCAGAAATTAGAGAAACCAAGATCTATGTGAGCTCCTTATTCCCAGGAAACACTGCAGAAGATATTGAGAAGCTAATCACAGATCCTTTAGAAGACAAGTTAAAAACAGTAAGCAATGTAAAAGAGATCACTTCTACTTCTCAGGAAGATTATTCTATGATCGTGATTGAGTTTGACGAAGGAATAGCTGTAGAACTTGCAAAACAAAAGGTGAAAGATGAAATAGATTCTGAAACCTCTGGTGAAGATTGGCCAACCTTTAATGGTGCCAAAGTAGAACCCAATGTTTTTGAATTGAGTATTTCTGAAGAGGTACCAATCTTAAACATCAACATTTCCGGAGATTATCCAGTTGCAAAACTTAAAGAATTTGGAGAATATCTTCAAGATGAAATTGAGGATCTTCAAGAAATAAAGAAGGTTGATATTCGTGGAGCCCAAGAAAAAGAAATTGAGGTTGCCGTAGATATTTATAAGATGATGGCTTCTGCTGTAAACTTTCAAGATATCACCAGTGCCATTAATAATGGGAACATGACCATGTCTGCAGGTAATTTTATTGCTAGCGGACAGCGAAGAACTATTAGAATTATAGGAGAAATAGATACTCCATCAGATTTAGAGAATTTCGTAGTAAAATCTGAAGGGGGAAATATCGTATACCTCAAAGATATTGCAGACATCAATTTTAAAGAAAAAGACAGAACCACCTACGCCAGAGAATTTGGAGACCGTGTAGTCATGTTAGATGTTAAAAAGCGCTCTGGAAAGAACATGGTAGAGGCTGCAGAAAAAATTGACCAGATTGTGAAAGACGCTCGTGAGAATGTTTTCCCTTCCAATTTAAATGTAACCATTACCAATGATCAATCTTCTAAAACCATAGGGCAGGTAGATGATCTTGTAAACAACATCATTTTTGGAATTATTCTGGTAGTAACTGTTTTAATGTTCTTCTTAGGATTTAAAAATGCCTTGTTTGTTGGTTTTGCCATCCCAATGTCTATGTTCATGTCTCTTATGATCTTGAGTTATTTAGGATACACCATGAACACGATGATCCTTTTCGGGTTGATTATGGGGCTAGGGATGCTTGTAGATAACGGGATCGTGGTTGTAGAGAACGTTTATAGATTGATGGATGAAGAAGGTTTAAGTCGTGTAGAAGCTGCCAAAAAAGGGATTAGCGAAATTGCATTTCCTATTATTATTTCTACCGCAACAACTGTTGCAGCCTTCGTTCCTCTAGGATTGTGGCCAGGATTAATGGGACAATTTATGATCTATTTCCCTATTACCTTATCGGTAGTTTTAGGATCTTCCTTATTTGTAGCTATTTTCTTTAACTCTGTTTTGGTATCTCAATTCATGACTACAGAAGATAGAAACTTACCGCTAAAAACAATTATTAGAACCTCTTCTATAATTGCAGGAATTGGTGTGTTGATCTTCATTTTTGGTGGAGAATATAGAGCACTGGGAACAGTGATGATCTTTACCGCCATCATGCTTTGGGTGTATAGATTAGTATTACGAAAAATGGCAAACCGTTTTCAAAATAACTCTTTGGTGAAATTGGAAAATTTCTATGAAAGACAATTAACCAACTCTTTTAGAAACAAACGTCCATATTGGTTAATCGGGATCACTTTCGGATTATTAATTCTTGCTTTTGTAGCTTTTGGTGCTTCTTTAGGATCTCAAAGAACAAAGGTGGAATTCTTCCCGGAGAACAAACCAAATCAGATCATAGTTTATATTGAATATCCTCAGGGAACCGATATAGAAAAGACCAATGCTATCACTAAAGAGATCGAGAAGAAGGTGTATAAGGTCATCAACGATTCTGAATATTTGGAAGGTGATAGAAACTTTATGGTAGAAAGTGCCGTATCTCAAGTGGGAGAAGGTGCAGGAAATCCACAAACCGATGGTGGTTCTGCGGCAGAAATGCCACATAAAGGTAAGATCACAGCTTCTATGCGTGAATTTAAATATAGAAAAGGAAAAGATTCTGAAGTTCTTAGACAAAAAGTTCAAGAAGCTCTAGACGGAATTTATCCGGGAGTATTAATTTCTGTAGAAAAAGATCAAAATGGACCTCCAACCGGAGCACCAATTAATATTGAGTTAGAAGGTGACGACTATAATGAATTGATCAACACTGCCGAAAGAATGCGCGAATTCATCAATAGCAGAAATATTGCTGCCATAGATGAGCTTAAGATAGACGTAAACAAAGACAAACCTGCAATGCAAGTGGTTGTAGACCGTGAGAAAGCAGGTGAACTTGGAGTGAGCGCTGGGCAAGTTGGGCAACAACTTCGAAATTCCATTTTTGGAACAAAAGCCGGAAATTACAAAGAAGATGGAGAAGATTATGACATTTATGTAAGATTTGACGAGCAGAGCAGGTACAATACCAGCGCCTTATTCAATCAAGACCTGATCTTCAGAAATAATAAAGGTCAACTTCGACAAATTCCAGTATCTGCTGTAGCTTCTAAAAAGAACAGTTCAGGATTTAGTGCTATAAAACATCGAGACACTAGAAGGGTAGTTACCGTTTATTCTGCATTATCACCAGGATATACAGATGCCGGTGCCGCAGTAGGACAAATTCAGAATGAGATGAGAACTTTTGAAGGATTATCAGAAGATATCAAAGTAGATTATACAGGTCAAATAGAAGAGCAGAACAAACAACAAGCTTTCTTGATGGGAGCGTTTTTTAGCGGCCTTGGTTTGATCTTCTTTATCTTGATCTTCCAATTCAATTCGGTTTCTAAACCATTTATAATCATGATTGCAATATTCCTGAGTTTTATTGGAGTTTTTGGAGGAATTGTTATAAGTGGAGCTCCTTTTGTAATTATGATGACCATGATGGGAATTATCTCTCTTGCAGGAATTGTAGTGAATAACGGAGTAGTATTATTGGATTACGCTCAACTTTTGATCGACCGAAAGAAGAATGATCTTGACCTGGAAGAGCATGAATACTTAGATAAAAAACAATTATTAGACAGTATCATACTTGCAGGAAAAGCACGTTTAAGACCGGTATTGCTTACCGCAATTACCACTATATTAGGTCTAATTCCTTTAGCTATTGGACTTAACATCAATTTCTTTACACTTTTTAGTGAATTTGATGCCGACATTTATTTTGGGGGAGATAACGTGATCTTCTGGGGACCATTGGCCTGGACAGTGATCTATGGATTATTTGTAGCTACTTTCTTAACCTTGATCGTAGTACCAATCTTGTTCTATATTTCTATGAGAATTAAGATGTGGATTGCTACCAAAAGAAATCCGGAAGCAATTCCTGAGAATCAAGATGCGCCAATATCTGCAGATTTATAATAAATACTAAATTTTAACCATAGAAAAACCCCGAAGCGAAACTTCGGGGTTTTTTATATTCAATTCTAAAAGCAAATTTTAGTTTCTGCTAACTATAGAAGAAGTATTTTTATAACTAGTAACATCGGCTATTTGATTATCGTTATAGTCAACTTCTGTTAACTTATCTGAATTCCAAAAAAACCATTTCCCAGATTTATTCCCTTCCTCGTAGTTCGCAAGGGCAATCTTCTTACCGTTTTGGTCATAAGAAACCCATTTCCCGTGGAGTTTTCCGTCCTTGTACGTACCTTCCTGTCTAACACTTCCATCTTCATAATAAAACGTTCCTTTAATTAATTCTCCTTGTTTTTCAAAACTAGGTTTTACATCCTGAGCTGAAACTACCGATCCTACCAGTAGTGCAGCAATCACCAACATTGATTTTATATTTTTCATAGCCTGATATTTAATGTTTACTTTACGAAAGTAATACATTATTTACAATTACGCAATAATCACATAACATTAAATTAACATTGGAGCTTTTTTTATTGAAAGTCAGTCAATTAAATATGTCCTCTAATAACATCGCCAAGAATCTAATTAATTATTTATAAAGTATAAGTTCACTAAACCACCATAACTTCTTACTTTTGCCTTTCTAAATTTCAATGGTAAATTATGTATAGAAGTCATACCTGTGGAGAATTAAGTGAAGACCACATTGGTAAAGAAGTTACCCTGTCTGGTTGGGTACAAAAAATAAGAGATAAAGGTTTTATGATCTGGGTAGATCTTCGAGATCGTTATGGAATGACTCAGCTTATTTTTGATGCAGAGCGAACTTCTAAAGAAATGATGAAGGAAGCTGCCAGTCTTGGTAGAGAATTTGTAATTCAGGTTACAGGAGAGGTTATAGAACGTGAGTCTAAAAACCCAAATATTCCTACGGGAAATATTGAAATATTAGTTACCGAATTTAAAGTTCTTAATGCTTCTCTTACCCCTCCGTTTACTATTGAAAACACAACCGATGGTGGGGAAGAACTTAGAATGAAATATCGTTACCTGGATATTCGTAGAAATCCGGTGAAGGAAAGTTTGATGTTTCGTCATAAAGTTGGAATGCAGGTTAGAAATTATCTTTCTAATGAAGGATTTATAGAAGTAGAAACTCCTTACCTTATAAAGTCTACTCCAGAAGGAGCTAGAGATTTTGTGGTTCCAAGCAGAATGAACGAAGGTCAATTTTATGCCTTACCTCAATCTCCTCAAACCTTCAAGCAATTATTGATGGTTGGAGGAATGGATAAATATTTCCAGATCGTAAAATGTTTTAGAGATGAAGATTTAAGGGCAGATCGCCAGCCGGAATTCACTCAAATAGACTGCGAAATGGCATTTGTAGAGCAAGAAGATATCTTGAATATTTTTGAAGGCTTAACAAGACATTTATTAAAAGAGATCAAAGGTGTTGAAATAGGAGAATTCCCAAGAATGACCTATGCAGATGCCATGAAGAAATATGGTAATGACAAACCAGATATTAGATTTGGGATGGAATTTGCCGAATTGGATGAGCTTGCAAAAAACAAAGGTTTCAACGTTTTCGACCAGCAAGAATTAGTAGTTGGTATTGCTGTTCCGGGAGCAGCATCCTATACTAGAAAAGAGATAGATAATCTTATTAGCTGGGTCAAAAGACCTCAAATTGGTTCTACAGGATTGGTTTGGGCAAAATATAATGAAGATGGAACTTTAAAATCTTCTGTAGATAAGTTCTATTCTGAAGAAGACCTAAAAGCATGGGCAGAAAAATCTGGAGCACAACCGGGAGACCTAATTTTAGTAATGGCGGGACCTGCAGATAAAACAAGAAGTTCGCTTAGTGCATTAAGAATGCATTTGGCAACAGCATTAGGATTGAGAAATCCTGAAGAATTTGCGCCATTATGGGTTGTAGATTTCCCGTTATTAGAATGGGATGAAGATACCAACCGTTATCACGCAATGCACCACCCATTTACTTCTCCAAAACCGGAAGATATAGCATTATTACCTACAGATCCAGGAAAAGTGAGAGCAAATGCTTATGACTTAGTATTGAATGGAAATGAGATTGGTGGTGGATCTATTCGTATTCACGACAAGGAAACTCAGGCCATGATGTTTGATTATTTAGGATTTACTCCAGAAGAAGCAAAAGCTCAATTTGGATTTTTAATGGATGCATTTCAATATGGAGCTCCACCGCACGGAGGAATTGCTTTTGGGTTTGACAGACTTACCGCAATTCTTGGAGGTCAAGAAACCATTCGTGACTATATAGCATTCCCTAAAAATAATGCCGGCCGTGACGTAATGATAGACGCTCCTGCAAATTTAGATGAAGCTCAATTAAAAGAACTACACTTACAAGTAAAACTATAACAACTCAAATCCTGCTTAATTGCAGGATTTTTTTATACAAATTTAATTCTCAAAATAGCGATGTTTCCTAAAAAATTCCCTGGTTTACAACGTTTCTTAATCTGGAAGACTAAACACCTTTCACAACATCAATTTATCTTAATTTTAAGTGGGGTTATTGGTTTAGCTGCCGGACTAGGTGCCGTAATTATTAAGAACCTTACGCACTACATTCAAGACCTAATGGAAGGTAAGTTAATTGGTAATTATCATCATGCCTTTTACTTCATTTTCCCTATTGTTGGACTTACTCTTACGCTACTTATTATTAAGTATGGTTTTAAAAAAGATGTAGGACATGGTATTCCATCCACCCTTTACGCTATTTCAAAGAGAAAAGGTATAATGCGATCCTTCCAAATGTACGGATCTGTACTTACTGCGCCTCTAACTGTTGGATTTGGTGGTTCTGTAGGATTGGAGGGGCCAACAGTAGCCACAGGAGCTTCTTTAGGATCTAATATTTCCAGGCTTTTTCAGATGAATCAAAGCGCCAGGACACTTCTTATAAGTTGCGCTGCTGCAGGAGCTATGTCTTCTATATTTAAAGCCCCCATTGCTGCCATCATTTTCGCCATAGAGGTATTTAGTTTAGATCTAACTTTAGTTTCTATGTTACCCCTACTTATTGCATCGGTATCAGCCATTTTAACCTCTTATTTTTTCTTCGGGTCTGATATTCTATTATCATTTCAATTAAAAGATAATTTTCATATTTCAGAAGTGCCATTTTATATGATCTTAGGAGTTTTGGCTTCTTTATGTTCTATCTATTTTACGGCTGTATATTTTAAGATTCATAATATCTTTAAAGGTTTTGGCTCCCCATTCAAAAGATTGCTTGTAGGAGGCTTAGGTCTTGGAGTTATGATCTACTTTATTCCCCCTCTATATGGCGAAGGTTATAACGTAATTAACAACCTTCTTACAGAAAACTATATTGAGGCTTTAGGGACCAACTTTTTTAATGATTTTTTAGATAACATCTGGATAGTAATTGCATTACTTGCTGGCCTCGTAATCTTTAAGATTGTTGCTACTTCCTTTACTTTTGGAGCCGGTGGTGTAGGTGGTATCTTTGCCCCTGTTCTATTTATGGGAAGTGCCATGGGGCACTGTTTTGCTCTTATAGTGAATAATCTTGGAATTTTAGATAAACCAATTTCTGTAAGTAGTTTTACCATGGTTGGTATGGCTGGTTTAATGGCAGGAGTACTGCACGCACCATTAACCGCAATTTTCTTAATTGCAGAACTTACCGGAGGATATGAACTTATTGTACCATTAATGATCACGGCAGTTATCTCCTATCTTATTACAAACAAGTTCCAACCACATTCTGTTTACACCATGGAGCTTGCACAACGAGGTGAACTATTAACGCATGATAAAGATCAAGTAGTTCTTACTTTAATGGATATAAAGCAGGTTATAGAAACCAATTTTGTTAGCATTAAAATGAATATGAATTTAGGAGATGTAATTCATGAAGGCGTTTTAAAATCTTCAAGAAACCTTTTCCCTGTTATCGATGAAAGTAATAATTTTATGGGAATCATCTTATTAGATGATATAAGACCAATTATGTTTAAGCAAGATTACTATGAGAAAGTGACCGTGCAAGAAATCATGCAGCGCGCACCAGAAATCATAGACATCAAGAAAGATGGAATGAAAGATATCATGAGAAAATTTCAAGATAGCGATGCTTGGAACTTGCCTGTAGTAGAAAATGAAACCTATATAGGTTTTGTTTCAAAATCTAAGTTATTGACGGCATATCGTCAGAAATTAATTGAAGTAACCGTATAGTTATGAAAATAGTAATTGCAGTTATTAGCATATTGATAGCCATTGCCATTGGTACCGGTTTTTATTTTAGATTGAATGATAATATAATCTTGGGAGACCGTATTATTGGAATTGCCGTTTTAGCGAGTGCCTTTATCTTAATGCCTATTTTTTTATACCACAGATGGAATGGAAAAAAACTTAAAGATTACACCCTTACAGAAGAAAATATGAAGAAAATGAGAGATCGCGGAATTGATTAACTCACTAATAATCAATAACGTTAAAAAGATTTTTTATTTTAGCTATCTGTAATTAATAATATTATGTAAGTTTGTCCTTTATTAATTTTTTATTTTATTATAATGGAAGGTACAGTTAAATTTTTCAATGAGTCTAAAGGATACGGATTCATTACTAACGACGAAACAGGAAGAGA
>Ga0209309_10001698_pt1 | contig 21323 bp, 15 predicted proteins | sample COGITO_mtgs_1204_2_FD_184807 | JGI IMG/M metagenome (GOLD analysis project Ga0209309, IMG submission 184807) | Pelagic marine microbial communities from North Sea - COGITO_mtgs_120412 (SPAdes) (version 2) | ecosystem: Environmental > Aquatic > Marine > Epipelagic ... | reverse complement strand
GACTTCCAGATCCCCCGATGTTGCGGTTATATTTCCACCAACTAAGATGTTTGCGGTTGTTTGGAGCCCCGTGGTAGCATTTTGGAGGATAATAGTATCTGTGGTTGTATTGTTCTCCCCAGTCACGTGGTTGAGGCCATGGGACGCGACGACTGCAAAGTTCCCCAAGATGAGGGTATTCGCGACTGAGACGTTCCCGACTACGGAGAGAACATTAGATCCTGTATCTTCGACATGGAGGTTGGACCCCACACTGAGATCGTGTGAGGGAGACGAGTTCTGAATTCCGAGATTCCCCTCGAAAAACTGAATATTCGTACTGACCATCTCTGTTGATATAAGGGTATAAAATAAATAGAAAAATTATTGCGGTGGAGTTGGCCACGTGACACCCACTAAATTGCCAGTTCTATCAAGTTGGGGATTTGAATTTTGAGGCAAATCCCTCAATACTTGGCGATATTCTAACCACAGTGCACGACTTTCCGGTGTTGGATGTGGGTATCCGGGTATAACCCGGAAATCTGATTCTCTGAGAAGCACATTTCTCTTATAACGTAACAACTGATAAGGGGTCATATACTATAGGAACACAATTTTATTGTTTCATTATGTATGTGAGTGTATAATATGGTGGCAAATTTTTATCTTTTCCACTAACTCCACCCGGATCTATCGATAAATCGTGTGTATGTTCTCCCGATTCATCCGTATTTTGTGTAGCTGATGTTAAAAATGAGGTATCTGTACCAACTATACAGGTTACTGGTTGATTTAAACCTTCGGTACCATGGGCGGTTATTCCGTGTTGGTGTTTTCCAGATGTTTTTGTTTTCCCTGAATGGGTATGAGTGACAGCGACGGCATCCGGACTTCCACCCACCTCATTTATAGAATATTTATTCCCCGAACCAACTATAAAACGGTTTCTGAGATCGGGTGTTCCTTCATTTCCGTCACAAATTAACCACCCCTTCGGTATATCCATATTTGATCCTGACCACATGATTATACATCCGGAAGGTAGAAATGGGTTGGATACACCATCTATCTGTAGATCGTCAACTTTTATTGTCCCAACCTTGGATATATCAATGTCTGTGTTTCCGATTTCTAAATTACCATGAACATGCACAATTTTCGGTGGATCTACTCTCGGCATTATACTATAAGTATGTTTTTTATTTAGAACATTTCTTCGAGTTTTGTGAGACGTGCACAGATAGAATCGTTTTCTACTTCATCATGTTGAAGTTGTCTATCAACTTCTTGGAGAGCTGCGGTGGCTACAGTGAAAATTGCATTTTTATCGAGGTAAACAAAGTCATTCACCTTTTGTCCGAAAATAAAAATTTGATTACTTTCTAAATTTTCTTTAATTTCTATAGTTTTTTCGTCTATTATTTTTACGAGGGTGAGGTCCCTCGTTTGATCACTTTCATCCATAGCTTGGAGTATGGTGGCGTTACTTTCCAAATTCGATGTATTAAACTCTGAAAATGTAATAACATTCTGACTCACGTTTGCGAGTTCATAAATATTCGGGATATAGTCTGAACCTATTTTCGTTGCGTATGGGAGGGTGTCCCTAACTTCTTGGGCTATGAAACCCCATACGGGTTCATCACCTTTGGAAACCAAATCTTTGTAGGTATATTTTTTTGGTTTTAAAAGTCTCAGAGTTTCCAATGCCGAAGCATCATCAATGTCAATTATATCCTTTTTGATTCTATAATCCGATGAACTTATCGTTCCCTGCGACGAAATGAAATAGTTTCCTGATACGATTTGGTCGGTTGCGTAAATACTTGGATCACTGGTGGACGCGCTATCCGATGTCAGTGCTTGATCATACCTAAAATAACGCCGTTGGGCAGCCTGTATCAAACCAGCGTCCCCATGAACGTGGAGTTTTGCATAAGGGGTGGCTGTTCCTACACCGACGTTTCCAGTTGTGGAATCTACATACAGGTTGGCCGTCCCAACTTCGAAGGTGTAGTCTTTTATAGTTTGTTTTATGTATTGAGGGTTGTCGAAGACCCTCACGTGACCCGCTTCGGAACCGGTGCCGTCATTGTAGGGCGCACCCACAGCGAGACGGGATCCATCCGAAGAGAGGGCGACGGACCAACCGAAATAGTCGAAAGCCGCCTCACCGTCTTTGTCCGCCCCAACTTGCGTCCAGGTGCTCCCGACCAAGTCGAAGACCCTCACGTGGCCCGCGTCTGTACCACCGCCGTCGTTTCGGGGGGCCCCCACCACGAGACGCGTTCCATCCGAAGAGAGGGCGACGGAATAACCTAACTGGTCCCCAGCCGCCTCACCGTCTATGTCCGCCCCAAGTTGGGTCCAGGTGCTCCCGACCAAGTCGAAGACCCTCACGTGGCCCGCCCATGTACCACCACCGTCGTTTACGTAGCCCCCCGCTGCGAGACGTGTTCCATTCGAAGAGAGGGCGACGGACCAACCGAAATTGTCCCCAGCCGCCTCACTGTCTATGTCGTCCCCAACCTGGGTCCAGGTGCTCTGATTTTCGTCCCAGTCGAAGACCCTCACGTGGCCCGCGTCTGCACCATTGCCGTCGTTACCCCGCCCCCCCACTGCGAGACGTATTCCATCTGAAGAGAGGGCAACGGACCCACCGAAATCGTCCCCAGCCGCCTCACCATCTATGTCCGTCCCAACTTGGGTCCAAGCGCCCTCGACCAAGTCGAAGACCCTTACGTGGCCCGCATTGGAACCGTTGGCATCGTTGTACAGGCCCCCCACCGCGAGACGGGACCCATCCGAAGAGAGGGCGACGGACCAACCGAACCGGTCCCCAGACGCCTCACCGTCTATGTCCGTCCCAACTTGGGTCCAGGTGCTCTGATTTTCGTCCCAGTCGAAGACCCTCACGTGGCCCACATTGATATTAAAGTTGTTGTCGTTTCCGGTGGCCCCCACAGCGAGACGGGACCCATCCGAAGAAAGGGCGACGGAGTAACCGAAATTGTCCCCAGCCGCCTCACTGTCTATGTCCCCCCCAAGTTGGGTCCATGCCCCACCACTGTAATTATAGACCCTCACGTGGCCCGCATTGGAACCTGTTGTGCCGTCGTTTAGGGAGGCCCCCACCGCAAGAATCGTTCCATCCGAAGAGAGGGCGACGGAGTAACCGAAATAGTCCCCAGCCGCCTCACCGTCTATGTCCGCCCCAACTTGAGTCCACACTCCAGCACTAACAGTGGAATATTCTATTGAAAGTGTATTACTAAAATATAGGTTTCCTGTTGTGTTTACATTTCCGTGAACATCTAACTTTTGTAGTGGTACATTTGTTCCTATACCTACATTTCCAGTTGTCCGGACAGCATTTCCAGAATTTACCGTAAATCCACCCGAAGATATACCTGTTAGTCCTGAACCGTCACCCAAAAGTGAAGTAGCTGTAACATTACCACCCACAACTATATTACTGGAGACTACAAGACTTGTTATGGCATTGCTAAATTGCACCGTATTGGATGTGACGTTTCCACTATCGGCTGCTTCCTGTAGTGTAGATGTCAACCCGGTGAGTAGACCACCGTCACCTGATACAGATGTCGCTATCATAGTTCCTACATTTGCAGTTCCACGAACATCAAGATCGAAATCGGGTGTATCGGTTCCTATACCAACATTTGAAGTGACTACCAAATTCGAAGTTCCAACATGAAGTGTACCATCGGTTATAAGTTTGGTTGTTGTTAAAGTTCCAACATTTGCTGTTCCGTGAACGTCGAGTTTGAAAGCAGAGGGTGTCGTTCCAACTGCGACATTTCCGTGAATAATTGAAAAATTATTTTGAACCACCGCATTTCCAATAATATCTATTTCCATTTCTTGGAAGTTTAGGATATGATCATCTGTAAGGGTGTTTTGTGTAAATCCCATAGAAAAACGTTTTTCATCGCTGTGGTAAATGAGAGCAACATTGGCATCCTCGTGTTCCATCAAAATACCCATATCCATATCATGGTCTACGTCACCCGAACCAATACCAAACAATTTATCTTCAATTGTTACATTATTTGAATGTAAAACAACTGTATTTCCCGAAACAGTGAGATTACCAGTAATTTGCATATCACCTGTTGTCAACAACCCACCCTCCACATGAAGTTGTTTCTGTGGATTTTGGGTTCCTATCCCAATACTTCCCTCAAATGTCTGTATGGTTGTGTCCATTACTATAGATTAGAACATTTCTTCCAATTTTTTTAATCTCGTTTTAAGATTTTCTTTTCTTTGTTTTTCATTTTGAAGTTGTGTATCAATTTCTTGGAGAGCTGCAGTTGTTATAGTAAATATAGAATCTTTGTTTAAAAATGTAAAGTCTTCAACTTCGCGACCAAATAAAAATATATCTTTGTGTTTCATATCAGTATCAATCCGGAAAGTTGTATTATCTATAATTTCAATTATAGTCGTATACACATCTTCACCATCAGGTGTAATAATTTTAATTTTTTCTCCAGAATTTAATTTAGAAGTTCCATAAAGAATTTTATTTTTATCAGAGACCTTAGCTAACGTATACATATCTGGAACATATTCAGTCCTTAACTTTGTTGCGTATGGAAGAGTGTCCCTAACTTCTTGAGCTATAAATCCCCATACAGGTTGTTCACCCCTATTTACGACATCTTTATATGTATATTGTTTTGGTTTTAAAAGTCTTAATGTATCTAACGCTGACACCCACGCACCAACATCATCTATATTTGTTTTAATTCTTTCATCTGAAGCTGTAAGGGTTCCAAATGCGGACATAATTCTTTTTTGGGTGACTATATCCGAGTTTGCATAAATACCATGAGCTCCAACTATGCTTGTATCACTTGATAAAGCTGCATCATATTTAAAATGTTTTCTATTTCCACTACCATCAATAGCACCCGCTGAACCTACTACATGGAGTTTTGTGAGAGGGGTGTCAGTTCCTATACCAACATTTCCAGTTGTGGTGTCCACATATAGGTTGGCCGTCCCAACTTCGAGGATTTGGTCTTTTATTTGTCGGTTTACTTTATTTACATATTCATAAACTTTCGCATAACCAGTGACGTCAAATGGACCATTTTTCCCTGAACCTACAATAAAAGTTTTCCCATCATTAGATATTGAAACGAACGTGGGATCGGTATTGTTCAGAGTCGATCCAACCTGACTCCACGACCCCCCAGTGTATTGGTATACTTTCACCGCCCCGCTATAGTTTGTCGCGTCTTTGTTATTTTCAGTAAGAACGAGGTGGGTGCCATCACCTGATAAGGAAACACCAGTTCCAAGATAAGAAGTGGAGCCACCAAGTATATCAGAACCAATTTGAGACCAGGACGTTGTGCCACTATTGTATTCCCAAACATTGACACGTCCATCATGGCTGGAATAGCCGTAAGCGCCTATGGCTATTTTTGTTCCATCAGCAGATAAGGATGCTGCTATACCTAAATATTCAAAAGATGCACTCCCTTCAAAGGTGGCTCCAATCTGACTCCAAGACCCTCCACTATATTCGTAAACTTTTACTTCTCCTGCTCGTCCTACAGTTGGATTTGTTAGGCTTTGTTCATAGGTGCCTATAGATACTATTGATCCATTTTGGGATAAAGAAAGTGAATACCCGAACGTAGCCGTGCTGTCCCCCGTTCCATTAATAGACGACCCCAATTGAGACCAAGTTCCACTACTATAACGATACACGGACACTTTTCCAAAATCATCCCCGGCATCGTCATTATATGGAGAAGCTGCTGCAATTGTATTTCCGTCACCCGAAATAGTAACTGTGCGTCCTAAACCATCACCAAAGGTGTAAACACCAGAGCCACCAATCGCACCTGTGTCAACTACAGTTTCACTCCAAGCTGTTCCATTCCAATCATACACATAGACCCTTCCACTCAGGTTTCCGCTTCCATAACTACCGTATCCCAGAGCACCCACGACCAATCTTAAACCGTTGTCCGAAATAGACGCAGACTGTCCAAAATAATCAATTACACTGTGACCATCTAAGTTACTTCCACGTTGGGTCCACGTCCCCCCAGTCCTTACATATACCTTTACCTGTCCTTTAGACGGGAAAGGACCAGGCTCATACCCCCCTCCAACAGCTATAACACTACCATCACCGGATATAGAAACTGCTTCACCCAAACGTGTATTAATGTCTCCACCATTAAAAGTGGAACCAATTTGTTCCCATATAGACTGATTAGTGATTTTTATTGAAAACGCATTACTTGAAAACACGTTACCTTCAATATTTATATCTCCCCGAACATCCAACGCTCTCACAGGATTGTTTGTTCCTATACCAACATCACCAGAAGTGTGGTATGCGTTTCCCCCGCCCGTCGTAAAACCACCACCACTAGATATACCTGTTATTTGGCTACCATCCCCTAAGAAAGATGTTGCGGTGACATTTCCGCTCACCACTATATTACTGGTCGTAACAAATCCTGTGATGGTGTTTGTAAATTGAACCGTATTTGAAGTTGTATTCCCACTTTCACAAACTTCATGAAGATTCGAAGTTAATCCTGTAAGTTGACTTCCATCACCCGAAATGGATGTGACTGTTATTACACCAACATTTGCCGTCCCGTGAACATCTAAATTAAATAGTGGTGTATCTGTTCCTATACCAATTCGAGACGTGGTTGTGTTTACGACCAGGTTTGAGTTACCAACTTCTAAATCACCTGTGGTGGTCACCGCGGTGGTGGTGAGGGTTCCAGTGTTTGCGGTTCCATGTACGTCGAGTTTGAAAGTGGGTGTTTCTGTTCCCACACCCAAATCACCATTAACGATTGTAAAGTTATTTTGGACGAGAGTATTTCCTCGCATGTCAACTTTTAACCGATGCGTAGGATCTTGAAAGTGGAGAATGTGGGAATCTGAAAGTGTGTTTTGGGTAAACCCCATTGAAAATCTATCTTCATCTGCATGGAAAATCAATGCTACATTTGCATATGTAGAACCATCTTTGTGTTCCATTAGCACACCCAAATCCAAGTTATGATCTATCTGCCCTGAACCCAAACCAAAAATTTTATTTGCAAACGTAATATTATTTGAGTTAATAATCGTATTATTACTGGAAACTTCAAGATCTCCATTCATTTCTACATCGCCCTCTACAAGTATTTCACCTTCTATATGAAGGGTTCTAGATGGGTTGTCCGTTCCCATTCCAACGCTTCCTTCAAAAGATTGAAGGGTCGTGGTCATTAATTTATCCAAACATTTTTTCCAGTCTTATAATTCGTTCTTCTAATCCGTCATTCTTTTCTTTTTCAATTTGAAGTCTCTTATCAACTTCTTGTAGAGCTGAAGTTGCGATTGTAAATATTGCATCCTTTTGCAATTGTTTAAAGTTTTCAACCCTTTGACCGTAAACAAAAAGTTCATCGTCAATTATTTTTTCTTCAACTTGTATTATTTTCGAATCAATTATTTTTTTAAGTGTAAGAGTATATGCATTTTCATTTTCACCGTATACTTGAATAGTAAAAGAATTACTTTCTAAATTTGAAGTATCAAAATTTGTAAACGTGAGTAAGTTGTCACCGCCACGTGTAGCCATATCGTAAACATTTGGAACGTAAGATGTATTTGTTTGAACTGCATAAGGGAGGACGTTCTCAACTTCTTGGGCTATAAATCCCCATACGGGTTGGTCACCTTGAAAAACAACATCACGATAACTATATCTTTTGGGTTTCAGAAGTCGTAAAATATTTAACGCAGTATCATCTTTTACGTCCTTAATATTTTGTTTAATACGACGATCCGAAGCTGTTATAGTTCCACTCTTTGAAATTATACGTTTTCCAGAAACGATGTGGTCATTCGCGTAAATAGACACACCCGACAAAGATCCCGTGTCAGCTGTTAAATTTGTGCTATGGTTAAAATATCTTTTGGAAGCAGAACTCACAATCCCCGATGAACCCTGAACGTGAAGTTTTGCATATGGAGTGTTTGTTCCTACACCAACGTTTCCAGTTGTGGTGTCTACGTATACATTAGACCCTCCAATTTCGAATATCACATCTTTTATAGTTTGTTTTGTGTATCGAGGGCTGTCGAAGACCCTCACGTGACCCGCATTGAAACCACCACCGTCGTTTTGGTAGCCCCCCGCTGCGAGACGTGTTCCATCCGAAGAAAGGGCGACGGACCAACCGAAATAGTCGGAAGCCGCCTCACCGTCTATGTTCGCCCCAACTTGGGTCCACGTCCCACCACTCTCCTCGAAGACCCTCACGTGGCCCGCGTCTGTACCAGTGGTGTCGTTGGCGGCGGCCCCCGCGGCGACTCGTGTTCCATCCGAAGAGAGGGCGACGGAGATGCCGAAAAGGTCCGACGCCGTCTCACCGTCTATGTCCGTCCCAACTTGGGTCCACGTCCCACCACTCTCCTCGAAGACCCTCACGTGGCCCGCATTGGAACCGTTGGCATCGTTTAGGTAGCCCCCCGCTGCGAGACGTGTTCCATTCAAAGAGAGGGCGACGTCCCAACCGAAATGGTCCCCAGCCGCCTCACCGTTTATGTCGTCGCCAACCTGGGTCCACGTCCCACCACTCTCCTCGAAGACCCTCACGTGGCCCGAGTCTGTACCACCACCGTCGTTACCCCGCCCCCCCACTGCGAGACGGGACCCGTCCGAAGAGAGGGCGACGGACCGACCGAACTCGTCCCCAGCCGCCTCACCGTTTATGTCGTCGCCAAGTTGGGTCCATGCCCCACCACTCTCCTCGAAGACCCTCACGTGGCCCGAATTGGAACCACCACCGTCGTTGTAGATGGCCCCCACTGCGAGACGTGTTCCATCCGAAGAGAGGGCGACGGACCAACCGAACCGGTCCGCAGACGCCTCACCGTTTATGTCGTCGCCAAGTTGGGTCCATGCCCCACCACTCTCCTCGTATACCCTCACGTGGCCCGCGTCTGTACCACCACCGTCGTTGTAGTAGCCCCCCGCTGCGAGACGGGACCCGTCCGAAGAGAGGGCGACGGACCAACCGAAATGGTCCCGAGCCGCCTCACCGTTTATGTCGTCGCCAAGTTGGGTCCATGCCCCACCACTCTCCTCGTATACCCTCACGTGGCCCGCGTCTGTACCACCACCGTCGTTTAGCCAGCCTCCCACAGCGAGACGTGTTCCATCCGAAGAGAGGGCGACGGACGTCGCGGACTGGTCCCCAGCCGCCTCACCGTTTATGTCCGCCCCAACTTGGGTATGTACATCGCTACTAACAATGGAATATTCTGTTGAAATCAGATTACTTGTATAGAAATCTTTCGTAAGATTTAAGTTACCACGGATATCCAGTTTACGCAATGGTATATCTGTCCCGACACCGACATTCCCAGACGTGCGAATGAGATTACTCCCACTTGTCGTGAAAGCTGCACCGACACCAGTTAATGCTGACCCGTCACCTATAAATGAGGTGGCTGTCACATTTCCACCAACTACTATGTTACTTGACGTCACTAACCCAGTTATATCATTGGTAAACTGTAAGGTATTCGAAGTTGTGTTTCCAGTGTCTGTTTTTTCTTGTAAAGTTGACGATAACCCAGTAAGTTGACTACCATCACCGGAAATGGATGTGACTGTCAATGCTCCAACGTTTGCTTTTCCGTGAACATCTATATTGAATAAAGGTGTGTTTGTTCCTATACCGACTCGTGAAGTATTTGTATCTACGTGTAAGTTTGGGGTTTCTAAATTAGATGTGATTGATAGTGATGTTGTTGTCAGTACCCCAACATTTGCCGTCCCGTGAACGTCCAATTTCGTTCCAGGTGTTTCGGTTCCTATACCCATATTGTCGTGAACAACAGAAAATGTATTTTGAACAGTGGTATTTCCACGTAAATCAATTTTTAAAAGATGGGTGGGATCTTGAAAATTTAGGACATGATTATCTGTAAGGGTATTTTGAGTGTACCCCAAAGAGAGCCGTTTTTCATCCGCGTGATATACCAATGCCACATTTGCATATGTTCCATTATCCTTGTGTTCTAGAAGGACCCCCGTGTCTTCATTGTGATTTACATATCCCGAACCAATTCCAAATATCCGATCGTTGATGGTTATATCATTGGAGTTAATAATAACTGTGTCACCTGAAACTGTTAAATTGCCTTGAATTTCCGTTTTATTTGTTACTAATAATCCACCTTGGACATGAAGGGTTTTAGATGGATTATCAGTGCCAATTCCGACACTTCCCTCGAATGTTTGTATGGTGGTTGCCATTACATTAATATAAGAAACTTATTTCATCGGAACCACCCTTTGTAATTTTAGAAATTTTACCGTCGCTGTGTTGTGAAACATATTCGATAAACAGATTATAGTTTCCTTCGGATGTTAAATCGATAGTTGGTTTGATAAATACTGTAGTTGTATTACTTGTAACCTCTGACGACCATGGATTTGTATTTGTGTTCCCAAATACAGCGGCTGGACCTCTTGCTACATCTAACGGGGTTCCACCAGTTCTGTGTCCACCACTAACTTCTATAGACATTGTGCTAATTTCATTATCAGCGTGGATAAGGTGAGCCACGATCTTGGCATAAAATACATGTTGGGTAAAAACGACCCCTATAGTTCCATTTGCTATACTAGTTCCGTTTGCGATGGTATTCGTATAACTATAGGTTTTTTTACTCACACCACCCGCATTTATTATTATACCACCCGTTGCTTTAAAAGCAGCATTTGTGTTGGTAAATAACACTGTGTTTGAAGTTGTGTTTCCCAAATCTATAATATCACCTAAAGTTGAGACTGTTGAGACGTTAGATAACGTTCCACCATCACCGTAAAACGAGGAACCTGTCACCCTTCCACCGACGATAATATTTGAGGTGGTTGTAAAAGCTGTGGTGTCATTTGTAAATTGGAGGGTGTTCGAGGTTGTGTTTCCAAAATCTGATACAGACTGCATTGTTGTAGCTATACCGGTGAGTTCACTTCCATCACCCAAAAACTTTGTGGCTGTAACGTTGCCCCCAACAACTATGTTACTGTCCACAGATAGACCTGTGGTGACATTTGTAAGTTGGAGGGTGTTCGAGGTTGTGTTTCCGAAATCGGATACGGATTGTAGTGTTGTAGCTATACCAGTGAGTTCACTCCCATCACCATGTAGGTAGGTGGCTGTGACGTTACCAGTTGCTGTCAGGTCACCATACACTTTAACACGGAGGTCTTCGGAGGCGAGGGGCACGATGGTTGAACTACTCGCACTACTTTCAGTGTAAGCCATTACGAGTTCATCACTAGATTCTAAATATCCAACAGCTACATTTGACTCGGGTCTATTCATAAGAAGACCCAGATCTAGAACTGTATCGGAGGAAGTATTATTCTTTCCAAGTTCGACGATAGCATCTGTGATGTTTAGGTTTTGTGTTGCAATTAAAGTCACATCACCCTTGAAATGTATATCTCCACCTACAGTTAGATCTTCACTAATATAGGTGTTTCCCAAAATATGCACGACATTTGAACCATCATCATCTATGTAAACATTTGAACCAACTGTCAGTGTATGACCTTGTGGATTTGTGTTAGCTATCGAGCAGGTTGGTGCGATGTATACCACATTTGATGTTGGTGCTAGGAACTGTCGGTTTCCAGCATTTAAGACCATTGTATGTTCAGCCTGGTCTTTGATGTCCTGTGTTTTAACCTGACTACCTAAACGAACTTTGGTAGAACGTTCAATCGTTGGTAAATTTTTAACTCCACCCCTGAGACGGAGTACCAAGTGAAGTGTAGATTCTTTCTGAACGTTGTAATCGGCAAGTGTTCTACCATCTTCTAATTGTTTACCCGCAAAAATAAGACGTTGTTGATCAGGTGGGATTCCTTCTTTGTCTTGTATTTTTGATTTGATATTATCTATGGTGTCAACAGACTCGACTTCGAGTGTTATTGTTTTACCTGTAAGTGTCTTGACAAAAATTTGCATACTTACTATTATTATATGTTTGTATTTTAATTTGCATATAATAGACCAGCCATCCCATTTTCGATTCTCAAAATATTGTAGTTGACTGCATAAATTGGGTCATTGATTGGTAGGGTTTTACTCATAATTTTAAATGAACTTATTCTACTAAAGTTGAGAGTCCCCGTTGGTTGTAAAGAACTTGTTGATAAACAAAATGGATACAAGAAAAAATCGGGTGAAGTTACTGAGTGTGTATGATAGTAAGAACACGCATCTACATGATGAGGTTGACACCATTTATAATCACCTATATCGATTCCATTAACATTCATTTTAACTTTATTTGACCTGGAGGTCAGAGCTCCGTCATCATCCGTGTTTGAGCATGCGATATATTTAACGGGGTGACTAAATGTAACTTCTTGTATAAGGGCATTCGATGCTTCATTTTTTTGAACTTGTGTAATGAGGAGATCATGTTTACGGGAGGCGATGTTACCACGCTCTTCATTGTCTAGGTAGTAATAGTTTGCAAAAAGTTCTATATTATAGGCACTCGCATTTGGACCCCAGTATATTCTGAGTTCAACGTTATGGTAATTTAGAGCGACTAGGGGTAACGCACATTTCGCACCTTCACAAAAAAAGAAACGGAGAGGGTAAAAATATGACGAGGCGCTTATACCCGGGTGTGTACCAATTGCACTCTTCGATACACAGGTGGCGAATGTATCGATTGCAATTTTTTCGGTAAATGTGGAATCTTGGGTATCGATGACCGACCCACCAATGAGAAGTTCAACTTTATCGACTAAAGTTGACCATTCCTCAATTGTTTGACTTTGAGTCGTATCATCAACGGTGAGGTAAACGTAACCCAGTAGATCACCAGTTTTTTCAAATTGAATACTAGACATTGAATTATTTTTCACTTCTCCGTGGATTGTTTGTTTCTCGACAGACTGTGAAAAATTAGCATGTCTTTTGAAGGTTGAATTAAAGAAAGAAATTTCGGGATCGCCCATGATATATTTATCCTGAGCCCCGATGGCAATCAATTGAACAACTCCAGCTGACATGGTATACTATAGTAAAGGGAGAAAATTACATATTGGGTTTCCTACACACAAAACGGAGGATTAAAAAGTTATTTTCGGCGGGGTTGGGTGGTGATATGAGAACACCATCTTCATTTCTAATGCTTACGGTTAAGCGATCAATAGATCGAATTGGATCGATGTATTGGGTGGCAATTGGGTAGTTGTCTCTAAAACTAATGATACCAGTGTCATCTGTAGTTACTAAACTAGCAAAAGAATTACGGACTATACTTCCGTCTGAGAGTGGGGGTGGATTTTTCGATGCTCGATCAGAAAAGATAGAGTCTAACTCTTTGATGGACACGTAGCAATGTTCACTACCATTTGCGGGGGTTACTGTATTGATTCGGGCGGCTAAAAGTCTAGCCTGAACAACATTGCGAAGAGGTTGATTAAGATAACAGGTGAAAGAATTTGGTGTCTGTCCAACTGTGTCAACCGTGATTGTGTGATATTCATAGTTAAGATCTGGAATTGTTTCCGTTGGGGAAGTGATCAAAGCCATTTATAGTAAGCTTAGATTAAAGATCCACCAATTCCATCCACGATCGTGTAGGAGGCGTGTTCACCAACAAGTTTTTGGGCACCACATAGTCCACCTGGGGTTAAACTTTTGGTGTATGGACTATCTTCTTTACCAGACCCAGGAACACATTCCATCCGATTTTCTAAATCGAAAATTGATTGATCATTGACAATTTCAATAACAATTGGTTTAGGTTGATAGGCGCTTGTTTTTTTCATGATATTGAGAATGACAATAACAAAAAATAAAATAACGATGGCGGTTAGGGCATTTCGATCAGTGCGATTGAACTTGAACATTTATAATCAGGCAACATTATTTTATAAACTGCGTTAAAGGTAATTTTTTTAGTTTCTACATAAAGAGTAGATGGATGAAGAGATAGTAATCGATCGTGGTAACTCGACGGTGATGAAATTAGATGCAGACGAACAAGCTCTCATGGATGAGATTCAAATATCTGTTCCAAGATCTCAGCCTGTTCAAAGACCAGCAAGACCATCGGCTAGACCTACAAATGCTATCCCTCAAGAAACGATGGATGCATTTGTCAACCCCAACAAACAGACTGCACCAAGACAACCCACTGAGGAAGAGGAAATAGATTATGGTGAGGATTTCTATGACGATGAACCATCAATGGGTCCTGGTATTTCTCAGGAAGAACAACCTTCCAAGGGCTATACTTCAATTGACGAAGAGAAGTCTGACCTCCTTAACAAGCTTACGCGTTTAGAAAAGAAGGGATTTGCTGTCAACAAACGCCTAAATGCATATTCAAACATAGAAGAACTCCGGGCTGAGGTTAAGAGAATTACCTACAGTATCGATGTGGAGCAATCTATTCGTTTTTCTCGGAGAATGTTAGTTGCATGTGTGACTGGACTTGAGTTTCTTAATAAGAGGTACAACCCCTTTGAGATTCAATTAGAGGGATGGTCTGAGTCTGTGATGGAGAATGTAGATGACTATGATACTGTTTTTGAGGAACTCTACGTAAAGTATAGATCAAAGGTAAATGTTGCACCAGAGGTTAAGCTGATAATGATGTTGGGTGGTTCCGCGATGATGTTCCATCTAACAAATAGTATGTTCAAGTCGGTGATGCCCAACATGAATGATGTAATCAAACAAAATCCGGATCTCGTTAAGAATATGATGAGTGCGGTTCAGAATACCACCCGGTCTCCTGGTGAAACTGGTGTGGATGCCCCCGTTGGTGGGACGGGTCAATATGAAATGAAGGGTCCTGGACTTGATATTTCCAGTTTGATGGGTGGTGTTATGATGCCACCAACCCCCCCGATGAACACAACACCCCAGGTTGCTCAGGATGCACGCGACTTTGACGCCGCGGACGACATTTCAGATATTATTTCTATTTCAGGGGACTCTACGGGTGGTGAAGTCAAGGAAGTGAATGTGGATTCTTCTAAACCCAAGCGGGTTCGACGAAAAAAGAAAACTGAAATTAATCTCTAGATATATATAAATGATAGCGTATTGTCCGCTAGAGGATTTAGATCCTCCTGTCCGACAAAAAAAAATTGTCGAAGAACCTGAGCCTCAGATAGACTCGAAGGTTGGACGTGAAGAAACTGAAATGAATTACGTCATCATGGCTTTCATTATCGGCGTAGTTATGCTAGCCGTTTCTGATTCCATCAGGGCATAAATGTAATGAATCTACTAAGGGGTTTTCCCCCAAAGTAAATTTAGTAAGTAAAGGATTTCAAATCTGTGCCACCGGATTTGATCTTGATAAGTTTTCCACCCAACGAGGAATGAATTTTTGAAAAAATGTCGTATGAATATCCAATTCCCGTCGTATTTGCTGGGGTGATAGTCACAGTGTTTGACGTTGTCGTGACGATGGGACTCCATGGATTTGCGTTCACGCCACCAAACAATTTTTTGATACCCACGGCTATAGGAACAGATGATTCTGTGCCATCACTCGTTCCTCCCTGAAATTCAAGAATCATTGTGCTTATGTTTGACACATTCGTGGTTTCTCTCAATTGAGTAATTACCCGTCCATAAAATGCCGCGTCTGAATATACAAGTTGTATCTCTTTATTTGATACACCAGGTGCGATTGTTACTACATTTGAGTAACGTTTACACGCCATCTCACCTTGACCGTCATTCGTCACTACACCACCTTTAAATTCCGAATGACCATCTGAATCAATTTTTACTCGTTCCGTTCCCTGTGTTTTAATCGTAATGTTCTGGTTTTCTGTATTAGAGGTGGAACCACCCATAGAAATTTCACTTACATTCGAAGTAGATGGGTTTGTAGTTTGCCCTGCCTGTATAACGAGGCGTTGTGTTTCGGGTTCACCCACAATTGTTTCGGTTGTATCCGCGTGAATAACAGCTGAATTGTCTGCCGACACTTCTTCTGTTTTAATTTTACCCATATCAATACCACCCACGGGTGGTGGGGCACCTTCCGTAACCTTTTTAGGTGGGATGTCGAGTTTACTGGTAAAAATCTGATCAGTGAGAATAAGAACACGGGGCATCTCTATATTAGTTACCGAATAAAATACCCGCCATACCATTTTGTATTCTGAGAATATTGTGATTTAATGCGTATACAAATATATGTGTATCTGTCCTATTCGACCCCCTTTCAGCATTTCTTATAATCATTTTAGCGTTATCCAATCTACTGAAATTACATGTCCCCGTGGGACTGTATTCAGATGAATTTATACAAAAATGAAACGGGAAATATCTTGAGTACAACATCGTTTTACTTTCGGCTCTGTAATCTATGTGTGCAAACTTAGATTTCAAATAGCTTTCAACCGTGTGGAAATACATAGGGGACATATTCTCTAATAAAGCTGTTCCATTTATTTGAATATCCGCGGTTCCAAATGTAAATCTATCAGTAACATTATCATCATCTAAAGTTCCAAATCCAAAAAACAGAGACTTTACCGGGTGATTAAATTGTGAGATATCTAAACTATTATTATTAGTTGTAGCAAAATCAATGGGATACTCAACCCTTTGAACCTGTGTAATCATCATTTCTATCTGACGATTTACAAAACTTTCTCTCTCATCTGTGTCTAAAAATATATAATTACCGTATACTGAAATTTTCTTCTGACTTGCTGTTAAACCCTGTTCCACAGTTCCATTGTAATAATTTGTATCGAAATTGATTTTAATTTCTACTGTATGATTCTGTAAAGCAACTAAGGGTAAATATGCCCCACCATCACAAAAAAAGAAGTGAAATGGTACAAACGCTATATTACCTACGTTGGCTTTTACGTTTATCTCTTGGGATTTAGTCCAAGTATCAGCTAGGTAGTTTGGCCAAATGTCATTGTAGTAATCGTAGTGTTGGGAGTCAACCTTTTGTCCACCAATATAAAGATCCACCGTTGAATTGTAAAAAATATTTGACGATATATTAGCTTCTCCAGTTCCTTCACACCACAATCCGTTTATAATGTCACCGTATACAGGAATAGTAATAGAATTATCAGTTTCGGTAACTTCTTTTATAAACTTTGGGGCTTGTGAAAAATTCTTATATCTCGCAAACTTTGTTCGAAAAAAAGAATGACCTTCGTCACTTGTTAAATAAATGTCTTGTGCTCCTTTTGATACAATCTGGACTAATGCACCGGACATTTATTAATTATGTAGATTATAAAAATAGACACTTTCCCTGAGGGAAGTCTGTTTTTTCCTGAACCCCCTTTCCATGAATCTTGAAACCACCTTGTCTATACACCTTCATACGTTTGTAATACATTGCTGTGAAGATGGACCATGGATCGTGGATATCGTATATGTGGGGGTCATTCTTTTTACCCTTGGTTTCTCTCATTATTCTCCCAATACTCTGTGTGATGTCTGATTTTGGTGAAGCTAGAATGACCGTATCTAGGGTTGGTATGTCCAAACCTTCGTGGGCTTGACTGAATGTTGCAAAGATGATTTTCTTTTTAGAGGATTCTTGGAGATCCTTCTCCTTCATACCACCCATGTAGAGCCCCGAACTTTTGGGAAAACATTGGTGAAGAAATTCACAATGAAATCTCCGGTCACTCAAAACGAGGAGTTGTCTTGTTCCTGCTGAGGCCTTTTTAATAAGTTCGACAAGCATTATATTTCTCTGGCGATCCTCGACCAACTCCGTGATCATGTTGGGCATCGAGATTTTCCCATTCCTCATTGAGGGTGGGGGGTTTCTATAATTGAAACATTCGTAGACGATTGAAAATACTTCAACCTGTCCCTGATTTTTCCTCTCGACGGCGAAGAAGGTTGCCCCCATGAACCAATGGAGGACCTTGGTGAGACCATCCTTCCTCTCTGGGGTGGCAGAGAGACCAAATATGTGTTTGGGACATAACTTGAATAGGGACTGACTGAATACCTTAGCACATATATGATGGGCTTCGTCTACAATGAGGGTTCCCACGCTTTCAAAGTCCCCAAAACTATACTCTTTTAGGGAGAGTGATTGAAGCATAGCGATCACAAAATCACAATCAACCTCCTTCTTATCTTGTTGAACGACACCAATGGTGGCCCCTGGACAAAATTGTTTAATTCTCTCCCTCCACTGATCGGCTAGGAACTGTTTATGAACGACAATCATTGTCCTATAGCCTAACGTGCATGCTATTGCCAGGGATACGGTGGTCTTCCCAAAACCACACGGGAGTGAGAGAACACCATGACCCGCCTTAAGAGCTGCAGCAAGTGCTTCATTTTGGTGTGTTGCGTCTCGAAGGGTGCCGACAAACTTTGTTGTAATTCGAGTGGGTTGGGGTCTTCGGTCCTCCTTAGGTTCACCAAGTTTCTCGACGCCATAGAAGCGCGGGACACAGATACCATTTTTAATCGTTTTAAAAACTTTAAAAGGTGGTGGTGGAAATCCATAATCCCCATTGACTATAGGTCTTACGGTAAGCTCCTTTTTAATTTCCTGTAGGGGTCCTTCTATGGCGAGGTACCCTGTTCTGGTGAGAACTGTCATGTATACTAAATTAGACGGAGGAAACTTTAACTATATTCCGAAGATTTGATAATCCAAGAAAACCCTGAATAATCACCTACGTTCCAATATCCTTTGAATTCAATTTCTACTTTGATTTCATCCCCCTTTACACAGGATTGGAGGGGTTTTCCCTTAACTTCGCACATGACCCGTCTATATCTAAATGGAACTTTCACTTTGAGGATATGTCCTTCCAAAGGATTATCAATATTAGAATTCGTGAGGAGGTGATTCATTTTCATATGAGTATCATTGATTCGCGTCACCAGTGTTGGTGGAATTCTAATACGAATATACTTTTTACTATTATATTCATACATTGGTTCATACACAGAAGTTAAAAACTTCATTGATTTCTATTACGATATATTAAAATTAAAACTATAAGTATCATTGTCAGAAGTAATATACGTTGACTCAAAGTAGATGGTTTAATTGGTTTTCTAGTTCCGAAATATTCATGACTGAGTGATCTAGAAACTTCGACAGCTGATTCTATACTTGAATAAGGTGTATTTCTGGGTGACATCATCCCACACATCGCAACTTTTGAACATTTTCCGAAAAATGGAAGTTGTCCATGTAGACTGAGAACCCCCGAAGATTGTGAAAAGGTCCAACCATCTTCTTCACTCCAATCCGCACCCCACCCAATTCTAGTTGTGTTTGGGGAGGGTATATCTAACTGATCAATCACCTCAAGTTTTAACATTTCTGGTGTGTTTGATAGCACTTCACGTGTTAGGTTACAGATTACACAAGATACAGTTCTACCGTCTGATAAAACTCTGGGTTGTAAATTCCACTTCGTTTCGGATGCAATTTCTAAATCTGACTTCAAAGTGATTGGTTCATCGTAATCTAAGAGAACATTTATAGCTCCGTAGGTACTTTCTCTAACTTTTTTGTCAGCATCCGGACCCCAGTTGTCTCCAAGGACTTTTAAGGCTGGACTATTATCAATACACAGAAACAATTGTCCATCATCAACGGTAGTTCCATTTGAAAATGTGAGTTTGTAACTATCTTCTTGGTATTCGATATCTTTCATCTCCATTCCAAAGACAAAATTTACACCTTCTTCTGTGAGTGCTTCTTCCATCGCATCACCCATCACTTTACCTGAAACTCTTTGTGTATATGGTTTGGCTAGGGCCACATGATTTAAGTTTTGAATAAATTCATATGCAGACATCGTGTTCCACGTTACGCCATCCATTATAAGGGGTAGGTTTTTTAGACACTTTTCTCCATTTTCACTTAATTTACCTATAGAGTCTTTAAGACTTATTTCCTTGTACTTGCTTGGTTGGAATAATACTTTCATTACAAGTTTTATCAAAGACACATAGTCACTCACATTCAAAGACTTTAATAAAAAGTTTCGACCACCCTGATCATTTACTGGTTCAAACATTTCATCCCAATCTATATTCATTTCATCGAATAATGATTGTGTATTGTGGAAGGTGTTAAACAGGACTCTATGTGCGTGAATATTTCTTACATCGATCTCAGGTTCCCACCATGAACCACCAGCCGAAGTTTTTCGGTCATAAATAGTTATATCATGGTCTTCTCCTGATTTAAGAATCTCCCAAGCGAGAGACATCCCGGTTGGTCCTGCGCCGATAATATGAATCTTCATTCTACTCTTAGTAGACATTAAAAATATCTTCATATGATAGGTATGTTGACTGTAATAAAACCCTTACCCAAATCAACTCAACAGAAGGTAAAAACATGGAAGTTTGCCGCCAAATTCCTGTGGAAAGAGCGTTTTATCGAAGATAAATCAGAGCTCGGGAGATGGACAAAAGATCAACTTCTCGATCTTGGTCCAACATTTGTAAAATTAGGACAAATTGCGTCCACGAGGGGGGACCTCTACCCCCCAGAGTTCACCCGTGAACTTGAATCTCTCCAAGATGACGTTCCCGCCTTTGATTATAATTTAGTTAGGGATCAGATTGATCTAGATATTTTCAAGGACTTCGATGATATCCCCTTTAAGTCTGCGAGTATTGGTCAGGTCCACAAGGCTACCCTACAAAATGGGAAACCTGTAGTTGTAAAATTGAAAAGACCAGGTATTTATGATACGATGCAATCCGACACAGAAACTTTGAAACGAATTCTAAAATTAGTTCAATCTCTGGGGATTGATACTGGGAATAGTTCAGACTTTGTTCTCAATGATTCGATTGAATATCTTTTGGGTGAAGCAGATTATATTCAAGAAGTTGATAATGCGATCAAATTTAAGAGGTCTCTGAAAGATGTTGAATGGATTAAGATTCCACGGGTGTATAAAAAATACTGTACGAATGAAATGATTGTAATGGAATATGTACCAACAGATAAGATTACCGAAATCAAGGACAAGAAAATCAATAAGATAAAGGTGTGTGAAGCCCTGGTGAATTCATACGTCATACAGACCATGGAGGCGGGTTTGTTCCATGCTGACCCACACCCAGGAAACTTGGGTATTTCGAGGAATGGTAAGCTGGTCTTTTACGATTTCGGATTAGTCATCCCACTATCGGATGAACTCAGAGAAGGTTTCAAAGACCTTTTCTTTTGTATTGTAAATAGGGACACCTCTGGGATAGTGAAAATTTTAATACGCCTGGGGG
>Ga0209309_10001695_pt1 | contig 21337 bp, 20 predicted proteins | sample COGITO_mtgs_1204_2_FD_184807 | JGI IMG/M metagenome (GOLD analysis project Ga0209309, IMG submission 184807) | Pelagic marine microbial communities from North Sea - COGITO_mtgs_120412 (SPAdes) (version 2) | ecosystem: Environmental > Aquatic > Marine > Epipelagic ... | reverse complement strand
CATTAAATAACACATAATGTAAGAGGTATGAAACTATGATAGTTGATTTTCCACTCTGTCTTGGCAACTTGCAAATCGTAAAACGATTCTCGTGAAATGTATCAACCATTTTTTCTTGAAAATTGTACATATCAAAAGGCACAAGACCTTTATCAATTGTTACAATCTTTAGATATTTTTTAATAAAGTATTTTGGGTCATCTAAACAAGCGATAACTTCTTCAACTTGTTTTTTTGTAAACCTTGATTTTGTATTACCTTTTTTTAAATTGGGGTTACCTAGATATTGGTCTTTAGGGTTAGCTGCCATCACTCTCTCGATTCATAAATATAAATAACTTCTCACCTAATAAATTGCCCACATGATAGTCAGACATATAATGAAATCCTGCCTTGACTCTTCCTAGACCACATTCGTTGCCTGCTCTTAATATTTCTTCTGCATGTACAGGATTCTTATCTGCCATATATCGTGCAACTAATCTTGACTGAGTAGCGTGACCACTCGGATAAGACCTTGATTTGTTTGTTTCGCTCGGCAAAGTATTAATAGAAGAATTAACTTCAGCTGGTCTATCACGATTAAAACTACCTTTGAAGTAACCAATAATGTCAGTTGCCTGTTTAATTAATTCTCTCATCTCTTTACGGTCAAACTCAACATTCTTTGATTTGCAATACTGTTCAACTGCATAGAAAGGTTCATGGTCATGATTTCTAATAGATGTAACATCTTCTGCCGTTCTTGTTGTTACAGCATTTACCACCTCACCAATCTCAGATGAGTTTTCTGGATGAGGCGGTAGTGTAATACTTTCTTCTAAGCCTGGTCTAAAATATTGCATTTACTTTTTGAACTCCGCAGCTTCTTCAGAACCGCCTGTTGCAGTTCCTTTAGTATATGAATGAGCTCCCATACCAGCAAGGTCTCCGTCTTTAACAATTAGATATTCATCTCTGATATCAAAACCAGCAAAGTAGCATTCTAGTATTTCTCTAACGCCGTCTGCATATCTTGTCTGTGCAGATAATGAAGTTCCAGATGTGTGTGGTGTCATTCCGTGATGAGGCATTGTTCTCCAGACATGGTCATTAGGGGCAGGTTGTGGGAACCAGACATCACCAGCATATCCACTTAGTTGACCCGACTCACATGCACGAGCAATAGCATCTTTATCACAGATTTTACCTCTTGCAGTATTAATAATGTATGCACCTTTCTTACACTTCGCAATCATCTCGTCATCAAACAAGTGTTCTGTTTCGGGGTGTAGTGGGCAACTAATATTAATAACATCACAAGCTGCGACTAAAGATTCTACTGAATCATGGTAGATTAAACCTAATTCTCTTTCTACTTCATTGCCTAGTCTGTGTTTATCGAAATAGTGAAGATGTACATCAAATGGTTTCATCTTTCTTAACATATCAATACCAATACGGCCAGCCGCAATTGTACCAACATGCATACCTTCAACATCATATGACCTTGAAACTGCATCAGCAATATGCCAACCACCTTCATTTACAATATTATGTTGAGTAGTAAAATCTCTTACTAAGACTAGAATCTGCATAACAATATGTTCTGCAACAGACCTTGAATTACAATAAGTTACTTCAACAACATCAATGTTGTGGTCCATAGCAGCCTGTAAATCAACATGGTCAGAACCGATACCAGCAGTAATCGCCATCTTTAAAAGAGGCGCACTTTCCATTTTCTCTCTCGTTACATAGTAAGGAAAGAATGGTTGAGAGATAACAATATCTGAATCAACTAATTCTTTATCTGCCGTACAGCCTTCGCCGTCTTTGTCAGATGTAACGACTAATGAATGACCTCTTTCTTCTAAAAACTTTCTAAGTCCTAGTTCACCAGACACGCAACCCAATAGTTCACCAGGTGTAAAATCTCTGCCTTGAGGACTAGGTAATGTCATGCCGTCAGGATATTTGTCTATTTTAGGCAAATCACTTAGAGGATAACTCTCTGGCATTCCGCCTTTAGGGTCATCATATAGAACGCATAATACTTTCATTATTTCTTCTCCTTTAATAGTTTCGTTAATTCGGTTGTAGAGCCCACAAACAAAGCGTTAGTAACACTTTTGGGGCCCGTATTGGGCACTTCTTTAAGTTTCTTGAGTTTTTCTTGCATTGCCATCAAATCTTTAGAAACATCTGCAACCGTTTTTATCAACTGTCCTGCAACCTCATACGCACGAGGATGTTCTCCTTCTTTCGCTAATGCTAGTATACCGTCTATTGCATCATTTCCTTTTTCTAGCATCTTATATAGATTCTCACGGCCTGTATCGAAATCGACCTCTGCATCTTTATCTACAGGAACTGCAATCTGTGTTTCTACTGTTGCAACTTCAGTCGGTTCTATAACCTCTGGTACAATATTTAAAACTTCATTTAGTTTATCGTCTATATCACTCATATCTTAAAAATAATTAAAATTAATATTCAATCTTCTTGTTGCGTTTGTGCATGTTGTACTATGATGAGGTCTACTTGCATCAAATAATAAAAGTCTATTTCCAACACCCTCAATTTCAGTACCATCTTCTAGTATAGTTAATCCATCATTATCATTTATGTAAAATAAAGCACCTTTATGTTCAAATGGGAAATCAGTATGATATGAATGATTAAGTATTTTGTGTGTTTTTGGATAATAATTAACACCACATCTTATTAATGACTTCATTTTAAGCATATTCATAATAGGCCTAATTTTATTCCATGTCATCTCGTTTGTGAGAATTACATTATCTGCATAGACTCTATGACCTAACATAAAATCATAATCTGATTCTTCTTCTGTTAAATCTTCAATTGGCCATTCTGGTGGTAAATTTAAATGCTTACGCTCGTCTTTAAAATCTTCAGGTTTTCTAACACCATACTTAGAATCTATCACATTTTTAGAACTATCGCCACGATATGTTACAGCGCCATAATGATACCAGTGAAATGTATTTGATTCAATCCATGCTTTTAAATCATAGTATATTTCAGGGTCTAATACATTGTCAATAATTTTATAATCAATCATAATATAAATTCCTTTTTATTTAAACATCATTACCCGTTTCTTCATCATAGTTTAAACCATCATTAAAGAAATCTAATGTTGTAGTATATGTGTATGTGTCATCTTTATCAGCACTTGTTGGATTAGGAGTAACTGTAACTCTTTCACTTCGAGATGGACTTTGGTCAGATGAGTCAGCATATAAGTCTGCTGATACTGTTTTGATAACAGCAGATGTACTGATTGGACCATACAGATATATCTTTGCAGTAAAGTTTAGAGTATACTCAATTCGTCTTGTCGTTGTCAAGTCACCTGCATACGAATCGTCATAACCTACATTTTCTAATATGAAAGGTATATCTCTCTTTGTATCCATTGTAGAATTTTCAATCATTGTTACTGTGTAATCTGGTTGAAAATATGGCAGTATTTGTTCAACAATCTGTAGGCCGTCATCTGAATTAGATGTAAACACACTTAACGAAAAACTCACATCATAAGGCACAGGCGAGTATTGTGTGTTTAGTTTTGTTGTGTCTGCATTTGTTGTAACAACGCCTCTCTTTTGATTCTTGTTTAACTTTCGAGAAGCATCATAACTGTAACCATTGATTTCAAATGACATACGAGGTAGAGTAATAGCCACACTTGAATCTGTTCCAGTTAAACTCGCTTGTTGTTCTAGTCGTGCAATAAACTTTTCCCTTGGCGAGTAAGACAAAGGTACTTTAATATTCTGTAAAGGATTCCCGCTAGAATCTAAGCGTTTGATATGAATATTATTAAATATCGTACCGAACGCAATTACAGTATTGCGAATTTGTTTGTGGTAAAAGTGTTCTCCAAACATTAGTAGTCGTCAACCTCCCCAAATGGATTTCTTTCACTAAAGTCGAGTATGTCATCAGTCGTTGATGCCGTATTCGTGCCTGCCTGTGTTTCAAAGATTTGTCCCATGTCAACAGGTTGTTGAGTCGCCATAGTGAAGTCCTCATTGACAAAGTAGTCAATCGCACCAATACTTGATTCTAATACGAATGAACCAGTTTCGTTTTCTAGTGAGAACTGAAACTGCATTGTGTCAGTTGATAAGTCATCTTCTGTCTGGTCAATAGAAGCAATACCAGTATCGAGTCTTTCAGAACTATACTCAAATGTAGTACAAGATAGTTTGTAAACTGGCAACGCACTCTGTTGATAGAATGGCGCTTCGTGTTCTACGAATTGAATCTCAAAGAATTTCTTCGTAGTCGGGAAGTAAACTAAGTCGCCTTCTTGAGGGCGTTCTGTAACTAAGTCTGAATTGTTGCCTACTAGAGTTTCCCATCTTAACTTAGATACTGTAAACTGAATGTCATCTCTGAGTTCTAGGCCAAACTTCTTAATAATCTCTTGTTCGCCCATGTAACCATCAGAGTTATCGACATACATTTCAATGATGTATGAATCGTCAAACGAGCTCGCAGGGTCCTCACCAAAGATTGTGTCTTTGTTCGCTATTTTTCTTGGTAGATAATAGACATCCTGACCATATATCTTCAGTTGTTCGATTATTAAATCTTCGTATAATCTTTGTTCTGAAGTGGTGCCGGTGTCGAAATAGACATTAGTTGGCATTTAGTTATCCCTGTTGCATGTGTGGTGGTTCTTCATAATTGAGTCTGATTTCTTCTTCAAGTCTTTGTTGTTCATCAATCGCAGAAGAAAACAATTCAGGTCCGTTAAGCGTTACGCCACCGAGCATCGCTGTGCCTGAGAATTTAGATAAGTTTTGACCCCATTGTCTTTTGATAAGTGCAGTCAGATATCTTTTTAGATAGATGTCATCATAAAGGTCTGTGTATGTGTCTGGGTCTACTTTGCGATAAACTTCAAAGATTAAGTATTCGCCAGCAGTAATATCAGTTCCCCAATCCATATCAATATATAATCTGTTTGAGAGTTGATTAAATCTCATTGGCTTCTCACCCACTAATATGTGGTCAAGAAAGTCTAAGTGTCGCATTGTCATTTCATAGTGAACAATACTTGTTGATGAGAAATCGTACAAGTCATTTAGTCTTAACTGATATCTTACATCAAACATGTTTAGATTTGCTCTGTCTGATAATGGAAACACATTAACAACAGAAACAACTGAAGAAGGAACAACAAGATAGTTATCAGCTCTTTTGTATGTGGTTGTTATAGAATTTTCTGTTACTGATTCAGAAGCGTCAGTCGTCATACGAGTAATATCGTCTGCCGTTACTAGATACTTTAGATACATTCTCTCAACACCATCAACATGATACTGTGCGAAATACTGTAGTGCTTCGTCAATTCTATCTTCTACTTGGTCGTCATCAACATTTATGTCGATAACAGGTTTACCTAAGTTTCTAAGACAGTATTGTTTTAATGTTTCTCTTGTACTTGGGGTTGCCATATTTATTATCCTTTATACTATTTAGTCTTACCCTAAAGCGATGGCCTGAGCGATTGCAAAAGCTGTTGTTGCACCAGTTAGACTAGAGATTTTTGTATCTAGTTGTGTTTGAATGTTTGATGTAACGCCGTCAACATAGTTTAATTCAGCCGTTGTTGCAGTTACGCCATCTAGTAAGTTTAATTCTTCAGGCGTTGAGGTAATCTGTGTTGCACTTGCGGCTGCTAATACAGGCAAAGTACCTGATACATTCGGTAATGATATTGTTCTATCTGCCGTTGGGTCAATTGTTGTTAGAGTTGTTTCGTAAGCATCAGCAGTCGCACCTTCAAATACAAAAGCATTTTGAATACTAATAGTAGTTGAATCAACTGTAGTTGTTGAACCTTCGACAGTTAAGTTACCAGCAACAGTAACATTTGCACCACTCATTGATATTGCAGTAGTGGTACCTGATTTAATAACTAAGTCGCCACTCGAATTTGTTAAACTACCGAATGTTGTACCGCCATCTTTAACGAATATGTCACCACCATCTGCATCTAATATTATATCAGTAGCGGCATCAACTGTGAAATCGCCAGTCGCATCTATTTCTGCGATAACAGGCGTTGTTAGTGTTTTGTTTGTAAGTGTTTGTGTTGTACCAGAGATGTATGTATCTATTTGTGATGCTAATACATATTTCTCTGTACCACCATCTGATATTGCGAATTTATCAGTAGCAGCGATAGATACTGAAGAACCATCAGTCATGCCATCAATATTAAAGACTGCCGTAACATCTCCAAATTCTAATGCACTTGCGCCTGAATTTACTTTTAATACTTGGCCTGCACTACCTATTGAAAGTGCAGCTCCAATACCACCATGTGATAGAGGTATGAATTCGCCTGATTGATATTCTGCTAATCCTGTTGCAACATTACTTGCATTAAAAACTGTTCTTATTGGTGTTTTTGCTGACATAATTTTCCTATAATTGGAATAGTGTTATTCCTGCGTCCGTTAAAGCACTTCCGTTTGCTAAAGTAAAAGTATTACTATCAGTAAACGCATATCTATCTGCCACTTCAGCACTAAATTCAAATGTAGCATTTTTAGTACTTAAACCGTCAGCCGCACTAAAGAAGTCAACTCTACGAATTGGTTTAGAAATCGCACCAGTCGAGTCAACACTCATAACTGCAAGGGCATTACCATCTTCAGTCTTAGAACCTGTTGGTAATGTAGCACCAGAAGCTGCAATCGCAATTGCGCCTGTGCCATCAGAAGAAATTGTCGCACCATCCAAGTTAATAGAGTTAGAGGAAAGAAATATATCTTTCCATCGTCTACTTTCACTACCTAAATTGTAAGTATTCGTTTTTCCTGGCAAGAAGTCTGAATCAATATTGTGTGGGTCTAAACCGCCACCACCTACTGTTCCTAACTGAACATTGACTGTATGTTTGAAATTTAAAAATTCTTCTTTAAGTTTCTCCCATGTGTCAAGGTCTGATAATTGCCTAACTCTTTCTTTATCAAGCTCATTAGCATTTTTCATACTAGAAATTTGCTTCTTCACTTTCTCAATCATTTTATCTACAGTCTTATCTTCGACTGCTTCTTCGATTGTTTCTTCTGCTACTGCCAGTTCTTCTAATTCAGAAACGAGCTGTTCTGCCTTATATTCTTCTACATAGCCCTCATCTTCTTCAGGAGACCTTGTAGGAGTTTTCTCTGGTTCTACTAATAATACTTTCTTTCTTTTTTCTACTTTCTTTTTCTTTGCAGCCGCCATTTCATTGAATAGTTCTTCTAACCCTTCAATTTTGACTTCCTCTTTCTTAATTTTTTCGTTTAAATCTGTCTTTGCCTTACTAATGGCACCGAAAAAACTTCCAAGTTCATCTGCAAGTTCTGTTTTGTGTTCTTGTGGTTCTTCAACAAGTTTTATTTCTTTAATTTTTTCAGAGAACTTTGCCTCTTGTAATTGAGCAATTTCTCTCTCTATATCCGGGTCTATATCTATTTCTTCAACTCTGGATATAAGATGTGGAGCCCAACCTTTGTTCTTCATACTCATATATTTATCTAGTTACACTAGGTGTAACCGTAACTCTTCCCTCTAATCGTCTAGTAACTAATCCACCACTAGTCGTTGTTGTTAAATCCCACACATATCTACCTTCAGTAAGTCCTGAGGTTACTGTGTCTGTTAGTGTAATTGAACATGTGCCATCAGCGCCACTTACAATTGCAGTAGTAAATGCTGTTGAACTTGATGATAGGTGAGTCTTTCTCATCTTACTTGTAACTGTTTGTCCTGATATATCAACAACAGTTCCAGTAGAATCTTTAATGGTTAATGTCTGCGTAAAATCGGCGTCTTGGTCGATTGTCAGATTTTGTATTGTTGCCATTTCTCTTAAATTCCTTAGATTATAGTACTATTTATAAACAACCAATTTATGAAAACTTCAAAATCACCCCTTTATCTGGTAACCACAGAAAATCTATCTCTGTACTATTACAAGTTCTTATTGCATCTTCAAACGAATCTACTAAAGGTTCGCCTGCCAGGTTGAAGCTGGTGTTTAACAACATGCCTGTTCCTGTAATATCTTTAAATTTTTCAAGTATTTCTTTAAAATGTGGCACACTTTCATCTACTGTCTGTATTCTACAAGTGCCATCAACATGTGTTATTGCTGGGAAAGAATCTTTATATTCTGGTCTTATATTAAAAGATGATGTCATAAATGGGGATTTCATTGTTCTTCCCATATCAAAATATTCATTCGCATCTTCTTCTAATACTGAACAGGCAAAAGGCCTATACCACTCTCTCCGTTTTATATTATTAATAATGCCTTTACCGTTTTTAATTCTTGCATCAAACAATATAGAACGATTGCCTAATGAACGAGGGCCTGCTTCTGCCTGACCATTAAACATTGCAATAATCTTACCTTCTTTTAAGTATTCAGCAATCTGTTCTACTGTAACATGTTCTCCTATATCAGAAGGTATAGTCGGTTCAACATGATTAAAAAATGTATGTGTTAAAGGTATTATATCTGATATTTCTGTGGCCTTTCTACAAACATAATTTGCGGCCCCTATAGAATTTCCAGAATCATCAGCCAAAGGCTCAAAATAAAACTCTAAATCAGGAAATCTATCTGTCAGATATTGATTACAAACTACATTGAAACCATATCCCCCTGTTATACAAACATTCTTAGTGTCAGTTCTTTTAATATACTTTTCTATTAAGTTGCCAACAACTTCTTGTGTTTGTAGTTGAACACTAAGGGCGTAATCAGCATATAGTTTATGATTTTCTCGTGTTACTTCATTAACAAATTGATGTTTGTTATTAACATTTAAAACGGTTTCTCCTCTACCACAAAAGAGAAATTTTGAATCATTAACTACATTTTCATAAAATAAGTCTGGTGTTATATTTTCTTTATCACCATAAGCAGATAACCCCATTGTCTTACCATTCTCTAAAGGGTCTTGGCCTATTAGAGTTGTCGCACTTTCATATGCCTGAACTAGTCCCATTGTTGAAGATGCCGATATATCACAATTGTGTTTTTCTTTTAGATACTCTGCTAATATATCATTCTCTATGTCATGGTCTATACCCTTATGCAATAAAAAATAACTCTTATATAATGGTGTAAACTTAGCAGGATATTCTGCTGTATAAACACTTTCTGCTTCTCTAAATCTCTCTATATATGACCCTGTTCTGTCAGCAATCAAAACCATTGCCTTATCAAATCCAGAATTATAAAAAGCGTTAGCGGCATGCACCTTATGATGATTATCACACATTCTTTTGAATATTTGACAATCGGTTATTTTTTCCAGATACATTTGCAAGTCATTATTTGAGCCATCATACCCTGTGGGCGATGCTATAACACACATATCAATAGGACCTTTAGCGTGTTTTACTGCTTCTGCTATCGCCTTAAAAGGCATCTTATCTCTTTTAACTCTCGATAGTCTTTCTTCTTTACAAAAATATTCTAATACACCATTATCAATCACAGCAACTGAGCTGTCATGAAACGGCGCTACACCTAAAACTCTCATTACAAATTCTCCATTATTAACCCATACCAAATCCTGAATATGTCAATTCTATTCTCTCATCTTCATCTACAACTGCCATATCTAAGAACTTATTAATCGCCATAGTTTCCATTATATAATCGCCTCTTCCAGAAGCCTTAAATTTACGAATCCCTATATTATATAGTTGTTCTATTTCTCCGTGTTTTAAGACTGCAAGTGTCGACTTAAAATTCTTTACAGGGTCGTTGACATACCTATTTTTCAAACATTGCTTCTTTAATAGGTTTGATTCTTTTTCCATAGCCTCACCTTTCATATGAGGAACATTTGATTCATTCAAATATATGTAGTGTTTATCTCTTACTCTACAATCAGCAGTACATCTTTCATCAACTAAAATTTCTACCCTTGACACATCATCTAGCTTACTAATTAATTCTAAATTCTGATTATCATCAGGATGTAAACACAATATATCATATCTAGCAAGTAACTCATTGTAATACTCAACACTTCTCCTTAGAGGCTTCTCTACTGTGCTTTTAAGTATGGATGCTTTCGTGGTTATGTTGTCTGTTATTCCTTTTATGTAGTCTAATAGTCTATCATCAGAAATAATAACCCCGTTGTTTTTGTCTTTTAATGCAATAAGATTATTTAAGACAAGATTTGAAACTTCGTCATTCAAATAGTCGCCTGCTAAATGATTTGAGAAAGTTAAGAATAAATTGGTGTCTAACAGTTCGGATGCATATCGAAAATATCTTTCAATATCGCCTTCAAAAAATCTCCAAATTTCAGCATTTTCTAAATTTCTACCACCATTCCAAACAGCATCTGACGGTGAACCATATAGATTTTGTATAGGAAGATTGTGTTGAAATTTAAGTCGGGATATTTCTTTTAGTGATTTTAAATGATTTAATGATTGCTCAGTACCGAATAGAATTGGTAATGAATAACTAGCTTCATTCCACATATACACTCCTTCATAATTTAAATTTTACTTATTCTAGGTCGCCTGTACCTTGATAGATAATCCAATCTTGGTCTACTTCACTCCAATCTCTCATCTGAAACTTACCAGTAGCATTTACTGGAGGCGCAACTGGAGCTTGCCAGTCTGAATTGCCGTCTAATATCCAAGAAGGGAAAGGTTTAGGTTTTGTAAATATCTCTAAGTCTGGATGCCAAATATCTCCTCTGCCCGCAAAGTTACCTCTGCGGCCGTCTGTATATGTTTCTATCCATCGACATCCTTCACCGGCGCCATAAGTGTCTACATAAGTTTGGTCAGCAACAAGTACATTAAGTACTTCGTTGTCTGAATCTACTACTGCCCAATATGCCATATTCTACTTCCTTTAGTTTTGATATTTATATCTGATAAGCATAATGCCCGAACCACCAGTTCCGCCACAACAGGCGTCATTAGATGAACCACGACCACCATGTCCAGTATTTGCAGATTGACTTGAACCACCATCAACTCCGCCACCAGATGCTCTAGTGATTGAACTTCCTGTTATAGAACTTGCAGTTCCGTTACCGCCTGTATGAAGTGCACCAGAACCACCAGCGCCTCCGCCTCCACCACCTCTCCAAGGAGATTGTGTCCATACATTTGCAGGGCCTCCAGGGTTTCCTTGTCCACTAATTCCAGAACAACCAGATGTATAATCGAATCCAGCACCACCACCTGAACCACCAGAAGTACAGTTTGAGTAGCGTTTACCACCACCGCCGCCGCCATTTCTTGTTATTCCAAATCCAGTCGTGTTACCACCATTCGAGCCTCTTGAACCGTTATGACCAGCACCACCAGAACCAATACCTATACTATAGTTTCCTGCTGAAACTGTGTAGTTACCTGAGCCGTAGCCTCCACCACCGCCGCCACCTGAACCGCCACCAGAAGAACCAGAGCCGCCGCCCCCGCCTCCACCAGCAACAATTACATATTCTACACTACTACCACTTCCAGCATCATTACCCACACTAGAAACAGCAAATGTTCCAGATGAGTTAAATGTATGAATCTTATAGTCGCCTGAAGTTGATACACTTCCACCAGTTGCCCCTGTATAAGTTGCGTTCGCCGTATCATACCAATCAGACATATCTATCGCACCACTTTCTGGTACAGCATTGCCATCGCCATCAGCGGCACCGTCTGGAAGATAATCTCCATCACCATAGTACTCACTCATTCCAATTGGATTTGAGCCTCCCCATTCTGTTTGAATGGCAGATAATGCTAAAGAACCTGAACTAGGTATTGCCATATATTACTCTCCTTTTAATTCTTTTATTTCTTCTTTTAATTCTTTTATTGCTTCGATTAAAACACCAACCATATTACCATACGATACTGAAAGTGTCTTATCTTCGTCACCATTAACTTTAACAACTTCAGGCACAATGTCTTGTATTTCTTGTGCAATAACACCCATTTGCCTTCCACTTTCTGTACTGTCAATTCTATCAAATGTAACACCACGCATTGCACAAACTTTATCTAATGCATTATCGATTGTTTCTACATTCTCTTTCAGTCTAGCATCAGAGAAAGCAGTTACATCATTGTTAAATGTGGCCGCACCAGCAGCAGACATATCTATCGTAAGTGCAGTTATCTCTGAACCACCATCGTTACCTTTGACTACGACATCTTGGTCAGATACTTTAGAAATAAGATGAAATCCACTATTGTTGAAAAGTTCACCCCATTGAGTTCCAGCGTCTGATAATTTTATCTTACCACCATCTGCATCAAGAACAATATCTGAAGCAACATCAATTGTTAAATCGCCTGAACTTACATCTATTTCTTGACCATCAATATGGATGTTATCAACATCAATACCGCCGTCTGCTGTTAAGACACCCGTTACAGTTGCACCAGCAGAAGTGGTTTCAAATTTCTTAGAGTTATCGTAAAAAAGACTTACTGCACCATTTTCAGCAGCGGTTATCATATTTTCAGAGATGGCTGCGTTAGTAACTTTTAATTCATTAGTTGCAACATATAATGCACCAGTGCCTTGGTCAGAAACATAACTTTCACCGCCATCGTGATAAATTTGTAAATCACCACCACTGGCAGAACCAACTTCTAACTTGACATTATCACCAAGTATTAAATCACCTGTCATAGTGCCACCGGCCTTCTGTAAAGAATCAGCTTCCATATATGTTCTTACAGTATCAACATTGGTCATACGCATTGTACCACCATCATTAATTAGAATACCATCACCAGAAGCAAGTGCAGTTGTACCTCTTGCAGTACCGCCATCTATTAGATTGATTTCTTCAGGTGTCGAAGTAATTTGTGTTGTTGAAGCAGCTGCAAGAACAGGAAGTGTTCCTGATTGATTTGGTAATGATATCGTATGGTCAGCCGTTGCATCTACACTCGTTAAAGTTGTTTCGTTTGCATCAGCAGTAGAACCCTCAAAGACAACGGCATTACTTGCGTTCATTGTTACAGAGTTAGTAACAGTATGTGTTCCAGAAGTAACGAGGTTTGTACAAGTTAGTGTACCTGTACTTGGATTATAATTTAATGTGCCATCTGATTCTAACCCTAAGTTACCGCCATCTAAATCACCACCAGCAGTAAAGATGATTGCATTGTTTTCGTTAGTTGATTCATTGTCTGTAATAGTAACTGTTGTTGCAACAGCAGCTGTACCACTATATCCAGATGAAGTTATTGTGCCTAATGAAGAACCACCATCTGCAAATGTGATTGTGCCACCATCTGCATCAAGTGTGATTCCGCCAGATGAATCTAAAGTAACTGTAGTACCAGCAAGTTCTGCCGTACCATCAGCAGTAATTTGTATATTCGCAGCCGCACCAGCATCATCTGTAGTAACAATGTCTAGTGTTCCGTTTGTGCCAGCAGTTAATGTCGCAGTATCAGAAGATGAGCCAGTCATTGTAATGACTTTACCATTTACAGCAACATCATCAACAGTTAGTGCCGTCAATGTGCCAACACTTGTAATATTTGTTTGAGCAGCTGTTGTTAATGTCAAATCAGACATATAAGTTTTAAGTGTCGTTGCACTTGTCTGTCGCATTGTACCGCCATCATTAGTAACAATTCCATCGCCATCAGCAAACGCAGTTGTTCCAACAGTAGAACCGCCATCCATTAGATTTAGTTCAGCCGCAGTAGCATCAAGAGCCGCAAGTTTAGTGAAATCTCCCTGAACCAGTCCAGAAACTCCATCTAATAAATTTAATTCTGCAGCCGTTGAAGTAACAGCAGTTGAACCAAGAACTAGTTGCCCGTCTGGTACTACTATTCTAGCGGCACCATTTAAAATTAAGTCGTCTACTGACTCATCCCAAGTCATGTTAGCACTTGCAGTAGCACCATAGAAGATTACATCATGACCAGAGTCATCAGCGCCAACTGTTAGAGTTCCCAACATTGTTGTTGCAGCTGCAATATTTACAGCGCCGTCAATATCTACAACATCTAAGTTTGCAGTTCCATCTACATCTATATCACCCGAAATGTCTAATTCTGTAGCAACAATCTTATCATTAAATGTAGCCGCACCAGCAGCAGACATATCTAATGTAAGTGCAGTAACTTCCGCACCACCATCATTACCTTTGAATACCATATCTTTGTTAGATACGGCACTCTTAATAATGAAATCACTACTTGAGTTTGTAAATCTACTAATTTCGGTACCAGCATCTTTAAAGATAACATCTGCACCATCAGAGTCTAATATAATATCACCACTAGAATCTAAAGTGATGTCTGTACCATCATTTGTGATTGTGTCTAGTGCGATTGAACCAACATTTGTAATATCGAAGTCGCCAAAATTAACTGTGCCGCCAACTGTTAGTGTACCTGTAACAGTTAGATTGTCGTTGACTGTAACTTCAGAAGTTGTGTGGCCAATACTAACTGCAATACCTGATGTTTCTGTTGCAAGCTTTAATGCACCGTTTGTGTTTGTTATAAAGGAGTTTGTGCCATCGTGATATATTGACATATCATCACCAGTGCCGTAGACTGTTTTTACACTATCAACATGGTGAGAACCATCTGTCTTAATTGTAATTCTATCTGCACCACCAACTTCAATATCAATCTCATCATCAGTATCAGCAGTAAAAGATGTATCTCCATCAGCATCTAAAATAAATGACGCCCCATTTACATCTGAAAAATTTGTCGAAACGGCCGTTCCTAAAAATTGAATATAAGTTCTTACATTACTTGCAGGTGCAGTTGTAAAAACTATGTTAGTTCCGCCGCCAGCAAGACTGAATCCGTGAGCAGGTTCTAAAATCGTTCCGTCGACTGAAACTATTATGGCGGTATCATGGGAAACCGTATAGTCCAGTGCAAAGGTAGTTGTGCTTCCATCACCCGAAATCTGTTGTTTCGCATGAAATCCGTTAGCTGGAGCTTTTCCTAAATATGGCATGTGCTATTCCTTTTATTGTATATCTTTATATTTATACTCATATTTATAAGATTACCACTTACCTATTGGGCATTCTTGTCCTTCAAGTGCTATCTTTGGTTTCAAAAAACAACCACACTCTGAACATCTACTCAGTTTCTCTAGTGAGGGACTTCGTTCCATTACTGAGTACTTATCACACTTCTTACAAATATCAGTTCTCTGTTTTCTTAACTCTAAACTTGCAATAGTTTTCCACTTTTTTATATTGCGAGTTCTTTGTTCTTTAGTACTTGTTTCTATCCTACCCTGAGGTAGGTCATTATAATTGTGCATGTATTACTAAAAACCTTTAACTCTTGTCCTTCTTGATGTATATCCTGTGTACCCTACGCCTTTAGCTTCATTAGTTCTATCTCCCTTAACACCCCATAAACCAGAGTCTTTAGGTACATGAACCCCATATACTAATACATCACTATTCATAAATAAATCCCACAACCCATCAAAAGAACCAGTTGCTTTAATTAACCTTATTGCTTCAGCACATGATTCTTGTGCTTGTTCTCTTTTGGCAACAATCTCTGCCGGTATCTGTACTAATGTTTCACCATCGGACTCACTAATAGTATCAGACATTGTTTGTCCTAAAATCATTGCTAATAGTCCTTGCATCCTGACTTCTTCGTGAGCCTGAATGTAATCTACAGAATGTTTTTCTCCATCTTCGTCAAAAAATCTGTCGTTAAGTGTTCCTCTGCTTATAAGGCCAACTTTCTTTTTTTCTGCATCAGACCATGCTGTTTCCCAGTCGGCAGGATGTTCAACACCATATCCATCTGTCCAAGCACCATAAATTTGTTTACCGTTATAAAACCATGCCATTTAATTCTCCTTTAACTGCAAAAATACATATTATTCGTCTTTCATCATCTTGTTTAAAACGAACTGAATGAAATTTTAATCCATCAAAACACATCATCTTGCCCCTTTCAGGCTCTACTTCATGTTCTACTTTTAAACCAGAATCACCATCTTTATTTAAATACACAGTAGACTCGCCTTCTTGCAACTTCTTATCATATATGATTGTTGCGCCACTGCTGTCTGTTAAATATAGTATCAGTACTGTGTGTGGCTCATCATAGTCAACATGTGGGTCACAAAATTCATCTTCAAAAGATAGTGAATCGTTTAGACATGCCCTTAATACTGTGTACTTACCTTTAAATATCTCATGCTTATTTATAAACCTTTCAAATATAGGTTTAAAGAACCAGTACCAATCTGACATAATGGGGTCAGAAATAATATTCTCATTTTTGTCTTGTCTAGTTGCTAATACATGTCCGTAGAATGGGTAGTCCATAGAACTAGAATATGGCATTCTATACCAGGGAAAAAACTGGCCGTTTATTATTTGATTGTCAATTTTGTCTTGTTCATCGCCACTTAAAAAGTTACTTTCTACTATCATATAGCGTTTTCTTTAATATATTTTAACCACCCTTCTTGTCGTTTTAATATCCATTCTCTAAACTTTTTACCATCTTCAAGCATACCTGGATTACCAAACAGTTCTTCAAACTTAACATCATAATTAGATACAGTATTTAATCCTTGTCCAAATGCAATTGCGTTATAGTGTGCATTGAACGGAATAACTCTACTCTCTTTGTGTGTAGATGTATAAAACTCATCGGCCGCATTATTGTTCTTTAGTTTATGAAGGTGTGCATCTTTCCAATATGGTGTATCATCTCTTGTAGCATACTGATAGTGCATTACTACAAAGTCTGCAAAATCATCAAATCTATTTCCCATGGCGTAATTAAATGCAGCCTTCTCACCACCATTAAACACACCTCGTTGTAAGCACTTGACAAGCGTATTAAGTGATTCGTGTGTAGTTAATAACCCACCAGACTCTAATGGTTCTATAAACCCTGCAGCCAACCCTATTGCAACAACATTTTGTTTTGCCATTCTTTCTTGTCTGCCATGTTTCCAAGTTAATAATCTAAACTGTAACTCATCATCTCTATTCAGATGTTCTTTAAATTCTTCTAGTGCCTGGTCATTATCAACATATCTACTAGAAAAAACATATCCTGTTCCTGTTCTATTTGCAGTTGGTGTATTCCAAACCCAACCGTTGTTTAATGTAGTGCAGTTTGTATGATACTGATTTGGATAACTTTCAGGAAGTTGTGTTACCCAAGCACTATCGTTTACTAACCCACCACCATAATCTCTAAATTTACTACCAATAGCATTCATTAATAGTGCTTTAAATCCTGTACAATCTATCCACAAATCAGATGTGAGTGCATTATCAGCTCTAAAAGGCACACCAGGAGAAGCAACATCACAATGAATTCTTTCGATACCTTGATTATTAGTATCAATCGCATATACAGTTTGACTAATAATTTTTACGCCTCTAGGAAGGCAGTATTCATTTTTTAACCATTGTGCAAACTTGACCGCATCAAAATGATAAGCAGAGTTTTGTTTTAAATCCCAACCTTCCATTCTTTCAACTAAAAGATTGTTCTCTGCCATAAGTGCGGCCGGAAAGAAAACTTCTGCCCATTCGTTGTCTGGCACATCTTCTGCTAATCTACTGAAATTATAATAATCAAAATCAGTATCATCTGCATATTGAGGCATACCAAATGGATAGTGAAAGTGTCCGCCTTTGCCATCCCAGTTTTCAAATCTTATTGATATCTTGTGAGTTGCATTACAGGCGTCCATCCAATCTTCGTCTTTTATTCCAAGACTATACATCCATGGTCGAATGTATTGTAGTGTGCTTTCACCAACACCAATTGTAGGAAAATCAGGAGATTCTACTACAATTATTTCTTTATCGGGGAATGCGTTTATTAGCGAAGCGGCAGACATCCAACCTGCACTACCACCACCTATTATTGTGATTTTGTCTACTTTCATTATATAATCAATTGTTAATTTATGTTTATATTTATGTCATCCAAATGATGACAAGATTTAACTTCTCCAGCTACTAGTGCTTCTTGTAGTAGTATTTACAGTATTAGTTCCACCAGAGGCATTCACAGATGTACTAGAACATGAGCGAAGTTCTACTAACGGTCCGCCTAGACCATTTACTGAATTACCACCAACATCACTTCCGTTACTTCCAAAACCGCCCCCAGAACCACCAGCGTTACCGCCGTGAGAAGAACCATCGCCACCTTGAGCACTACGATTGTGTCCTGCACCATCGCCACCCCATTTAGGACAACAATTGTTATGTCCTGCACCCCAGCCGCCACCAGCACCACCCCCGCCACCACCTTTCATGGTTGCGTTGTTAGTGATGTTTATAGTACAACTGTCTTGGTCGATTGCCACAACACCAGCTCCTCCAGTACCCCCACTTACATGTTGATAATGTCCGTGCCAAGGTCCGTGATTATTGTGAGGTCCGTGTCCGCCCATTCCTGAACCGCCCTCAAATGTTCCGTTATTTACAATATTAAATGTTGCACTATTTGGTAAGCCTTCAATAGTTAGACAACCACGAGATGTTCCCGCTCTTTGACTTTGTCCACCCCAAGGCACTCTTTCTGGACTTCCTGAACCACCATTACCTGAATCGCCATGGTCTGAACCAATACTACTAGATTGATAGTTATAATTTCCTAATCGAGTATTGTTGCCTGCCGTACTAGAACCTTTCATAGTTACGCCACTATTGATGGTAATATTAAAGACAGTATTGCCTGCAATCTCAGAACTACTGTGGCCTGCGGAATCTAAAGCGTCATACAGGTCGAAGTTTAATTGTGAGCTTGAAATTGTTAAACTGATTGCAGCTGATGTGCCATAAAAGTCTGATACTGTTAGTTCTCCAGAAGATGGAACTCCAGAAGCCGCATCATAGTATTCACTTAACGCATCAGGTTCATCTCCGCCGAACTCATCTGATATATCTTTTATAGATAGTTGTCCTGAGTTTGCTAATGCCATTATTTATTCTCCAGTTTTTCGACTTTTGCAGTCAACTCCTTGATTGCCTCTACTAATAGACCGATTGTTTGGTCGTATTGTAGAACTTTGTATTCTTGACCGTCATCTTGTTTAAGTGGTAATTGTTTTTCTGATACTGCCGAAGGTAATACTTTTTCGACATCTTGTGCAATAAGTCCAGCAGACTCTTTACCATCTGGTGTATATGTAAATGTCATACCACGCAGTTGTCCGACTTTAGATAGTGCATCTTCAATAGGTTGTATGTTTTCTTTTAGTCTTTCATCTGAAATAGTTCCTGAGAAAGCAATAACATCATTGTCAACATGTAAGTCACCATCTGCCTCAAGTCGCATTTCTTCGTTACCGTTGACTACAAATCCCACATGAGCATTATTACTCCAACCAATGTAATCGCCACCATCTAAACCAATTGCTGAGACTCCGTGTCCACTTAAATCACCTAGTGAATTAGACAATTTATCATTAGTTACTGCATCATCTGCTATTTTGGCTGTTGTTACATTACCACCAGCAATTTTAGCTGTAGTAACTGCTTCACTAGCTATATGTTGGGCATCAATACTACCATCTGTGTAATGTTCTGAGTCAATAGCATCATTAGCAATCTTAGCATTTGTAATACAATCGGCAGATAGGTGAGCTGTGTCAATAGAACCATCCACATAATGTTCTGAATCAATTGAGTCATCTGCTAAATCAGCTATAAGTGTTCCTGTTACTGTTGCACCAGTATTAGTTGTTTCAAATTTCTTAGAGTTATTGTAGTATAAATCTACTGAACCATCAACATCTCCTCTAATAATAGTTTCACTACCACCTTCATTCTGTACATAAAAATTACCATTCGTCAAAAGGAGCAGATTTCCTGTACCTTTATCGACTATTTTACTATCACTACCATCGTGATAAATCTCTAAGTCAGCACTTGCGCCATATGTAGCTTTAACATTATCTCCACTTACAATATTACCTGTCATAGTGCCACCAGCTAATGCTAGTTTTGCATCTAACTGTGTTTGAATTGCACTTGTAACACCATCCACATAATTTAATTCTGCTGGTGTAGCAGTAATTGCAGTAGCAGAAGCAGCCGCAAGAACAGGTAAAGTGCCTGATACATTCGGTAGTGATATTGTTCTATCGCCAGTCGCATCAACAGATGTCAGAGTTGTTTCATGTGCATCAGCAGTTGCGCCTTCAAACACAACAGCGTTGTTGGCGTTCATTGTTACTGAATTGGTAATAGTTTGAGTTCCAGTAACAACAAGGTTTGTGGCCGATAGTGTTCCTGTACTTGGGTTATATGTTAAGTTGCCATCAGATTCAAGTCCAACATTACCACCATCTGCATCTGCACCAGCAACGAATGTAATAACATTATTTTCGTTAGTCGATTCGTTGTCCGTAACAGTAACAGTCGTTGCAACAGCAGCCGTTCCAGAGTAACCACTTGAAGTAATAGTACCAAGTGAAGAACCGCCATCAGCGAATGTGATTGTACCGCCATCTGCATCTAAAGTAATACCACCAGATGAATCTAAAGTAACTGTAGTACCTGCCATCTCAGCAGTGCCGTCAGCAGTAATCTGAATATTTGCAGCTGCGGCGTTATCGTCAGTAGTTACAATGTCTAGTGTTCCGTTAGTACCTACTGTTAATGTTGCAGTATCACTAGTAGAACCAGTCATTGTAATAACTTTACCATTTACAGCAACATCATCTACAGTTAATGCGCCACCAGTAATTGCACCAGTTGTTGTAATTGCAGAAGAGCCGTTGTCGATTGAACCAAAGCCTGAAGTAATTGAACCAGAGTCTAATGCACCGACAGTAGTTGCAGCTGTTGTAACAAGATTTGGCATAGCAGTAATCTCGTCATCAAAATAAGCGGCGAGGTCTGTAACGGCAACTTGAACCATAGTTCCGTTGTCATTCATTACAACTCTATCAGCATCAGCAACTGTTGTGGATGTTGCACTTGTATCACCATCTATTATGTTTAGTTCAGCAGTTGTAACATTTGCACCATCTAAAATCTCTAATTCTGCCTCTGATATTCCAGCAGAACCAATAGTGATTGTACCTGATATATCAACATTACCATTGATGTCGATAGTTGTGGCATTAATTTCGATTTCTGTGTCTGATACTAGGTCTAAAACGCCATCAGCACTTTGATGAATGTATGTTCCTGAATCACCAAACTGTAATTGTCTTGTACTGTTTAAAAGAATACCTGTATCTGCAACATGAGTTAGTGTTGTATCTTGGTCATCACCGAGATTAATAACAGCGCCGTCTGCCAAAAAT
>Ga0209309_10001689_pt1 | contig 21371 bp, 23 predicted proteins | sample COGITO_mtgs_1204_2_FD_184807 | JGI IMG/M metagenome (GOLD analysis project Ga0209309, IMG submission 184807) | Pelagic marine microbial communities from North Sea - COGITO_mtgs_120412 (SPAdes) (version 2) | ecosystem: Environmental > Aquatic > Marine > Epipelagic ... | reverse complement strand
TAAGGCGAAGGCGAGTAAGAATGTGGTGCTGTCTCAGGCCATCAAAATCATAATGAATTCATTCTATGGAATCTTGGGGACGGTTGGCTGTCGCTTCCTGGATTCAAGGCTAGTAAGTTCGATTACTAAGCGGGGCCACGAGATTCTCATTCAGAGTAAGAATTTTATAGAGGCTGCAGGCTATCAAGTAATATATGGTGATACCGATTCTGTGTTTGTGTTACTGGGGTCGGTACCCCACGATCAGGTAAAGGTAATTGGGGATGATCTTACGGCGCGACTCAACGAGTGGTGGACGAAACAGCTAAGAGAGAAGTTTGGTATAGACAGCTATCTAGAGATGGAATTCGAGACTCACTTCAGTAAATTTCTTATGCCAACGGTTCGAGGTTCGGATGCAGGTAGTAAGAAGCGCTATGCAGGGCTAGTAGTTGATGGTAACAATCCTGATACAACCCACCTTCTATTCAAGGGCCTGGAATCGGTACGCAGCGATTGGTCGCCTCTGGCTCGCGATTTCCAGAAGGAGCTGTATAGACGTATATTTCTCGATCAACCTTATGAGGAATATATTAAGCAGACGGTAAGCGATCTAAGCAATGGCAAATATGAGAGTGAGTTGATTCTGCGCAAGCGACTACGCCGAAAGCTGAGAGATTATGTGAAGAATATTCCACCACACGTTCAGGCTGCGCGTAAGGCGGAAGAGATTCGCAGGCAGCGAGAACTGCCTAGCCTGTATCAGGCTGGAGGCTGGATCGAGTACATCATGACACTAAATGGCGCTGAGCCTCGCCAGTATCGTGAATCGGCGATAGACTATGAGTTCTATCTCGATAGGCAACTAGCGCCGATTGCTGATTCCATATTGGTATTCAAGTCTTCCTCTATGGACAAAATATTGAATAATCAGATAGGGCTCTTCTAGCCCCTTGTGAAATCAGAAAGATCAGAGGGAACAATGACAAGCAATTTAGTACTTACCGTTATCGCAGACGACAAGCCAGGATTAGTGGAGTCTCTATCTCAGACGATTGCTGCTAATTCGGGGAATTGGTTAGAGAGCAGTATGTCTCAACTTGCGGGAAAATTCGCCGGCATCTTGCGAGTTAGCGTCGCAGACGATCGCGCAGATCAGCTCATCGAAGAGCTAAACGCGCTCTCGTCAGAGCTAAAGATCGTCATCGAGAGAGCCGCAGATGAATCTGTAGGGCAAGCATCGCAGATGGTTGAACTGAACCTGGTGGGCAACGATCGACCAGGCATAATCAAGGAGATTTCAGCCGCGGTTTCTGCGCTGGGTATAAATGTGAAGCGGCTCAATACAGAATGCATGCCTGCTCCTATGTCGTCAGAGCTGTTGTTTAGGGCGGTAGCGATCCTAGAGGTGCCAGAAGCCATTGCCTTGGAACAATTACAAGACAGGCTAGAGAAGCTGGCAGATGACTTGATCGTTGAGATCGACGTAGTAGTACATAGTTAGGTCGATCAATAGCTGAGCTCGAGCTTGAGTCGATCGATATTGTCGATCATATTGGTTAGCAGATTGATACATTCAACGACTTCAATCTCTCTCTCAGTAGAAGTGCTCGCCGCATCGTTGTCCGTATTGCTGTACAGCAGTACCAAACAGGATTTACTCGCATCGAAATTCTGATAGAAAAATTCAGAAAATCCGTCTGATATTGCAGAAAATACCAGATCCAGCGTGGTGCCGTTCTCCGCCTGGCTTTCCAGCAGTAAGCTTTCCAAGCCGCTGAGTTGGCTCGAAACTGCATTCTGGGTTGACAGGCTATAGGGCGATTGAATGCTTTCTACAAAGTCGCCATTGAGCATCGGATACAAAGACCGCAGCAGAAGCTCTTCAGTTAGCATTGCAGACATCGAATCGGCTAGAGCTGTGATGAGATCGGTCTGAGAAGTCCTGCCGATAATCTGTTCTGTTCCTTCTAGCTGGCTGCTCCATAGAGACTCAAGTTCACGGAAATCATCTAGCAAGATGCCGGCAATGATAGTTAATAATTGCCGCCTGCGATTGTTGCTCAGTTGCTCCAGGCTATAGCCACTTTCTCTTTGGCCTGCACTCAGCGAATCGATCTCAATGAAGTCATCAGCAGGGCGTAACTGAGATTGCGTGTTTGGGCTACCCCAGAGTAAAAATTCAAGAACATGAAAGCCCAGGGTTACCTCAGAAACATCGAAGGCGCCATGCTGTTCCCTAAGGCCAGTACTATCTAAGTTCACATTGATGTCATGCACAATACCGCTATCGGGGTAGCCATTCACATAATCCAAATACCCGGGAACGATAGGCCAGTGATTAATCTGATACTGAAGTAGCAGTAGCGCAATACTGCTCTGTTCGTTGAGAATCGATGCCGCAAAGTAGCGATGTAGAGTCGTGAGTTCATAGGCGCTATGTGCTAGCAGCCATGATTGTCGAGCACGATCTAAGTTTTCAGTATTGGTCTGTGCAAGAAATTCTCCTATTGCGGATTGTAGATTCGCTATCTCGATACTGACTTGGCTGAAATCGACGCGAATCTGCTCCGCATAGTCGAGTGCGATCTGTTTGGCGGCTGCGCCTAGCTCTGGATTTAATAACTCGAAACCACTAGGTCGATTCTCCGCTGTAGGCTCTGCAATTTGAGGTGCGCTCGTGTTTTCGCTACAGCCGACAAGGACGAATAGTATCGTAGCGGCGGCGATTATCGACCTCTGTAAATATGAATCCAATATAAGGCGTGCTTGCATAAGTAGTAGCTATTGCACCAAGTGTAGTAGGGGCTCTAACTGCGCAAAGTTAGAATTTTCCAACCTTCGGATTCTGCCTTCTCGCGTAGCCGCTGATCAGGGTCCACAGCTATAGGATCTGCTACCTGTTGTAGTAAGGGCAAGTCATTTATGGAATCGCTATAGAAAACCGATTCGGCCAGATCGAAGTGATTCTCTTGATTACTTATCCATGCTTTTAACTTCGAAACCTTCCCGTCTTGATAGCAAGGAGTCCCTTCGATCTTTCCATTGTATCTGCCATCTATAGTTTGAAGCTCTGTCGCTATAAGAAGATTCACGCCGAACAGCTCTGCGATAGGTGTTGTTATGAACTCATTGGTTGCGGTGATGATTATGCAAAAGTCACCTGCGGACATATGTTTACGAACCAGTGCCTGACCCTTTGCCAAGACTATGTGCTCTACAGAATGCGCCATGAATTCCTCATGTAGCTGTTGCCGCTGCTTTTCGTCGAGGTGAAGAACAGGCTCCAGGGTAAACGCCACATAGCCGTGAATGTCGAGCTTGCCTTGCTTGTATTGCTCGTAAAAATAGTCGTTTGTTTCGCGATGTGTGTCCGCGTCGACCAGCTTCTTGCTGATCAGGAATTCTCCCCAGGCATGATCGCTATCGCCTTCAAGGAGGGTATTGTCCAGGTCGAATAGGGCAAGCTTGCCTGAGCTCATCGACTGCATAGTGTTCCTCTGCTGATTCTTGCGCAAATACTGGTATATGGGTATTGGCAATCTAGCCAATTCGGCCATTATAGCCGCCTCAGGCTCAAATCTGCACTGAGATGGAGTTAAAACCAGTCCAGTTGGACATGCTGAATATGCAGATAACATATTGAAATAATTGGAAAAGATCGCTATTTGGACGACTCCCGCCATTGATCAAATAGGCGCATTTGTGAAACAATGAGCGAATATGTTCACCATAAGGGTTAAAGGCAGTGATAGATTCAGAGGGATTTCGTTCAAATGTCGGCATTGTGATTTGCAACAAGCAAGGACAATTGCTCTGGGCGAAAAGAATAGGGCAGAGTGCTTGGCAGTTTCCACAGGGCGGTATCAAGCAGAGTGAATCGGTGGAAGAGGCCTTGTTTCGGGAGTTGGACGAAGAGGTTGGCCTGTCTGAAGCGGATGTACAGATTCTTCATCAGACCGAAGACTGGTTGCATTATCGCCTTCCCGAAAACTTTATACGTCAACACAGCGATCCGCCGTGCATAGGGCAGAAACAGAAATGGTTTTTGTTGAGTCTCGAGAGCGACGACAGCAGAGTCGAACTGAGTAAAACTGGCAAACCAGAATTCGATGATTGGCGTTGGGTGAATTTTTGGTATCCGGTAGACGAGGTAATTGAGTTTAAGAGAGATGTCTACCGCAAGGCACTGCAACAACTCGAGACTCCGCTTAGTAGCTATATAGGCAATCCTGTAGGCACTTGAGAAAAAAGCCGCATCATGCAGAAGCTTGAATAATTATAAGTAGTAGCATGACCATCAATAAACCCAGTTCGCGCTCTGGAATTGGGGATCAAACTTTCAAGCCCTATTGTAGTTAACGAATTAGTATCGATTGCGCGAAACAGATTTGCGTCGATAGATTTGGAGTAAAACTTAATGCTTGAGCGATTGCGAAGCATTGTACAGAAAGTAAACGCAGCCAGAGACCTGCAGTCGGCACTGGATATTATTGTCCGCAAAGTGCGTGAAGCATTGGACACGCAAGTCTGCTCTGTATTTTTGCTAGACAGTGATATCAATGCACATGTATTGATGGCCTCTGATGGCCTGAATAAGGGATCAATTGGTCATGTTAGTCTGGAAGCCGGAGAAGGACTTGTCGGCCTTGTTGCGAAACATGCGGAACCGATTAATCTGCAGGATGCCTCTTTGCATCCAAGCTTTCACTATCTAAAAGACACCGGCGAAGAACTCTATCATTCATTTCTTGGCGTACCCATTATCCATCATCGTTCTGTGCTGGGTGTATTGGTAGTTCAACATGAAGAGCGACGACGCTTTGATGAAAGCGAAGAAGCTTTTCTAATTACACTCTCGGCACAGCTCGCTGGAGTAATTGCCCACGCAGAGGCAACCGGCGCAGTCGAAGGTATGAGCCCTTCCGGTCACAAGACTTCAGACACAGTTTTCTCAGGTGTCTCAGGATCTTCCGGTGCTGCTATTGGAGAGGTCGTTGTTGTTTTTCCACTTGCTGACCTTAGCCAGATTCCACAACGGCGCATACAAGACATCGAGAGCGAAGTAGCATTTTTCAATAGCTGTCTTGAAATGGTAAGACAGGACATGCGCAATCTGCATACCAAGCTAGCCGGGCAGGTAGCCGAAGAAGAGCGCCAACTCTTCGATGTCTACGTGCGAATGTTGGACGATGCGGCACTGGGTAATGAGATCGTGCAGAGGATAAGAATGGGCTACTGGGCTCAGGGTGCTCTTGCCTATGTAGCAAAAGAACATGTGAGAACCTTCGAGGAGATGGACGATCCCTATCTGAGCGAGCGTGCCGTCGATATCAAGGATCTATGCGCGCGCATACTCTTCTATCTGCAGGAGAAGGTAGTCCAGACGACGGAGTATGCAGACAACACCATCTTGGTAAGCGAAGAGATCACGCCGTCTATGTTGGCCGAAGTCCCAGAGTCCAAATTGAAGGGTTTGGTTTCCGTAAAGGGCTCCGGTAACTCTCACGTTGCGATTCTTGCCCGAACTATGGGCATACCCACTGTGATGGGAGCGATAGACCTACCCTATACGCAGTTGCATGGGAAAGAAATCATTATCGATGGTTACAAGGGTGAGGTGATAACGAACCCGTCGGATCAGATACGCACGCACTATCTCGAAACGATCGAGGAGCAGAATCAGCTAGACAAGGGCTTAGAAGGATTGATAGACCTCCCCTGTGAGGCTGCGGATAACCATCGTGTGCATCTGTGGGTTAATACGGGGCTAATGACGGATGTTGTGCGCTCTCTTGACAAGGGAGCAGAAGGGATAGGATTGTTTCGAACAGAGGTGCCGTTCCTTCTTAGCGAACGTTTTCCGAGCGAGCAGGAACAATATGAGATCTATCGTGAACAACTAGAGGCCTTCGCTCCAAAGCTAGTGACCATGCGTACACTAGATATCGGTGGAGACAAGTCGCTAACCTATTTTCCAATAGTAGAAGCCAATCCCTTCCTCGGTTGGCGTGGAATTCGTGTCACGCTGGATCATCCAGAAATTTTTACGGCACAGATACACGCCATGTTGCGCGCCAGTGTTGGCCTTGAGAATCTTCAGATCATGTTGCCTATGATCAGTAATATCAATGAAGTGACCTCGGCACTGCAGCTTATTAAGAAGGCTTATCGAGACTTGGTTCAAGAGGGAATTAAGGTCAAGTTCCCTCCTGTAGGCGTTATGATCGAACTGCCGGCTGCCGTCTATCAGACCCGTGCACTGGCCAAGTTAGTAGACTTCATTTCTGTAGGCAGCAACGACCTGACCCAATATCTACTGGCGGTCGATAGAAACAATCCGCGTGTGGCTAATCTCTATTCGGCCTTTCACCCTGCTGTGCTTGGTGCGCTGCAGCAAGTAGTGAATGGAGCGGTAGCGGAAGGCAAGCCGGTAAGCATCTGTGGAGAGATGGCGGGAGATCCAGGTGCGGCTGTATTATTGATGGCGATGGGATATGACGTGCTTTCTATGAATGCCGCTTCGCTGCTCAAAGTTAAATCTGTTCTGCGTAGTATCACATTGGAAGTCGCCGAAAAACTTTTAGAGGATGTGATGGCGATGGATGATGCGCAGATGATTCGCAGCGCCGTAGACTTGGCATTGTACAATGCGGGTGTCGATCGACTGCTGCGCTCGTCACGTACAAATTAAATAGCGCTTGCTATACCGATGGGACGCTGCGACTTCACATTGCTGCTGTGAAGCGGGCAGTGTTATTCGATGAAGGTTACCGCACCAGTATCGCGGCAGTATTCGGCACCGATAATTATCAGGCCCTTCTCCTCGGCAAGGTACTTCAGTATGTCCGAGCCAAGATGTAGATTATTGACAGATGCATCGATGTTAGCGCGCACCGCCCTGCTCATTAGGTCTTCATCGCCGTTCGACTCCAGTAAATACTCTACCGCTGGACGGATTCTATCCACAATAGAAGACAGATGAGGCGATCGATTCTCTAAGGGTTTGACCAGTTGCTCGAGAGTAACCTGAACCGCCCCGCATCTGGAATGACCGAGGACGACCACCAGACGAGTGCCGAAGTTTTCAGCGGCGAACTCGATACTCGCAATCTGTGAGGGTGCGACGATATTGCCCGCGGCGCGAATAACAAAGATATCGCCTATACCCTGTCCAAAAACAATCTCGGCGGGAACTCTCGAATCAGAACAGCCCAACACTATCGCAAAAGGTTTCTGATCTTTCTGCGAATTCAATTTTAGTAGAGCCTCTGTCTCCAGATGAAAGCCCTAGCCTGATCGAAATGTATCGTTGTTTTTTTAGTCTTTGTAATGCGCCCGCGGCAGGTATCATTGGCGCTTTACTCAGTTGACTAGTGGCCGATTTCTTTGTCGGTAAAAAGATAGTCTTTGAGTTCTTTATCTAGAACAGAGTCTCTTCGACGAATCCATTCGAGGACCATGGCGGCATGTTCTTTCTCTTCGTCTCGATTGTGCTCGAGTATTGCTTTGAGTTCCTTGTCCTTACATGCATCGACGCGCTGGTTGTACCAATCGACAGCTTCTAACTCTTCCATTAGGGAAGTAATCGCTCTATGCATGTCTCGCGTTTCGTCTGATAGCTCTTCGATTGGCTCATGATAACCTTCGTTCGCCATAGTTCTCTCCTGATGAATAATTCTATGAATTGTTCTATCCAATCTATTGCAAACATACAGTAATAGCGAAAGCATGCAAACACTTACACAGGCTTCGCCTCAGGTGCGGCCCATCGCCGTGGCCAGAGCATTGTGTCCGCTTTCTGCCAGCCGGTCTCTAACAGAAGTTTGATCACTCTCACTTCGGTTTTGACTGAGTTTGAACTTACATTGGATAGAAGTTATGGAGATCTCGATTCCAACGATGCCGTGCAACATAGAAGCCGCATAGTCAGGTTTCCAGGGAGCGCTGTAAGCAGACTCGTGCTTGTTAGTAAGTGCATCGACTACAACTTTGAGCCTCTCGGGGTCATCGAAGTTCTCAGCGACGCCTTCCAAATGAACCGCCTGATAGTTCCAAGTCGGGACGCCGGCAGACTCATACCAGCTTGGGCTCACATAGGCATGATCACCCTGCATGGTGACCAAGACATGTTGGCTCTGTATTTGTTGCCATTGAGGGTTGGCTTTCGCCAGGTGCCCCAGGAGCTTTCTATTTTGAGCGTCGTAGAGGAAGGGCATATGTGTAGAGGCTAGCGAGCCTTCATGAGTAGAGATCAATTGGCCAAAGGAGTTCTCTTCAATAAAATTGCGAATAGACTCTTCGTCGCTGACGTTAAAGTGCTTGGGTATGTACATGATGACCTCGTGATGGCCGTAGTTAATAGAGAGAATGAGCGAATATGCAGCGTTGAGATAAGCGTTAGAGGGCGGGTAGCTGGTAGGAATGCCCCTGAGTCTTGTTCCCTAGGTGGTCGAAGTTCTGTTCACTGAATCGCTTGTTACCAGACTTTTCGAAGATTAGGGCGGTAGAGCATAGCGTTCCATACCCCCTCTGAGGGTTCAGTATAAAAGCAGATGACAGCTTGCGCTCGATCTCTATGCCGATTCCTGTATTAGGCAGGTCGGCGTCTGCAGCCTGTGATCTGTCACCCATCATATCTATTAGCGCATCGGTATGCAGAGCCTGGGGTGCGTCCAGCAGAGACGTCAGCACCTCTCTTCCCCTGTCTATCTTAGGCCAGGAGGAATTCAATAGGCCATTGGAAAGCCCAAAGATACCGGGCTCTAGCCTCCAGGCCTTTTCTTCCTGATTGTTCACATAATAGAGGGAATCGCCATCACCCACAAGCAGGTTATAGCCGGCGAATTGGTCGTAGCTTTCGGCTAGACGGGCACAATACTGCTCGGGAGAATCATCGCCCGCTAGAAATAGCCGCGTCAGATCGCCGCGAGACCGGGGCCTGCGCTCGGTCTGCGATGGATCTCGAATATTCGTAACAGCGGCGAACCGTCCACTTTGGGTAATGCCCAGCCAAGTTCCGCCCGCCTGTAAATCCCTGCCAGAGAGTATCTGTTTACCGGATTCTTCATCTGTCCAAAGGCCGGCTTGGGCGGTTGGTCGGGCGAAGAGTTCGTCTCTATTGGCAGCAACTACGAGGGGGAAAAGGGGGTCCGTCTGGTAAGCAAAAATGATAAGGCACATTGTCGCTATGTTAGCTTCTCGGGAAGCGAATGGACAGAACGTGCTGCCTGCAAATTTGCCAAACTTTCTTGTCACGGGTTGAGTATAATGGACATTCATCGGCCCTAAGGCTGTCTAACGCACACAGACGACGCTAACTCATGCTGACATTTCCGCAGTTCGATCCAGTGGCGCTATCACTAGGCCCCATTAGCATCCATTGGTATGGAATCATGTATATGATCGCCTTCGGGGGTGCCTGGGCACTGGCAAGTTACCGCAGCAAGCAGTCTCCGGGGGAGTGGACCGCGGAGCAGATATCAGACCTAGTATTCTATGGAGCCATGGGCGCTGTGCTCGGTGGGCGGATGGGCTCTGTGCTGTTCTACAACTTCGATCGATTTATCTCCGACCCAATATGGATACTGAGGGTTTGGGAAGGAGGCATGTCTTTTCATGGAGGCTTGTTAGGGGTACTTCTCGCATTCTTCCTGTATTCGCGCAGCATCAAGAAAGAATTCTTCGAGGTCATGGATTTCATCGCGCCCTTCGTACCTTTCGGACTGGGCGCCGGAAGATTCGGCAATTTTATCGGCGGTGAGCTCTGGGGCAGACCGACCGATGTGGCTTGGGGTATGGTCTTTCCTCATGTCGATGAGCTGGCAAGACACCCCTCGCAGTTGTATGAAGTAGTTCTAGAGGGCGTAGTACTGTTTACTCTAGTATGGTGGTTCTCGTCGAAGCCAAGGCCGCGGATGGCGGTAACGGGCTTGTTTGCACTGGGATACGGAAGCTTTAGGTTCTTTGTCGAATTTTATCGTGAACCCGACTTGCACCTAGGCTATGTTGCCTTCGATTGGCTCACTATGGGGCAAGTCTTGTCCGCGCCATTAATTATCGGTGGCGTGATACTAATGCTACTCGCCTATAGGAAGTCGCAGCCACACGTAAAAGAAGTGTAAGTTTAAGAAAATAAATTAGGAAAAGTGATAGCGCCATGCAGCAATATTTAAATCTCTGTCAGAGAATCGTCGACGAAGGTGTCTGGATTGAGAATGAACGCACGGGCAAGAAATGCCTTACCGTCATCAATGCCGACCTTAACTATGATGTGGCGGGTAACAAATTTCCTATCATTACAACGCGCAAGAGTTTCTGGAAGGCGGCCATCGCCGAATTACTTGGTTATCTGAAGGGTCTGGACAACGCTGCCGATTTCCGTGAACTAGGTACGAAGTCCTGGGATGCTAACGCGAATGATAATGAAGCATGGTTGAATAATCCTGTGCGCAAGGGCCGGGACGATATGGGGCGTGTCTATGGTGTTCAGGGTAGACGTTGGCAGAAGCCGGATGGATCGACTATTGATCAGTTGAAGAAAATAGTCGACAACCTCACCAAGGGTATCGATGATCGTGGTGAGATTCTGACATTCTATAATCCCGGAGAGTTCGACCAGGGCTGTCTGCGTCCTTGTATGCACACCCATACGTTTTCATTATTAGGTGACGTTCTCTATCTGACCAGCTACCAACGATCTTGTGACGTTCCTCTAGGATTAAATTTTAATCAGATTCAAGTGTTTGCCCTATTAGCCCTCGTCGCGCAGATTACCGGTAAGTCGGCGGGGCTTGCGTACCATAAGATCGTTAATGCCCATATTTATGAAGATCAGGTGGAGTTGATGCGTGATGTGCAATTACAGCGTAAACCCTTTGCCCTGCCTAAGTTAAAGATTAACCCGGACATTAAATCACTAAAAGATATTGAAACCTGGGTTAGCTTGGACGACTTCGAGGTTGAGGGCTATCAACATCATGACCCAATTGCCTATCCCTTCTCCGTCTAGCTATTTGTATTTCGTTTCTACTACCAAGGGCATGCATTTATGAAACTTGCGTTGATATGCGCCATGTCAGAGAATCGCGTGATAGGCCGCGACAATGGGCTACCCTGGCATCTGCCTGCAGATCTGCAGTATTTTAAGTCCACCACCATGGGTAACTGTATGATCATGGGGCGCAATACCTGGGAATCTATAGGGCGTGCACTACCTGGAAGAACCAGTATCGTCATCACCAGCAAGCCGGGATATCAGGCGGAAGGTGCCGAGTTTGTGGGTTCGCTGGAACAAGCCGTAGCACTTGCCCAGACAATATCGAAGTCCACGGGCAGTGCAGAGGCATTCGTGATCGGAGGCGCAATACTGTATCAGGCAGCCCTGCCCTTGGCTGACTCTATACACCTAACGCGAGTGCATGCCACCGTCGAAGGCGATACCTATCTGGCCGAGTTTGATGAGGCAAATTGGAAAGAAGTTTCGCGGCAAGATTTTCAGCGCGACGAATCCAATAGCTACGATTACAGTATCTGTGTGTTAGAACGTATAGCCTAATGTTCTAGCGACAAGCCTAGAGTTTCTTCAGCAATACTTTTGATTTCCGCTGGTAGTTGTACAACTCCTGTCTTTTCTCGGGCAAGTCACTCAGCTGCGCTTCCTGAAACCCTTTACCCAAAAACCAGTGTGATGCAACCGTAGTCAGGACGAACAAGGTCTTTATGCCATCACTTTTGGCCTGGCTCTCTAAACTGTTCAGCAGGCGATCGCCGTAACCGTTCTTCTGGAAGTGGCTGTCGATAGCAATGCATGCAATCTCGGCGAAGCTTTCGCCAATTGGGTAGAGTGCGGCACAGGCGATAATAGACTCTTCCAATTCAATAACCTTGAAGTTGTCGATCTCGGTTTCAAGTAATTCTCGGGAGCGCTCTACAAGCGATCCGTTTTCCTCCAGAGGCTTAATCAGCTGAAGTATGCCGGCCACATCCTCGATTGTTGCGGCGCGTAGGCTCTCGAAACTGTCACTGCTGATCAGGCTGCCGTTTCCCTGTCGTGTGAATAGTTCACGAATAAGTGCGCCGTTTTCCCTAAAGCTTATTAGATGGGAGCGATGCACTCGATTGGCATAGGCCCGCAGGCACGCATCCAGTGCGCGGCTGATACACTGTGAATCTTCATCTAGCTTGGAGAGCTTGTCTGCATAAAATTTGGCATCCTCTTCGCTCAGCGAAGCAACGAGGCTTCCCTCGTCGTCTAGCACGCCTTCGGTTGGAACCATGAGAATCATTTTCTCTGCTTGCAGTTCGATAGCTACCTCGGTCGCTACCTCTTCGGCGGAAAGATTGAATACTTCTCCCGTTAGCGAATAACCCAGATTAGAAAGCAGCACAATATTACTCTGCTCGAGCTGCCTTAGAATATCGGCGGAGCGAATCTTTCTGACCTTGCCCGTGTACTGATAATCGATGCCATCGTGAATTCCGACAGGCTTAGCCGTTACAAAATTGCCTCGGCAGAGTCGCACATCTGAGCCCTGCATGGGTGAATTGCTAATACCCATAGAAAAGAGAGCCTCGAGTCTCGCGCTCTCCCCACCGACTATCTGGGTCACGGTCTCAATACAGTCGGCCTCCGTGATACGGATATTTCTATGGTACTGAGAATCTTTGCCGCTGGCCTCTAGAGCCGCTGAGATTTGCGGTCTGGCCCCGTGTACGAGGACGAGTTTGACGCCCAGGCTGTGCAGTAGGGTAAGGTCATAGACGACATTGGATAGATTCTTATCTGCCAGAGCTTCGCCGCTTAATAGCACGACGAACACTTTCCCTCTGTGCGTATTTATATAGCTGGTCGAGGCGCGAAACCATTCGATCATACTCAGACTGTCTTGTTCTTTAATGTCCATGGTTTAGCTCTCTCTTGACTGCTAGTACAGGCAGTGATGACGAATCATCTTGGTAAGTACATCCAGACACGGCTCTATCATATCTATCGACATATATTCGTCCGGCTGATGTGCCTGATCGATATTACCGGGGCCCATAATTATGGTGTCCATCCCTAATTCCTGCAGGAACGGCCCCTCGGTGCCAAATCCTACGCTAATCCCTGCATGCCCGGTCAGCTTCTCTGCGGTCTTTAGAAGCGCGCTGTTCTCATCGGCGAAGAATGCCGGGACGCCGGTGAAGAGGGGGGCTAACTCGAACTGAATCCCAAGGGGGTCCATAAGGCTCGAGATTCGATTCCTGATCTCTGCCCGGGTTGTTTCTATATGCATGCCCGGCATCAATCGTATATCAAACTCCAGCTCACAGTGCCCGCAGATTCGATTGGGGTTGTCGCCACCATGGATTACGCCAAGATTGAGAGTGGGGTAGGGAATACTAAAAAGCTCACTGCTGTATCTCTGTTTCAATTCTTCTCTGTAGTGCATCAGATCAGAAATAACTGCATGCATCGCATCGAGTGCGTTGTTGCCAAGCGAGGGGTCGGAGGAATGACCGCTCTGGCCTAACAGGCGAACCGAATCCATCATGATTCCCTTGTGCGCCTTAACCGGCTGAAGACCGGTAGGCTCACCTATGATTGCAGCCCTAGCCCTAGGGCGTCCCATCGCGGCAATACTACGAGCACCCTGCATAGATGTCTCTTCGTCTGCGGTTGCGAGAACAATAAGCGGCTCCTTGAAATCGTTCTCAAGAAGCGGCTTAACGGCCTCCATGATAATTGGAAAGAAACCCTTCATGTCGGTAACGCCTAGTCCGTACAGCTTGCCATTCTTCTCCGTCACACTAAACGGATTGACCGACCACAGCTCTTCATCGAGTGGCACTGTATCGGTATGGCCTGCAAGAACCAAACCTCCGGGGCCGGAACCGAGCGTGGCTATGAGGTTGAACTTGGCCTCTTCGCTACCAGGAATAGGGATAATCTCGCAGTCGAATCCCAGCGCTTCGAACTGATTAGCCAGATAGTCGATAACGGCCTTATTACTCGTGTCGATGCTGGCATTTGCAGAGCTAACACTGGGCAAGCTGACAACATCGTTGAGCTGCCTAAGCAGGACTTTGGAATTAACCGACACGGATATTCTCCAGTCAATGATTTCTGAGAGTTAGGAGGGAGCGGAGAGCTTGGCAATCATGTCAGTCTTCGCTGCCATGATGAAATCGTTTACATGTAAGCCGTTGATCTTATGCGTCCACCAGTAGACCGTTACCTTTCCCCATTCGGTCATGATCGAGGGGTGGTGATTCTCACGCTCGGCCAAGTTAGCCAGCTTGTAGGTAAAACTAAAGGCATCTTTGAACTCCACGAAATGAAACTCGCGGCTGAGTTTCTCTACACCCTCGTGAAAACCTCGTTTCCAGGCTGGTACTTTAAGCAGCAGATCGTTTGCTTCTTCCTCGGTTACCAGCGGCGCACCCATTTGGCAGGCTTCGCAGTGCTTCTCGTACAATTTTTCCATGGGAGTCCTTAAAGAAATTCTTGCAAGAGACTATTCAGTAGTCGATAGCCCCTGTCAGAGGCGGATATACGACCTTCTCGCTTCTGCAGCAGTCCACTTACGATCAGGTATTCTACCTTCTTTCCAATTACGCTAAAAGAGAGTCCGGTTCTGGCCTGAAACATCGACTCTGTAAAGCCTTGTCTACTGCGCAGTGCATTCAAAAGGAACTCCAGGGCCCGATCGTCCTTGCCAATCTCGATACGTTTGAGGTCGCTATTAATGCAGCTCTTCAAGTAGTGATTCGGCTGTCTGTGCTTGAGCGTCCTCACAATCGTATCAGTTCCATTTCCGGCCCCTAGCAGTGTGATCTTGCCGTGGGCGCCTGCACCAATACCGATGTAGTCGCCAAATTCCCAATAATTTAGATTATGCCGCGAGTGGCAGCCCTGCTTTGCGAAAGCCGATACCTCATAGCGTTGATAGCCCGAGTCTTGCAGAAGAGCGAGGCCGGCCTCTTCCAGTGCATTCAATACATCTTCGGAAGGCAGTTTGGGTGGCCGCGCATAGAACACCGTATTGGGTTCGATAGTGAGTTGATACCAGGAGATGTGTAATGGATCGAAATCAACTACGGATTTCAGATCGTCTAGAGCATCGGCCTTCTTCTGCCCGGGCAAGCCATGCATCAGGTCCAGATTGAAGTTTGTGAAGCCGGCTCTTCGGGCATAGTCGATCGCCCGTTTAGATTCATTGGCCGAATGGATGCGGCCTAGATTCTGCAGTTGACGATCATTGAAACTCTGAATGCCGATCGACAGGCGATTTATTCCAGCCGCGCGGTAGCCAGAAAATTTCTCAGCCTCCGCCGTGCCCGGGTTCGCCTCTAGGGTGATTTCGCATTCGCTGCTGAGTGTGGCTCTATTTTGAATATGTTGCAGAAGTTTCTCGAAAGACTTCGCAGCAAACAGGCTGGGTGTGCCTCCGCCGATAAAAATAGACTGAATAGGGCGGCCTTCACAGAAGGCATAGTCACGGTCGAAATCCTGACAGAGAGTCTCTACGTAATCTGCTTCCGGAAAGCTCGATTGAGCTTCATGAGAATTGAAATCGCAGTAGGGACACTTCTTCACACACCAGGGTATGTGGATGTAGAGACTTAGTGGTGGGAGTTCCAGCATTCTAATAGCTGCGCGAGCGCTTGACCTCTATGACTGATAGCGTTCTTCGTTGCGGGATCCAGCAGCGCAGAAGCGCAGCCGTGGCTTGGTACATAGAATAGCGGATCATAGCCAAAGCCATTCGCACCCTCTTCGGCGAATAGAATGCGGCCTTCCCAGGTGCCCTGGCAGATTAACGGCATGGGATCTTTGTCATGACGCATATAGGTGATAACACATTGAAATCTCGCAGTACGTTCTGCTTCGGGAATGTCTCGCAATTCATGCAGTAACTTGGTGTTATTCTCTTTGTCGGCGGCAGGGCCATGGGAACCGGCATAACGCGCGGAATAGATACCAGGCTCGCCGCCTAGTGCGTCCACTTCGATACCACTGTCATCGGAGATGGCGGGCAGTCCAGTTGCGAGGCAGGCATGACGTGCTTTTATCAATGCATTCTCGACGAAGCTAAGACCTGTCTCATCGGCATCAACCACCGAGAACTCCGACTGCGGTACCAGGAGCACGTCTTTCTGTTTGAGAATAGCCTGCAGCTCAATGAGCTTACCCTTGTTGCCGCTAGCTAGAATTACTTTTCGCATGCTGATCTGTGGCCCCTGCCAAGCTTAATCGGTGTTCTTGCTAATATGGTAGATCGCGATTTCACCCAGCAGGTTAGGCCAGGCTCGCATATACCAACTGCCTTGATGTTCCAGATCCACAACCGTCCTGGCCAATACCTTAATGTTCTTCTCCGCGCATAGCGCATCGAAATCCTTTACCGTGCAGAAATGAATATTCGGCGTGTTATACCAAGAATGCGGTATAAACTTCGAAACAGGCATGCGCCCTCGACTCGCCAGATAGAGCCTGCTCTTCCAGTTACCAAAGTTAGGGAAGGTGACGATACCGTTCTTGCCGATGCGCAGCATCTCATCGATCAAGTGGTCGGGTTTGCTGAGAGCCTGTAGTGTCTGCGCCAAGAGCACGGTGTCGAAGCTCTCGGATCGAAAATTAGACAGTCCTTTATCAAGATTCTGTTCGATAACGTTTGTGCCATTCTCGAGACAATGTTGAATATTCGCCGCATCGATTTCTAGCCCAATGCCATGCACATTCTTTGTTGCTTGCAGATAATGCAACAGGCTGCCATCGCCACAACCAAGATCGAGAACCTTGCTATTGGGTTTTATCCACTGTTGAATAATTTCCAGATCAGGACGCATCGCTTTCATTCTCCTGATGCACGCGCTGTAAATATCCTGACAATGCGTCGACATAGCGGGGGATTGGCAGCAAGAATGCATCGTGACCCTGGTCAGCTTCGATTTCTAGATAGCTAACTTCTCTACCCGCCTTTAACAGATCGTTCACGATTTCCCGAGATCGCTCCGGTGGAAATCGCCAGTCGGTGCTAAATGACATAAGTAGAAACTTGCAGTCGCTATTGGCAAAAGCCTTTGATAGATCGCCTTCGAAGTCTACCGTCGGATCGAAGTAGTCTAAAGCCTTAGTCATCAGGAGATAAGTGTTGGCATCGAAGTTCTTGGAGAAGCGCTCGCCCTGATAGTGCAGATAACTCTCTACTTGGAAATCCACATTAAGCCCGAAACTCAATTTTCCCGAGCGCAGGTCTCTGCCAAAATTCTCCGAGGTCTCCTGCTCGAAATCGGGAGCCGACTTGCCAAATTTTGCACGCATCGCACTATCGGATAGGTAGGTAATGTGGCCGACCATGCGGGCCAGCATCAAACCCTTTTTAGGATAGGTGCCTTCCTCGAGGTAGCGACCCTCGCGAAAATTTGCGTCACTGGTTATCGAATGTCGTGCTACTTCATTAAAGGCAATATTTTGAGCGGATAATTTTGGCGCGGCTGCGATACAGATCGCATGACGCATACGCTCCGGATAACTAATCGCCCAGCGCAGTACCTGCATACCACCGAGGCTGCCTCCGACCACAGCTGCCCATTCAGGAATCTGCATACGATCCATCAGGCGCAGTTGGCTGTTTACCCAATCGCGCACGGTGACTACAGGAAAGTCGGGACCATAGTACTTATTAGTCTCTGGATTAATCGAGGCGGGGCCGGTGCTTCCTGCGCAGCCGCCAAGATTATTCAGGCTAACCACGTAGAAAAGATTCGTATCTATCGCCTTGCCTGGGCCGATGCAGTTGTCCCACCACCCGGGCTTAGTATCCGCCTCGCTATTATAGCCTGCGGCATGGTGGTCTCCGCTAAGCGCGTGACAGATCAGTACCGCATTCGTCTTGGTGCTATTCAATGTGCCATAGGTCTCGACCACCAGCTCATACTCGGGCAATACCTTGCCGCTTCGAAGAGTCAGTGGCTCATCGAATTTATAGGCCTGTGGTTTAACCAGGCCGACCGAGTTTGCTGGTATTGAGTCTGTCATTGCAAATTGGAGCCTAGATTATGTCAGCGGGTCCTCGGTCATGTCCAAGCCATCGGGAACAGTTAGGGGTTTCTTGATGCACAATCTTTTATGTCGGTTCGTCTGTCCGTTGACTATAGTTATAGCCGTTTGTTGGGTATGAAATTTCTTCGCCATGAAACGAATCAGTTGTTTGTTTGCCTTGCCATCTGTGGGCGCGGCGCAGATTCGAATCTTGAGGTTCTCGCCTACCGGCCCGACTATTCTATCTTCGTTGGACTTTGGCTGAATGCTGCAGTCCAAGTATAAGGCATCTTGCTCCCATCTATAGTACATAGCGCAGACAATACCTACTCACAGACTTTAGGGCGAAGTTGTTTAGATGCCAACGATAACCATCGCATGTTGCTGATTAATGCCGAAGGTAGAAAGAATAAAGTTTTGAATAAGCTGAATGGCTATAAAGATAAATATCGGAGAAAAGTCCAGCCCGCCCATTGGCGGAACTATCTTTCTCACCGGCGCCATAACCGGCTCAGTCAACTGCCAGACCAATAGTAGCAGCGGATGAGGGCTAGTGCTTCCTGAGAACATCATAACGAATGACATGATGATCGATGCCAATATTGCATAGTAATAAATACTAATAATAAACAAGACTACACCAACGAATGCCCAAGTCACGATGGAGCCAACGCCAGGTATGGTGCCGCCATAAAGAATAATCAGTATGCAGATTGCCGCAGCCTCGATCAGAAATGCCAGCACAAGCGTAGAAAAATCTATGCCTCTGTACCCCGGTATGAAGGTTCTAAAAACTTTGACCATAGGGTCTGTGATTTTTATCACCGCCTGAGAAACAGGATTGTAGAAATCTGCCTTTGCAACTTGCAGAAGGAATCGTAGCAATACGGCCAGTAAGTAAATTCCAACAATCGTGTTAAAGATTAATGCTGCAGAGCTTCCCATAATTCCCATGTCCAAAATCTGTAAATTTCACTAAAGGAATAACTATTCCAACTAGCTGTTGATGCCTAATAGATACTACGTGTTATCTGTTTCTTCGGCCAGTTCAACAGAGCGTGTTCTGGCTGCATTCAGGGCTTTGGCCACTAAGCCTCGAAGATCACCGCTTTCAAATTGCATAATGGCTTGCTCCGTTGTCCCCCCCGGAGAAGTTACGTTCTTGCGCAAAGTGGCAATGTCATCCTCGCTGTGCCGCGCAAGTGCCGCGGCGCCCGCAGCTGTGTGATAAGTGAGCTCTCTGGCCAACTCTTCACTAAGCCCCATCTCTTTAGCAGTGGCCTGCATGGCTTCCATGAAAAGAAAAAAATACGCAGGCCCGCTCCCGGAAACGGCTGTGACGATGTCGATGTCTGAATCCTTGTCGACCCAGCTAACAAAGCCTACGGCACTAATTACATTCTCTGCTAGCTGCTTCTGCTCCTGTGACACCCGCGAGTTGGCAAACAGGCCACTGGCACCCATGCCGACCAGGGCAGGGGTATTCGGCATGCAGCGCACGATAGCAGCGGATTGCCCTAACCAATTTTCCAGGTGTGAGGTGGTAATACCCGCGGCGATAGATATCAATAATACGGCTCGACCACTCAGGTCTGCGGCCAATGCCTGACAGGCGACTTTCATTACCTGGGGCTTTACCGCCAAAACGATCACCTCGGCATTGGCTGCTATGTCGTGATTGCTACCCGCGTGAATTCCACAGTCGCTGGCAAGCAAGTTAAGCTTGTCGGCATCCAGATCGCTGGCCCAGATATTCTGCGCGAGCGTGCCCTTGGCGATAAGGCCGCGAATTAAGCTGTTGGCCATGTTTCCCGCGCCAATAAAGCCAATCTTAGTGCTATTCAAAATTTCTCCTTGGCCTCGCCATTGCCTCTTCGTAGCGCAGCAGGCGGCTTGGACCAGCGCATATTCTATCGTATTTACAGAGGGCTAGATAATTAGTTTGCTAGGCTTTCAAACACTGGCCAAGGCGCAGTGTCTGCTTAGTCGCGAGGGCCGAATATTGCCGTGCCTATTCGAATAAGCGTGGAACCTTCGGCAATGGCGGCCTCGAAATCATTGCTCATGCCCATAGATAGCGTATCTAGATGGGTATAGCGGGCCTTGATTCTGGCAAATTCGATCGCCAGAGAGCGAAATGATTGCCGTTGTGACTCGATATCGGGAAGAGCTGCCGGAATCGCCATCAGTCCGCGTAATCTAAGATTTGGTAGCGCCTCGATGCTATCGCACAGGGTCTGTGCCTCATTCACAGCTACGCCGGACTTGCTGGCCTCGGCTGAAAGGTTAATCTGAACACAGACGTTCAGTTCTGGGCGGCTAGAGCCGCGCTGTTCGCTCAGGCGCTGAGCAATCTTTAGGCGGTCTACGCTATGCACCCACTGGAAATTCTCGGCAATGGGTTTGGTCTTATTCGACTGAATCGGCCCAATAAAGTGCCAGTTCGCGCTTATCGAAGACAATTTCTGTATTTTATCCAAGGCTTCCTGCAGGTAATTCTCACCAAAATCTTGAATACCGACCTCGCTGGCAGCAATGATGCTCTCTATCGAGTGTCGCTTGCTCACGGCCAGAAGTTTCACGCTACCGATTGGGCGCTCGTATAGTTGCTCAAGCTCCCGTATCTGGCCGTTCAGCCGCCCAATATTTTCTGCTATGGTGGTCACGTTTTGAATTGATATATGCGCTTGCCGGGTATGGGATATTCTCTAAAGGACAGGTACTATAGGGGAGCTTGTGACTATTGGCTAGTGTTATAGGCGCCACATAATCAGCTGTTTTTCGATAAACACTAGAGCACTAGAATAGAAAAATTATAAAGGCGGTAAGGAAGGCTAATGGATATTACAGAACTACTCGGATTCAGCGTTAAACAAGGCGCTTCGGATTTACATATAACGCTGGCATGCCTCCTCTTATTCGTGTCGATGGTGACATCCGACGAATCAATGTGCCGGAGATGGATCATAAGGAAGTGCACGCGCTTATTTATGAGATCATGAACGACAAGCAGCGCAAAGATTATGAAGAGTTTCTGGAAACTGACTTCTCATTCGAAGTGCCGAATCTTGCTCGCTTTCGTGTCAACGCTTTCATGCAGAACCGCGGTTCTGCAGCAGTATTTCGTACTATTCCCTCAAAAGTTCTAACGATGGAACAGCTAGGGATGGGAGAGGTTTTTAGAAAGATCTCTGACGTGCCTAGAGGGCTGGTTGTGGTAACGGGGCCTACGGGTTCCGGTAAGAGTACAACGCTCGCCGCGATGGTCGATTACATTAACGAATCCAAGTACGAGCACATACTCACCATTGAGGATCCTATAGAATTTGTTCATCAAAGCAAAAAATGCCTGGTGAACCAGCGC
>Ga0209309_10001674_pt1 | contig 21548 bp, 20 predicted proteins | sample COGITO_mtgs_1204_2_FD_184807 | JGI IMG/M metagenome (GOLD analysis project Ga0209309, IMG submission 184807) | Pelagic marine microbial communities from North Sea - COGITO_mtgs_120412 (SPAdes) (version 2) | ecosystem: Environmental > Aquatic > Marine > Epipelagic ... | reverse complement strand
TATCCTCGAGCGCTAGGATGAGTTTGGTCGGGTTTTCGTATTCGTGGTAAGTGGTGTCGGCTAACTCGCTAACTTTTGATTTCACCAGATCGTTATTGGTATCTGACGATAGCAGACCTGTCTGTAGGTTTGGTGTACTGAGTGTGATTGAGCGGTCTTTTCGGGCAATTAGATTGTACTCGATAGTTGTGAAATCATCTGGTTGGATAGTTGACAGGAATTTCGTCGTAGCGCTACTGACGCTATAGGCATAGAGGCTGATGCCAATGACGAGTAGTGAGATGATGATAGTCGGTATCCTGATGCGACGTCTGAGGGTTGGTTTGAGTAGCCCATATAGTAGCGCGGCTACGATGATGAGACTGAGTGTCGTTCCGGTCAGTACGTAGCGATCCGGTAGAATCCCAGAGCTGATGATGGAGTACAGCGCTAGTCCGTAGCTGATGACCAGTCCGACGGCGACGATACGTGGTAGCCATGTGTTGCTGAGGGATTTGAATGATATTTTTTGCATACTACACCATCTTATCACTAGTGGTGTCTATTTGGCGTTTTTTGTACAGATACAGTCCACCGATGCCAGCGCTAGCCGCAATGGTGTCGATCAGCACATCTCGTACTTCCCCACTACGACCCTCGACAAATGTCTGGTGGATTTCGTCTGAGATAGCGTAGCTACCGGCGATGAACACACAGAGTAGTAACCATTTCTTGCTGACGCCGTAGTAGCGGATGACGTTGAATACTAGCGCGCCCAGGATGAAATATGCGATGATATGGGCAGATTTGCGGACAAAATTCGATACGTCATCAACTAGCAGCGCCGATATGTACGGTTGGACGACTTCGACAATTTGCCCGCTGCGCACTGATGATTCGGTGGATGGTTCATGGGATAGGACGAATATTAGTGCCATCCAGATTATCAAAAGTATATATCTGATGTAGATATTCACGCTAGTTTATAGCCCTACTTCGCCCTAACATTTTTCCAAATAACTGCTTAAAATACGCAAATTCTGAGCTGTTTCGATAGAGTACATAGAGGATAGTATTCGGAATCGCGAATGAAACGGCGACGTTCGATGCGAGTTGCAGTAGTGCGTCATCGAGGACGATAGATCGAGTTGCAAAAAACGTCACTATACCGATGCCGACGGCGAGTGTGAGGTAGCTGAGAAACTCTTGAAAATACTGACCGTAGCTCCTTTTGAACAAATTAGTATAAACAAATTTAGGATAACTATACATATGCAAGACGAGGCTACTCATTATAGTGGCCATAAACACTCCCGCTAAGCCAAAGAATTGAAGCAGTATGATAGAAAACACTATATTTACCGCAGCTTCTATTATCGGGACGTATCGATCTTCATAAAATATTCCTGCAGCTGTTTTGAAACTACTAAATATTGATCGTACTAGCAGTAGGTATAGATTTATAGAAAGAGCTAAGACCACACCGAGCGAAAGAACTAATTGATCTCCAAACCATACACTCACGAAACTATCAGCTGATACCAAGAAGCCAATCGCTATAACTGTGCTCATCCAGAAGTTGGCAAAAAACAATTTCTTAAAAACACCGTAGTGTTTCGCAGGATCATTGGTAAGTAGGAGGTTGCCTATACTAGAGATGATAGCAGTTGATAATTGAGAGAACATGCTGCGTATTGCCATTATGATGAGGAGATAGTTGCTATACAGTCCCACTGTGGTAATGCCTAAGAAGATTGAGATAATTACGTTATCTGAACCTATTACCAAAAATTCACCTGATTTATGATATAAAAGGCCCTTCACCTTTTTGAATATGTCGGTCCGTGTTTCTTTGTCTAATGGTTCGGTTCCCAGTCTATTGTTTAGATATGTATACCTTTTGTTTACCAAACTATTTAAGATTATGTTCTCAATTAGTGTCATTGATACAAGGGTTATCAGGAATAAGTAATAGTTCTGCGTGTAAATCAGTATTAATATCTGAAAGATGTTCATAGTAATAATTGAGCCGATTCGAACTATATTGATGACATAGTTCTTCTGATCTGCATATAGAATGGATCGTTTGTATGAGAGCAGATATGACACCACTGCATTTCCTAGAAATAGCGAATAAATCAGATAAATATTCTTATCTATTTGGTTATCGCCAACAAGCTGTGGCAGAAACGGAACCAGTATTAGCCCAAAAAGTAGGACAATTAAGGCTATAAAACGATAACCTTTTTTATAAAAGTTCATCAGAGATTTTACTCTTGGTTCGTTTTTATCTTCAAGCGGTTTGTAGAGATGGTACACAATTGCCGAGCCAAGGCCGAGCTCAGCAACGGCTAGCATCAAAATAATACTAGTAAATAAGCCATTAATACCTAAGTACTCTAACCCTAGTGTTTCAATAAATACTTTCTGAGTAATGAAACTAATGATGATGGCTACGAATCCAAGGACCATAGAGACAAAGATATTTTTTATAGAATTTTTAGTACGCATAGATTATTTAACTATATTATTAAGGTTGCGCCACCCATATGACAAAGTTTTGAAGGAAAGTATCATTAAACCAGGACTGAAATAGCAAATTAGTGCTCTTGCACGCATAGAGACTCTTGCATTTTGGTTGAGCAATACAGTTTTTTTGTACGAGTTGATTACTTTTAGCAATTCTTTTCGTTCATATTTATATAAATTACGGTCTAGTGGTAGTTTCATTATGATGTAAACTGCTTCTGCAAATAGTCTATATTTGGCTGCTGTAATTTGTGCAGGGTGCTTCATACTAATAAAGCTAAGTTGTTCTTTTGCAATATCAAGGCCGTCCATACTGCTGCTGTTGAAGCCTGATTTTGTTAGACTACCTTCTCTTAGGTAGTAAAAATATTTAGGTATAGAATTTAGTACGACTTTATCCGAAGCAGAAAATAGCTTATAAATTGTTCCTAGATCTTCGCACATTTTACCTGCAGGAAAGCGTATACTGCTACCAAATAGTTTGCGTTTGTATAGCTTCATGCATGGACTTGTTGTTACAGAATTTTCATAGAGTAGTTTACCTAATGCATCATCATTTGAAAGCACTTGTTCTCTGTTAGATGCAAATGTATATGATCTAGTGTCCGCACCTTCACCCCGATAAATCACAAAACTATGTGTAGCGATATCTGCATTGTGCGAAATTATTGATTTGTATAGTAGATCTATGGCGTCTTCTGCTATAAAATCATCACTATCTACAAAATAAATGTATTGACCTTGAGCTAAATTAAGTCCAGCGTTGCGAGCATGAGCTACTCCACCATTCTTTTTGTGTAACACTTGCACCCTTGCGTCCAATAGAGAGTAGCGGTCACAAATATCACTAGAGCCATCCGAAGATCCATCGTCCACAAGAATTATTTCAAGATTTAGATAGGATTGATCAATAACGCTTTTTATGCAACGTTGAAGGTAATTCTCTACGTTATACACTGTAATAATTACAGAAACTAAACCTGTATTTATTCGTGGGCGTTGCACTATAATTCTCCTAAAGACTTGAGATAAATTTTCTCAATATTCTTGACGCCCGTATTGATATTATATTGGCCTTTTTCAAGTTCTTCATATGCGTCATATCGTTTTGTGTTAATTAAACTCATTCTAAGCGCCCAAGATCTGGAATCATTTGATAATGAATAAAACTCTACACCTTCTGTCAATTTAACAGAAGATGGTACAGAGTCACTAGCTAAGCACTTGAGTCCATTTGCTTGAGCCTCGACTATAACCATACCGAGCCCTTCGTTGATAGATGGGAAAACAAAAAGATCCATAGCGCTGTATAAATAGCCCACGTCTCCCCTGCTCCCCAAAAAAATCACTCTGTGCTCAACATCATTTTTCTTAGCGAGTAACTCGTTTTGGGTTTGCTGATAACCTTCACCTATTAATATCAGGTAAGCATCAGGAATTAATTTTAAGTATTCTACAAAAATTTCAATAAGAAAATTTTGATTTTTGACTGGAACCATACGTCCTATATGACCAATTACAGAAGCGGTATTTGGTATACCATACTCTTTCCTGAATTTTTTTCTCTTGAATTCTGAGAAAGTGAAATCGTTTAATATTATACCATTATAGTAAGTATCGAATGGTTTACTACCGAATAAGTATTTTCCTGCTTCTTCACTACAAGCTAGTCTAACATTGCAAAAAATATTAATAATTACTTTAGAAATGTACAATTGTATTCTTTTGCTAGTATTAGGTATATTCTCAGTTCCTGTGGTGTGAGAGTGGGCAATCCTTGATTTTATGCCTACAGATATAGCTGCTGAGAGTGAAAGAACCATATTGCTATGAGCATGAACAATATCTATCTGTTCATTAACCATAATTTTTCTAATACGTACTATGTATTTAATAATTCCTATGTCTTTAGGACTCGGAGTACGAATAACTTTCACACCCAATTTAACCATCTCATCTTCGTAATCAAATTTATCGCTATCAATACACAGAAACACAAATGCATATTTACTTCTATCAATATGCCTTAATATGTTCATTGCAGTGGATTCCACTCCACCAAAGTTCATCTTCGCATGTACCTGCAATATATTTCTTTTTTTAATTATCATAACGAACCACTCCATATGGTAATGTATGGAAATATATCAGAATAGCCGTTAATGAAGTAGAAGTAAGTGAAGTATGATATTCCATAAAAAGTTACTATAAATTGTGACACACGCCTAGTATCATTAGAAAATATTAATGGAATATTAGCCATGTACACTAGTCCACCAATTACTAAGTAGAAGGACATTCGCGAAAAGGCCGCTGATATACCACCAAGTAATAGTGAAGCGAATTCAATAAATAATAATGCAGCCATTAGCTTCATAGCAGGAAATTTATCCGTCACACGATGGTATAAGGCTACCACTATTACTATCAGAATAGCCATCAATACTATAGGTGCCAAAGCAATCCCACTCTCAAAACCGACATAACGAGAGTAAGCACTGAGTACAGGAATTGTTGAAAGTAAAAGTATACCCAATGGAATGAGTAGTACTGAAATTATAGCAACCAGTATAGACACCGTAAGAGTTAAAGCTTCATCCGCACGGTTTTTGACTGTGATAAATCTAAATAAATACAGCGGCAATAATGCCAAAGCAGATGTGTGAAATAACGAAGCAACAATTATTGTAAGTATGTATTTAATAGGATTCCCTTGAATAATGTAGCTGTAAGCAAAAAACACAATTGATACGGCAATTCCTTGTCTTACACCATTCATTAAGAAAGGGGCTAGCACAAGTAAATATAGCAAAAAGGCCAATGGAACACTAGCTGGCGAGAGTCGCTTGATCGCTAAATATGCGATTGCAATAGTGGCAGTGGATGATAGTAGAAACATTAGCCATGGAGCACTAGTGAATAGAGCGGAGAAAATGATTAGTGCAAGAAAACCTATCTCTATGCCACTGGTGTCTGTTAAGGAAAGTAGATTAAATATACTCGCTACTGAATATTCTTCGAAAAAAATGACGTAATTATCAAAGTCTGTACCCACCCCATGTCTAAACCCTATAAGCAAAATAGGAATCAATAAAGCAATGAAACGAAGTAATTTGCTGGACTTTTTTATACCAATAGACAATAAATACGCAGATCCAGTAAAACAAAATAAATACAAAAATAAGCTACTAAGATCACTCATTGTAATTTCCTGGTAGTAGTATGCGAATTATAAGTATCATATGGTTAAACCTTGCCTAGTAGCCCTCTAGCGATGGGGGTAACGGCCTGCCCTGCGCGAAAGATGACTGGTATGCGAACAGGCAATCTGCCAAATAAACAAATAAGATCATGTGAATTGGAAGATGCTACGAGGTATTCTTTTTTAAAGCGGTCATAGATATCATCTTTTTCGAGTTTATGTAATGCAAGTTTATTTAGGACGCTTAAAAGCCTAAGAGATTTGTGACGGCTGATGACTACGCTGTCGATATCCACTTTATTGATATTGATAAATTCATCAAGTTCTTTGTGATATGTCACGACTGATCCGTAGTGGTCCATAGTGTAGCTTGAACTTACCATACTGTTCATTATGCTATTACGATTAACGCGATAATAATAAAGTATTTTGTTTATGCAAACTACAGCTTTAGAAAAGTAGATCAATTTGTATAATATAGCCGTATCTTCATGTAAGCGACCTGTAGGAAATTTAAAATTGTTGTCTTGAAAAAGTGACATTTTATAAAGTTTACCCCACACTACTGGAGAAATAGTATTATAATTCAATAATTCTACAAAAGCGTCCTTTCCTGATAATATGGCAGATTCTCCGGAGCCCTGGCCAAGCTTGTTGGTGTTGCGGGAGTTATCGCACTGTACGGTAGTAGCATCTGATTCTATGGCAGAAATCAACAAGATTTCAATGAAACATTTTTCAACCAAGTCATCGCTATCTATGAATGTAATATACTGACCTTTAGCGGCATCTATGCCAATATTACGAGTGTCAGATGGCCCGCTGTTATCTTTATGAATTACAACAACCCTTAAGTCCTGCTTCGCTAGTTCACCGGCCAATTTGCCGGAATTGTCAGTAGAGCCATCATTGACCAATATAATCTCGATATTTTTGTATGTCTGACTTGTTATAGAGTAGAAGCATTCTTCCAAATACTTTTCGACGTTGTACACCGGCACTACAATGCTAACTAATGGATTTTTTGAGTTATTTTTCATCTGATAATTTTCTTTCTACACGGGAGCCAGCAGATGATTTATGTTTTGGGAGTCTGGCATAGAACGCTGTATTTAGGCGAACTCTGCGGAGTGGCTTTTGCTCGGGAGCTACTGAACCATTAAGAATTTTATTTTTGCTCATTTCGTGTCCTTCTGTTTGGCCGACCAAAGAAAGAACCACATAAAAAGTTTTTGCGACACATTTTACGTCGGTAATAAAACGTAAATTGCATGCATAATAGTGATCCATTTGAGCTTTTGTAGCGTTATCAATTTCATCACGGCCATGTATTTGAGCCCAACCTGTTATTCCAGGACGAATTTTGTTAGCACCATTAGCAATACGCAGATCTAGTAGATTCTTTTCAACATAGAGGACTGGACGTGGGCCAATAATACTCATATCGCCCCGGATAACATTGTAGAGCTGTGGTATCTCGTCGAGTGAAAGTTTACGTAATATTCTACCGACTCGAGTAAAATGTGCGCGACTCTCAACTTCCCTAGTAGGAGTGTGATTTGGAGCGTCATCAGGCACTGTGCGGAATTTGTATAGCGTAAATGGCTGGTTGTTACGCCCACATCGTGTGTGGCTAAATATGATAGGTCCATATGAATCAAGTTTGATCGCTAGAGCGATAACCAAGCTTATGGGAAGTGTAATTATCAAAAGTGTCACCGCCATAAATACATCGAGCCAACTCTTGATATGCGCGTGATACATTGCTGCCCTTTCTTGGCTATTGTGCTCGGGAATACCGGCAGTTAATATTCGTCACTATCTGATGAATCTGATCGCGTGGTCGGCTCGTACTTCATGTCGGTTTTTGACTTTCCGTCAGGACGAGCGTCTTTGACGTCTTCATCCTCTGTTTCGGTGGTTTGTTCACTGTCTGGCGTGGATGTATCGGTATCGGCTGTGTCGAGGTTCGGAGGCATAGGTAGATCTTCTGGGTTTATGTCCTCGGGTGAGTCTTTGTCAAAATCAGGAGCACCATAGATGGTGTCATCGAGTTGAGCTTCGAGCTTGGGATCTATATCTAGGATCGTCTCTGGCTCATGCGTTGGATTTGCTGCTGGCGATTTAGGTATCTCACGCTGCGCATGACTACTGCCGACTAGTAATCTTGTGATACCGCGGGTAATGGGTATGCTTCGGCGTTGGGGTTTTGGGGTTTGTGACGGGGCTGGTTCTGGCGTTGACTCCTGCATAGGTACTGTATCTGGCGCAATTGCCACATGGATGTCTTCTTTCGGAGTTTTGTCGGCTGGACCAGTATCTGGCTCTGACTCCTCAATTACTGACGGGGCTTCATCTACTGGATCGGCTGTTACTGGTGGTGTCGGCTCTTTGGCTGGCGCGTCTCTGATGGGCGCAGTAGCGTTATCTTCATTATGTGATCTGCTCAGTCTGAAATCATAGACGAAAAACAAAACGATGATGGCTAGTATGAATCCTGCTGCAGTTGCGAGGCCGAGCTGAAGCATAGGCTGGACATTGTCTGGTCGCTCGCTCAGGCTAGCTTCGTCAACGATCTGGACTTTGTCGGCACCGTAGAGTTCCTCGGCTTGAGATTTGAAAGAAGTGATAGCCGCGTTGATAAAATCCTGACTTTGCTTCGGATCGACGGTAGTTATGGCAACTTTGATGACATCAGTGTCTTTCTCTGCGGTGGCTGTGACGGCACCCTCGATCTCTGGGTATGTCATATCGATTCCCTGCTCCTCTATCACAGGTGAGAGTACGCGACGAGACTCAAACAGCTCAACATAGTTGTTGATCAGAGTCTCATCTTGCGGTCCCTGAGTTCCGGCTTCGTTGATTAGGAAAAGCGTCGCTTCACTTTTGTAGAGTGGTGTCTGAATGAAATTGGTGTAGGCTACGCCAATAGCAAGCCCTAGAAGTGTTGTCGCAAGAATAAAGCGCCATTTCCTGGCATAATATTTCAGCAAATCGTACAGATTGATTTCTTCCACTACAAGTAACCTTTTCTCAGTTCATTAATTCATGTGATACTATAGCACTGAATTTACAATTTGTAAACACTGCTGTATAAAATATGGTTTTGTATAGATTTGGTTATGATTTTGAGCTTAGATCGAGTCATGAATATCTGAGTTTTCACTTTTAGACTCCTAGAGTAGAATCTGTCCGATCAGTCTCACGACAATATGTTTCATAGGCAGTGCGAACGAGTGCCGTCACTTCCAAAAAATCATGACTCGGTTGATCGATGGAGCTGAGTATAGCTTGCGCTAACTGGCTTAGCTCTGGTGCGTATTGAGTGACGTCTCTCGCAACCAGCCGCGGATCAAGTTGTAACGGCGCGCCTCTTAGTAGCGTCACACTCGACAAAATCCTCATCGCTGCTTTGGCGGTGGATCGCGAGAGCAAACGAGAGTCTTTTTGAAACGCCGGGATTATATTGCCGCTTTCGTATTTGTTTAGCAAGCGTATAGCTCTTTGGGCTCTTTCGTGCGCAAATGTATCTACTGCTGGCAGATGTTCGTCAAAGTTTTGCTCTGTGCCATATATGCAAACACCGGCATATGATACAATCGCTGCTTTGTCGGCGTCTAACTGGGTGCCAGCACGTAAAGACTGGAGATCGATACATGAGCTATCTATATACGTAAACGAGCTAGCGAAGTCGGCTGACTCAGCGAGTTTGTCGAGCCTAGCTTTACTATTTTCGGTTGCTGGCTGGTTGTCTTTTTTGGTTACTACCGCAACGATGTCGACATCACTCATTCCTTCTTTCCATCCGCCATACACTAGGCTGCCTGCTACGTAGAGTGCCACTAGGTTCGGTACATGCGAGACATAATGATCGGTGATGATTTCGAGGAGTTGTTTGTTTGTGTCAGAGATAAAATCAGCCGAGAGCTGATATCCGCGAACAATTGGCTTATGAGCAGAGAGCGTATGCGCCATGATATCCGTTCCGTTTTTCTATTGGGTGTGCATGATTAAATGTATCCATTTCTTTCATCCTGTCTTTAATTGTCATTGACATGAAATGGACTGCATGTGGATGGCTCACCAATGGCCTGCCTTCATAAGCTTCAGGGTTTGGACGATTGAGTGTATACGGCTGATTCCAGCCTGTAGGAAGCCAGGCGACACCATCTAGCTGCCTGTCATCTGATGGATAGCGTGCTCCAGAATAGTGTTCATCGCCACACTCCCAGTCAAGTGCTCGCATGACTGCGCCCTGGTCAGCCCACCGACCTTCCGGTAAACCGATAGACTCAATCTTATCTAGAAAATTAAATGTCCTAGCTTCGCGACGGAGGAGCCAGACGCCAGTATTGGGATTTACACGGTTTTCTGCCGGCACATGATGCAACACAAGACCCTGATAATGATCTTCCTCTAGGTATAGCAATGGGTCCTCGTCAAATCTTTGCAGGATTACGTCTGCATCAAGCCACAATACGATATCGTAGGTTGCGAGAGCATCTTTTATAAGCTTCATTTTTTGCCAGCGAGCTGCAACAGCGAGAGAATCTTTGCGCATCAAACTATCGTTCTGGTGTCGTATCACAGTCACATCATAGTCATTTCTGCGCCCAAATTGCTCAAAACTAGGCAAAGAGAAATTCTCTAGCACTGGCATCATGTGCGGTCCGGCCGCAGTAAGGATTGTTTTGTTCATATATTTGTTCGTTTCTTTTATCGCGCACGTAGTATGGCACTAATTTGCATAATCATTTGTCGGCTGAATGTTCAGATAGAGCTAGCTACTATCAGCATTTCCGAGGCTTCAAATTTGTAAATATTTTTAAATTATAAACTAGTATATATTATTGTCAATATAAACTAATAGAAGTAAAGGTTGCATTAAGCGCGACAACAGCTAGCTCCCGTAAAGTATGGGTGGATCGTAAACACCCAGGATGTCCATTTCCATGGTGCTTGAGACAGATTTAGTAATAGCAAGGTCGGCGATGGCGTGTTGGGTGCATGAAAATGTGATGAAAAATTCACTGATGTCTTTGCCTCGCATGTTTAGTGACTCTATGTTTGTCATGTTTATGGCACGAGATGCTAGCTGTCCGAGTGCTATATAAAGCGCGCCTGCCTCTTCGCTACGTTCGGTTCGAAATAGCATGGTGCCGTGGACTTCTCTGTCGGAGGGTCGGTCGGGTGTGTAACTCCATCCATCTCTGGCTTTTACCATCAGAAAACTCGTCAGATTGAGACTACCTGGATCATCTGCGTTATCTTGCGCTCTACGTCTGTATATTGTTAGCCCATATTGGTCCGCAAGCGCGGTGGCCCCAACAGCGAGCATGGTTTTGTCACCTGTTCGTAGGATATGTTCTGCAGCTGCTGAGGTGCTATTCATCGCCTGCCTAGGTATATCAGGAAGGAACAAACTTATTTGGTCGAGTGCGACATCTTTGCCGGCGATAATCCTTGCTTCATCTAGATCGCCAAGCCCCATAATGGTCGAGTTGACTTCAAGCCTCGCAGCCCCGGTGACTCGCAAACTTCTGTCCTGAAGCTCGGTGATGACTTCGCTGAGAGAGCCTTTCATGGTGTTCTTGATTGGCAACACGCCAGTCAATTCAGGATTATCTTTGACTCGCTGGGTGATCTCTAGTAGTGTCTTGGCGTACTCTATTGGTACATCCTTATACATCTGTTTAGCTAGCACGTCAGAATACGAAGCTTCGGGCCCTAGTACGAGTAATCTATCTATATTTGGTGCTGTTTCGCTCATCATTCATCATCTTTCGCTTGTAATTAAAAAACCGCCTCTCGTGCATGGCGGTTTTTGTCTATAATTTCGAAACTATATTCAAAAAGCCGCCAGTGTAAAGGGCGTAAATAGATCAGAGTTAGCTAAAAGTTGCTGTGAAGTGATATTTTGTATCATTTTTCTAAAAATACTATAGATTAGTGTTTATGTCAACTAATTATTATCATAATAAATATGGATCTAAAACAGAAGCACCCTCAGTGAGGAGCTTCCGTTGAGGGCTCAACTCATCTGAGGGTGTAGTAGCCATTTGCGGCTATGGCTGGTAGTCCAATAAAACAGAATTGAGCTCATTGCTCGTGGGAAACGGGTAGATATCAGCTACTGCAAAACCTAAGCCACCGATAATGAGGATTACTCCCGTCATGATAACACCGATCATCAGGGGTTTTCGTACTGCAATTCGTCCTCGAAGCTCAGAAGCTTGTTCGCCATTGTGTGAAGCGACCTGTTGGGTGATTCGTTTATCATCTTTTAGTTTTTCACTACCAGCCACTATCAGCAAAAAACCCATAATGGATAAGCACACACCCGCAACTGTTAAAATTGAAAAGTCCACGGTAAACCCTTTCGGAGAATGGATATTACTGCTATATAATACAACTTTAACTATATAACGTCAATTGTACTTAGGTAAGAGTTTCGATCTATAAGATCTCATCAGCACAAGTAGTAACGTGTGGACTCTTATGTGCATGCGGCGAGTGATAAAACATCACTACAAGCCACAGCACACACCTAAGAATTTCTTAGGATTTTTTGACTAGCTAGTGCTACGTGCTACGAAGATTCACTCTTCGTTTTTGTCACCCGAAGTGACCAGGTCAAAATCGGGAATGATGCTCTCCGGCTTGATGATGACCCGAGTGCGGAACTGGCTGACATCCATGGCCTCGAGCTGGGTGGAGACCCAGTAGACGTTGTCGGCCGTGCCGAGGTAGTGCTTCCGGATGTCATCTTCGGCGTGTTTGCAGGTGACCACCAACACGCTACCGCTGAGATCGATGGAACACTTGCCTTCGACCTCGAAGGCCGGCGTGTCGGTGATCGCATTGATCCCAATGATGCTGCGCTGGACCTCGAACTGTTCTGCAGCCTTCGAGAGGTTGTCCGATGCTTTGTCAGCATCAGACATTCCACCGCAAGCCGAAAGGGCGAACGCGGCGGTGATGAATGCGACGGACAGGCTGAACCTTTTGCTGATGTGTGACTTCATGTCTGCTCCTTGGTGAGCGGTGGGGTGGGCTGCTTCTTGAGTCCGAAACAGTATAGATGCTTCTAGTTATAGAAAAATCTATACTGTTTCGGAGAATAGCATAGCTAGTGTTAAGGAGCTGAAAAGTTTCGTATCATCTGTTTAACTACTTCTACGATAGTAGGGAGGTAAAAGACAGTAACTTTTTCGTATATATAATATAACATATTATTATATATGTAAATAGCAAAATTGTGTTCAGGATAAAATAGAAATCTGAAAATATGAGAGTGAGCGTGTTGTACGCATCAATAAACGTAAGCTCTGTTATGTTACTATCGTATTATGAAAATATTTGTAACATTTGATTCAACATTATGAATATCAAACTTAATTCTTTGAAATCCGACCCTAAGGTTAAATTGCATACGTTTGGGCTGGGCACCTGTATAGTTTTTTTACTGTTCGGAGTAGTTTTTACTGGCGTAGGATACATGGCGTCTAAATCTTTTGAGATAGACCAGAGCTGGATGCAAACAACAGGTGAGGTTATAGATACAACTAGTCGTCTTAGTGATGGCCAAACGACGTATAGACCTATTGTTCAATATGATGTCAGCGGCCAACAATATACTATCACAGGTAGCATTGGCGGCTCGTCTCGACCGTCGCTGGGTGATATGCGAGAAGTTGGTTACAATCCTCAGCAGCCGGCTCAAGCCAAATTAGTTGAGGGTGCTGAGTCAAAGATATTTTCACTCCTCTTCCCACTGATTGGTATAGTAAGCATAATTCTATCTATATACTTTTTTATCAAATCTCGTTCTCGGAGTCGAAAAATTAAAACGATACTTCAAGCCGGGCAAAAAGTACAAGGAGTTTTGCTCAGTATAAACTCTAACTCAAGCCAAAATGGCCACAAAATTTATAAGATTAAAGTTGCTGCCCCTGATTTAAACGGTGTGGTACAGAATTACACGAGTGATTCGATAACCGGTGCCGATGGTATAGATATGATGGATCTGCGTGAAAATCCAATCCCGATAGATGTATATATCGATCGTGCTAATAGTGAGAACTACTATGTTGATATAACTATGTTGCCGAAAATGACACCTGACCAGATAAAAGAGCTACTCAAGGATGCAATCCGTAAACAGCAAAATGGTGCAGCGAATGATGAAAAACCTTCACAGACGCCACCATTTGTTGGCTAGTTGATTCTGTGCATGCTGCGCGGGTTCGATTCTCTGCGATTTTGCGGGATGAACGTCAGGTGATATAACAATTCGCACTTCGTGCTTCTTGTTCTACCACCAACTAAATACTGTCAAATCAAAGATTATGACAGTATTCGCCCCCGCTGCGCGGGTTCGATTCTCTGTAGAGAATTACCAAAGAAAAAACTCATCGCTTCGGATGAGTTTTTTCTTTGGTGACCCCTGCGGGATTCGAACCCGCGATCTTCTGGATGAGAACCAGATGTCCTGAACCGCTAGACGAAGGGGCCAAATTATGAGTGAAGCCAAGTTGTTGTGCTCGCACATTCAACTTGATTTCCGAATAATTTGTTCCCGGCACTCATAGTGCAGGGGCCAAATTGTAATTCATATTTAGTTTTACTTTTGCTTGAACGCCAGTATTTTAATGCTTGCTCTTATTAACTAATGAAATTAGTTATCATTCGGACTTATTAACTGTAACAAAACTGAGCCATCAGTGTCTAGGGCGTTGATAGTGAAAAGCATATCGAAACATATGGAGTGATACGTGAGTTATTATTCTGAGGCGAGTTGTTGGGATAATAGTTGCAAAGAAATATTTAAAATGTTATAATATTAAATGATCTCACTCCCTAGGAAAGGAACGATCATGGGGAATATTATCCCAAGAATGCGAGCCGTCGTCTCGCCCCAGACCGTCATCAATAACTGCATGCACGCAGTTGAGTGGACAGAGCTAGGGCGTGGTGTATCACTGGTCAACAGTTTGGTTGTTGAAAGTTTCACGTTCGTAGTCTTCTCCGAAGACTACGAGGAGATGAGCCGCAGTTTGGCCACAAAGCTCGTGCACTGTACATCAATGAGTCTGCTTTCAGGAGGCCAAGAGACATCAGGTCTCCAGCATGATCTGGAGCCTGAAGAAAGTCTGTGCTGGTACTTGGGTAATGACATCCCTCGTATATCAGTTGCGGATCATTCAGACTCGCGGCTTATGGCTGGGGGTGGATACGCCAGTGTCTATACCAGTAGCTTGGCTCCTTCGCAGAGGTGGCTCGACAGTCGTCATGTGAAGTACAGCATGATCAAATTGCTCGGTGACGAGACCATATGGGTGCCACTCATCACTCCTCGGTGGGGAATCGGTGAGGGCTATTATGCGCTCGCAATAAGGTTGAAGATGTCCGCGTGAGCCGTAAACGTTTTGCCAGTTTTCGTTTAATATAACTGGTGCATTACCTAAATACTGAATACTGATTAAGTCTTTAGGTGATGTAGAATAATCGCAGACATCAGCCCAGCTGCTCAATAATCTCAATCAACTTCCGTGGTGTAATCTCTGCCTTAATTAGATACGCATCTGCTCGCTGTTGCATGGCCAGACGAGACTCATCGTCCTGCTCGAAATTGGTTAGAATGATAACGCGAGTATTAGGAATCTTATCTTCTTTGTCATTACGTAGCTGATCCATGATTTCTGTACCTTGGGCTTCTGGTAGCATGATATCGAGTAGTATCAGGTCGTATGTCTTGCTGGTTGCAGCGGCAAAACCTTGGGCACCGGTCACCGTCCAGTCGACTTCATAGCCCTGTTTTTTTAGACTACGGACATACATTTCACCGATGAAACGATCATCTTCAACCATCAGTATTGTTTTAATTATATCGTTCACAGTTAGCCTCCAATTTTCGAATGATTTCTGATCCAGCCACTTGATGTCTGTATTATGCCCTCGTTACCATTATTACCCGCCGCCAGTTTATCGGCAACTGTTGCGTAGATGGGTACGGTGAAACTAAACGTTGAGCCTTCATGTTCTGTAGAGCTAGCGCCAATAGTACCACCATGCGATTCGACTATTGCTTTAGATATAAACAGCCCCAAACCTGTGCCAGCAACAGTAGTGCGAGAGCGATGCGAGCGGTAGAATTTCTGGAATAGATTGCTCGCAACGGAGCTTGGTATGCCAATACCAGAGTCTTTTATCCAGCAACGGACGTAGTTACCCTCTATTCCAGCGGTAACATTCACCTGCCCGCCCTCGTAAGAGTACTTAATAGCATTGTCGACAAGATTTGCAATAACTTCCGATAGGCTAGTTCGATCAGCAGCTACGGTCGGTAAATCTATAGGAATAGTGACATTTAGTATCCTCGCCTGCGTTCGAGCGCGCAGCTGTAGATCATCGGCTATACTGGCGTATACATCGGAGAGTTTATCTTCACGGAGGTGCAATTTTAGGTGTTTGCGGTCGTACTTGGCTACATTTAAAATGTTGTTGACGTATCCACTTAGTCGAGAGGCTGATACGTCAAGTCGCTCGATAAGTTCACGTTGATCAGGCTGTAGAGTCGTTTCAAGTTCAGATCTGAGTACATCCATATAACCACGTATGACGGTGATAGGGCCACGCAGTTCGTGGGCGGCTACCGATAAGAAATCAACTGATTCTTCGTCTTCACCATATCGACTAGTCTGGTCAAGCGTAATTAGTATTGTTTCAACCCCTGCCTCACCGGCTTTGTGATAGCTGGCTAGGACATCATAGATTTTACGTTTAGTATCACCTGGTATTTTATCCTGTACACGTGGCCAAAACTTCTCATCGCTAACTTTTGAGTCTGTAGCGGTTTTGAGCCAGTTATCTAATGAGTTAGTCTCGCTAAACAGTAGCTGTAAACTTGGTTTCTGATTGCTATCGACCACTACGGGTGCGTTTTTATTGTAACGTGTAATCTGACCATTGCTATCAAGCATGACAATACCACATGGTACTCTATCGAGTATCGAAGAGCCTTCAGTATCGTCAGACGTTTGATTTGGTTGGCGGTCGTAGATCGTTTGTATCATCACTTTGAGACCGGATCGTTCGTGTCGGATCTGATTGTAGTTGGGAGGGGTAATAACTGTCGGTTGTGGTGAGACGTAAGACAATGTCTGTGTGATCATTTCCAGTGGCTCAAGCGCGTATCTTAGGATGATGATTAGCGCAAATATCTGCATCAATATCGCTGGAACAAGAATGTATACGAATAGTGCAAACCAGCTTATGCCCAGAAGCGTAAAAAGTATTAGTAGTGTCGCGTTGATGGCTATGAGCATACCGCTAGCCACGATTGTGACTCGTTTGATATGAAGTTTATAGTAGTCGGCTAGTCTTACTGCCATGACACTTTTTTCGAGTTATCAAGTGCCGTAATCCAGGTTTGACCACGATTGAGGCTGAATGGTAAACCTTCTGAGTCTTTCAGAATAAGTGGTGCGGTAGCGGAGCTACGCGACCAATTGACTTTGGTGACGGTACCAGCCTGGAAAACGTATGCTTTGCCATCACCAGTGGTTTTTATGTTTTCGCGTACCCCGTCTTCTTCGACGGTTTTTTCGGTTACTTTTAGGGCGATAACGACACTTGGTCTAATGATGCCTTTTTCTCTGTCTTTGTGTGGCTTGCCACCCATAGATCTGGTGTAGTTATTTGTATCCGAATTGTATTTGTAGCTAACGGCGTAATCACCGGTTGATATACCGATCGATATTTTAGAAGCGTTTGGCTTGGCAACTGGCCTGATGGTTTTACGCTCGAAACCATCAAAATTGCTTTTTGTGGCACCTTTTTGTTTCATGAGTTTGCTGAGTTTAGCGCCAGTAGTATACATGTTGTGCGGGGCTTGACGATCGCTGCTACGATAGTAGGATCCAGCATTGAAAAATTGGTCAAGATCAACGCCGTAGTTACCTGATCGAATCATTTTGAGCGCACGAGCACTTCCGCCAACATGCGCCATGGCAGGATCATATGCACTTGCCCACTCTACGTAGTAAGGTCGAACGCTACGAACAGGTCCAATGAGTTTTGGCTCGTCTTCTTGGTAAAGTGCTACAAACCGAGTTATACCGGCTTCGGCAATGGCCTCGTATACAATCCCTGCTTCTTTGAGGCCGGAATGAGGTCGAGCAGATGGACTGTTTTCGATCATGACAGCTGTCACCGGTCGGTCAGCTCGTTTGGGATCTTCTAGTTCGCTACCTGTGAGCGGTGAATAGGTTGGTTCTGGTGCTTTGAAAAGCGTATTCTCGGCGATGTTAACGCTATAGCCGCTGATTGCATAGAGTGTTCCTGCGCCGGCCATTATGATGATGAGTAGTGCCGCGACAAAAACACGTCCATTTTTCGTATGAATACTATAGTGCCAAGCACGTTTGAGAAGATTGGTTTTTTTAGGCTCTGGGGCCTCGAGTACGGGCTCAGGTAATTGATCGTTAGGCATTAGCCTCAGTATAGCAAAAAGCTTATGCTTGTTCTATGGTGCTCTTGAGGCGTGCAAGTGTCGTTTCTTTGCCAAGTAGCTCAAGTGTAAGGTTGAGTTGCGGGCTAAACGGTGCCCAGGTCGTAGCGATACGAACCAGGCTAAAGAGGATGCCTGGTTTCTGGCCAGTTGTTTCAAGTAATGTATTGAGTGAATCCTGGATAGCGGCTTCGTTCCACTCAGTGGTTTCAAGTGTCGTATGAGTATCAGTAAGGTAAGATTTGATATCATCACGTGATAGTTTCTTGAGCTGTTTGTTTTCGTTTATAAGCGACCAGTCGATCTCCGGTTCGGCAAAAAAGTAGTGACTCATAATTTTTACGTCTTCTAGTGATCGTAAACGGTCTTGGATGAGAGCCAGTACTTTGTCTCGGTAGGATTTGTCTGCGCTAAGGGCAGCTTCTGTCCAGTAAGTCGCTGCTCTCGTCGATAAGTCCTCGAGATTCAACGCACGAATATACTGTCCGTTCATCCACTCGAGGCGTTTTTGATCGAAGCGAGCGCCTGATCGTTGGACGTGATTAAGCGAAAACTTTTCTATCAACTCTTGTTTGCTAAAAATTTCTTGCTCGGTACCGTCGTTCCAACCTAGGGTGGCGATAAAATTGAGCATTGTTTCAGGTAGATAGCCTTCGCGGATGTAGTCGAGTAGGTCTTTGGCACCATCACGCTTACCAAGTTTTTTGTTGCCTTGATCATTCATGATTGGAGGCATAGTAGCGAAGATGGGACGAGTGTAGGTAGTTTTGGCTGCATTAGGGGCTGCACTCACTTCCCCAGAGCTTCGCTCTGGTTGGTACGTTTCGCTGTCCGCGGGTCCTGCCGGTCGGTCCGCCCCAAGATTTTTTTCTGAAAGCTCAGAAAAAGAATCATGGGTGCTGCCCCGCCGACCGTCACCCACGGCTAGCGTGGTATTTGGGTCTTCGTGAATATTCAGTGCCTCGTAGAGGTTGAGGTAGTTTGGTTGGCTGGAGATGAATTCTTGGCCACGGATGACGTGGGTGATGCCCATTTCGGCGTCGTCGACGATGTGGGCGAAGTTATACGTCGGGTAGCCATCGGATTTGATGAGGATGAAATCATCAATCACTTCTGGACCAGTCGAGAGCTCGCCCATGACGGCATCTGTCCAGTCATAGGATTTGGGGTCGGATTTGAAACGGAGTGGTGTGGTGCCGTCCCATGGCTCTGTGATCTCGGGTCGATGGTGCCGGTATAAAAAGGCTCGTTTTTCTGATTGGGCTTGCTCGCGAAACTTCTGTACTTCAGCTGAGGTATATGGATCGGCGTAAGCTCGACCACTGTCAATGAGTTTTCGAGCCCATGATTTATAGATATCGAGTCGTTCGCTCTGGATGTATGGACCATAGTCACCGCCTTCTTGGACGCCTTCGTCGCGGTCTAGTTCAAGTGCATTGAGACAATCGATAATATGCTGAGCAGAGCCTTCAACTTCCCTGTTTTTATCAGTGTCTTCTAGTCTGAGTATAAATTGACCACCTGATTGACGAGCAACCAGATAGGCAAAAAGCGCCGTGCGGATACCGCCGACATGCATAAAGCCAGTTGGACTAGGTGCAAAACGAGTTCGAGTAGGTTTCATATATCTACTAGTGTACTGTGTTGAGTTAGATTCGTAAATTGAATCAACGCTTACCATAACTGATGTATTTGAGCATAGTTTTGACTTTTAATTGAATAACGAAATAAATGATAGTATGTTTACCATACATGAGTAGCGCAGGGTAAAGATTAAAAATGCACCAAAGGCGTCAGTTCTACCTACATGCTATTGGCGATACGCAGTACTTGCTCAGTACTGAGGGTTGCATCACCGTCGAGCGTGTAGAAAACGCCGCCATTTACCCACGCAGCACCGTCATTGTAGGTGTAAACGGTGACACCCTGTGAAGTGTTGGCAGTGTAATCTGTCGTTTTAGGAGCTACATAACTATCGAGTACCGTTTCTGAATCCCAGTTGCTGTTACTTTGGTTGATGCTAAAATTTTGTGGCCCGCTGTTACTAGCAAAGGATACTGTAACGGTACCTTCATCGTATGCGACTGGACCTTTGAAACGATATCCGTCAGGTTTGTAGCCAGGATAGCTTGCCTCTACGCCGGACTGTGATGCGGCAACTCGTGTAGAAATATCAGGCATATTGATGTAAGTCAGGTAGCCACCAAGCATAACAATAGCCATTGAGCCTGCCATTACAGAACTAGCTCGGAGCGGCTTCGTCAGAAGTGGTTGACGAGTTTTTTTGTGTTTAGCAGTTGCTTTCTGTGGGATAGCTGCCTCAAGTGAACGAGCAATCATTTGGTCTTTTAGCTCACGAGATGAGAGAGCTGCCGAGGCTTGTTTAGCTGTTTGATGGGCATGTGTTGTGTGGGTCTGGTGAGCTGGTTTTTTGATAGCGTGTCTGGCGTGTGCGGTTGTCACTGTTTTGGAATGGGTCTGGTGATTTGGTTTCGTGGAGGTGTGTTTATTAGTTGGTTTTGAGGTTGCAACTGGATGTGGCGCAAACTTCTGAATGTGTGGACTCTGAGCAACTTTTGCACGTTGCGGAACAGTGCGTTTACTGGTATTTGCGTGAGTTCCCTTAGGCTTTTCGACAAGATCACGGCGAAGGGTCTGACTACGTGAGGTCGATTTGGGATTGTGCTTGACCGGGTGCCTGTCAATTCTCGGGCTAATAGGTTTTACTGGAGCAGTTGATATAGTATCTACGACGGATATTGATTTAGCTTGTTCTACGGGCAAACCTGAGCGTGCGTCGTACTGTCGCCCATTTATGGTAATTGTATTTTTCTTAGTCACTACCGTAAGTCCTTTTTCTTTCCCTACCCACATTTCTGTATTTCTATAACTATCGTAAGCGTTTTAAAGGTTTCTTGCAAGTGCTTATCTCACAAAAATGGTATACTACAAAAGTAAATTAAAACCTTTTATGCATAATCCAAATATCTCACCTCGCAGACGCCAGCTCATACTGCTACTAAGCTACACCATGATGACCATTATGGTATTTGTTATATCTGCTATTTGCTTGTTTTTGATCTTGGGCTACCGTTTTAATGTTGAGGATCGAAGTTTTGCTCAAGGTGGTTTGGTACAGTTCCGTTCTGTACCATCCGATGTATCGGTAACAGTTGACGACAAGAAATTGTCATTTACGACTCCAGGAAAGTTAAATATACCAACTGGCCCACACACGGTCTCATTTACTAAAGATGGCTATCTACCATGGCGCAAAAAAGTCGATATAGCACCGGGAGAGCTACGCTGGCTTAATTATGCTCGTAT
>Ga0209309_10001669_pt1 | contig 21616 bp, 16 predicted proteins | sample COGITO_mtgs_1204_2_FD_184807 | JGI IMG/M metagenome (GOLD analysis project Ga0209309, IMG submission 184807) | Pelagic marine microbial communities from North Sea - COGITO_mtgs_120412 (SPAdes) (version 2) | ecosystem: Environmental > Aquatic > Marine > Epipelagic ... | reverse complement strand
CGTTTCCGGTCCTATATCAAATGCCAGTAACTATTCTGGTACCTTCGATAATGACGGAACTTATTATGTTTTAGGAAATAATGGAAATCTTGTGAGCATAGAAGGTACAGCCGATCTTAATCCAGGCGACCCTATTGTGTCTACCTTTTTGTTCGATCTTAATGTAGACTCCCCTGATGTTGCCATTAATCCTTCAGATTATAAAATGTATGGTTGGAAAACGAATACAAGACAACTGTTTAAAGTAGATTTGACTACTGGTGATTTAGAAATTATAGGCCCCGCAGCCAATACGAGCAATTATTTCTCTTTCGGTGGACTTTACTTCACCGCCAGCGGACAATTATTTGGATATGGTAATGATACCACCATAGGCAGTCCTGGTAACTCACAAGAGAGTGTTGTTCAATTTAACTTAACTACTGGTGAGCCTACTACCATTGGCATTGGTATTGAAGTTACTGCTAATGATGGCGCCTCTTGTGCATTCGGTTTTGAGCTATTAAAAGATGCTCCCGATACTGTAGATTTAGGCCAAACATTTACTTATACGTTTACAATTGCAAATGCAACTAACGGTTTCTTAGACGATTTGGAGTTTATTGATAATCTTGTCCCTGGACTTGTTTTCACATCAGATCCTTATAACATCACAAATGGTATGTCTATTGTGGGCAATACCAACGGACTGTCATCTGCTAACCTTAACATTAGCGATATCCCAACAGGATCAAGTACTTTCCAAATTGATGTTGTGACCGATTGTACGATTGCCGATATGATGATTAGTAATCAAGCCACCTTGTCGTCTGAATTTTTGACGGTCACATCTGATGACCCAGAAACTGCTGGTGTTACGAATACGACCTTGACCCAAATAGTAGATCCTACAATTAACGTTCCCAACCCTTTAATTATTGAAGGCTGCGATATTAGTGTCGTTAATGCTGATAACGCTGTTTTTCCATTCTCAACAACGATGTCTGAGGATATTATGGATGTGTTTAATACTGTAGATGGTTATACCACAACAGCACCACAAAATATTGTGAGTATCACCTATATGGATACTGTTGTTGATGCCGATAGTTGCCCAATTGTTGTGAATCGAGATTTCATCTTAACCAATACCTGTGGTATTACCTCAACCACTACGCAAGTAATAAACGTACAAGATAGTACTGCGCCAGTGCCTCCAGAAGCACCAGAAGACCTAATTTACGAATGTAATGACGATCTTCCAATGAGTATGGATTTGACTGCTGTAGATAACTGTTCAGGAGAAATTACTGTGTCCCCTGAAATGACTACGGATGATAGCAACCCTTGTAACGTGATCATGACATTTACATGGACCTTTACCGATGATTGTGGTAACAGTTCAATCATCATGCAAACAGTAACTGTAACAGACAGTGATGCTCCTGTGGCACCTGAAGTACCAGCCGATACCACTTATGAATGTATTGATGATGTACCTCAAGAGGTGGTATTAACAACATTGGATTACTGTGCTGGCCAATTGGAAGCGACTTCGGTAGATACCATTGACGATTCAGATGCCTGTAACCTAAGTATCTTGCGCTCATGGACGTTTACGGATGCCTGTGACAACAGCACCACGGTAACCCAAAATATTACCGTAGCAGATACCGTTTCACCAACGTTTACAGTGCCAGATGATATCGCATTAGATTGTAACGAAGACCCAACGGATATTACCTTAACTGGTGGTATTACAGATGCAGCCGATAATTGTGGCCTAGATAATCCTGAAGCTACTTATACCGATGCAGTAACCGATGGGGATTGCGAAGGCGCAACTGTAATTTCTAGAAGTTGGACACTAAGTGATAACTGTGGAAATGAAACCACTTTGGTACAAACCATAACAGTGCAAGATACCACTGCTCCTGTTTTAGTTGGTGAGTATGACACGAACATTACCCTTGCTTGTGGAGAGGACATTCCTGAAGTACCAACATTGACCTTTGAGGATAATTGTTCCGAAACTACTACGGTTGATTTTAGCGAAGATTCAGTATCCAATGAAAATATGATCATTAGACAATGGGTGGTGAGTGATGTTTGTGGCAATGAAGCCATCTTTACGCAAACGATCAACATTTCTCAGGAAAATAACATCACTGTAGATAATTCAACCGATCAGTGTATAGAAGATGATTTTGATATCGATCTGTTTGATTTGCTATCTGGTGATTTTGATACCACGGGTACTTGGACCGAAGCGTCTGGCAATGCAGTAATCAACGGAAGCCTTTTTAATCCATCTTCTTTATTAGATGCTGGAGGTAATTTCCCTGATAGCGCTATTAGAGATTATGTATTTACATATGCTATCACCGGTGTTTGTGCTGCTGAAGTTGATGTTACCATTGAAATTAACGATGATTGTGTTGTTGCCCCTGCACCACCTTGTGATCGAGAAAATGTTGTAATATCCAAAGCGGTAACTGCCAATGGCGATACTATAAATGATGTCTTTGCTATTACGGGTGTTGAAACTTGTGGTTATACTTATGAACTACAAATCTTTAACCGTTGGGGTGCAAAAATCTATGAGAATTTCAATTACCAAAACGACTGGAGAGCAGAAGCGTCTAGTGGTTCAGTAGGAAACTCAGGATTGGTACCAACAGGAACCTATTATTACGTATTAAACATAAAGAACAGTGGATTTGAACCTATCGCAGGGCCAATTTACGTATCAACTAAATAAATCTTAGCCTATATGAAATTTCTAAAGTATAGTATCACAGCTGTCATTCTGCTTAGCGGAATGGTTAGTGTTGCACAACAACTTCCGCAGTTTACGCAGTACATGTACAACACTATTTCAATAAATCCCGCTTATGCCGGAAGTAGAGAAACCTTAAGTGTTGTAGGATTGCACAGAAGCCAATGGGTGGGTCTAGAAGGAGGTCCTTCAACCCAAACCCTATCGGTTCATACACCATTGCGGAATGAAAAAGTTGGTGTGGGCGTGTCTTTTATCAACGATGAATTAGGATATCAAAACTTTCAATATTTGTATGCTGATTTTTCTTACACCATTAATTTAGGAGAAAAAACAAAATTAGCATTTGGGCTTAAAGCTGGGTTTACAGGCTTTAGTTTGGATGACGATTTTCAACAGGCCGAATTTAATGACCCGGTGATCTTTGGCTATCAAGACCGTTGGAAACCTAATATTGGTACTGGTTTATACCTTCATACCAACAGATGGTATCTCGGTTTATCGGCACCACGATTACTAAATACCGATTATACGGGTGACGAAGAGTTTGAGTCTCTTGAACGTGTGAGTTATTATTTTACTGGTGGTTATGTTTTTGATTTAACGCAAGAAGTAAAATTTAAACCTGCCACCCTTCTCAAATATACAAATGGCGCCCCTTTATCTCTTGACCTAACCGCCAACTTCTTGTTTTTCGACAAGCTTTGGGTTGGTCCAGCATATAGAGTGAGTGAAAACGCGAGTTCGTTTGGAGGCATCATCGATTTTCAAATCTCCAAACAATTTCGGGTGGGATACGCTTACGATAACCCAACCTCAGACTTGAGACCTTACACCACCGGAACGCACGAAATTCTTTTGATGTTTGAATTATTCAAAAGCAAACGTATAAAATCACCTAGATACTTCTAAAAAACCTCATCTTATGAAATCAAAGTTTTTAATCTTAATACTTGCGCTTAGTAGCACATTTATGATTGCTCAAGAAAGACTAGCAGATAAGTTTTTTAGCAATTATGGTTACGTAAAAGCCACCGAACTTTATCAAGAAGTTCTTAAAAAAGGAGATACCACCGTTAACGTGTTAACGCGTTTGGGTGACTGTTATTATAACAACTCCAATTCAGAAAAAGCTGCTTATTGGTATGGTATTGCTTTTGAAAAATACGGTCAAGACGACATCAACCCAGAAGTGATGTACAAATATGTACAATCCCTTAGAAGTCAAAATGAATATGAACAAGCAGAAGATTGGATGGGCAAGTTTATCGCGATTCAAAATGACGATTCTAGAACCGAGGATTACAATCCTGAAAACATTGCTAAATATGATAAACTAAACGATACCGAAAAAAACCGTGTGGTCTCTCTTAAAAGTGCAGCCTTCAATTCAAAATATGCCGATTTTGGAGCCTACGTCAAAGAAGATAAACTTTACTTTACTTCTGCTCGAAATACAGAATATGACAAATTGTACGGTTGGAACGAAGAGCCCTTTTTAGATATTTATGCTCTAGACATTACCAAAAACGAAGATAGCATCTCTTATGGAGTAGCAGATTTAATACCTTCTGATAATTTAAACTCCAAATATCATGAAGCGTCCATAGCAATTACCAATGATGGCAAGACCATGTATTTTACCCGTGATAACGTTAATGGCGGTAAACGAATTGATTATGATAAAAAAGGAACCACGCACCTTAAACTTTACACCGCCAATTTAGTTGATGGTAAATGGGTTAATGTGTTAGAACTTCCATTTAACGATGTTGGTTTCTCTAACGGTCACCCTGCGCTAAGTCCAGATAACAAGAAATTATACTTTGTGTCGGATCGTGAAGGCGGTTTAGGCAACACCGATATTTATGTTGTGGATATTAAAGGAAACAACGCTTACGGTACACCTGTAAATTTAGGCGAAAAAGTAAATACTGAAGGGCGTGAGATGTTCCCTTTTGTGAGTAAGGACAGTACGCTTTATTTTTCTTCTGACGGGAGATTAAATTTAGGCTTCTTAGATATCTTTAAGTCAAATATTTTAAAAGATGACATGGCCGAACCAGAAAACATGGGCATTCCCTACAATAGTAGCTATGATGATTTCGCCTATTTTAATGAATTGGGATCCAATGAAGATGAAAGTGGCTATACAGGCTACTTCGCTTCCAATCGTCCTGGCGGACAAGGCAGTGATGACATTTACAGCTTTGACACGCGGATCTGCTATTCTAAAATAAAAGGATTTACCAAATTAAGTACCGACAATACCATTCTTGCAGGCGTTAAAGTACAATTGATTGATGATGTGGGCCAAATCATTTCCGAAGTGGTCACTGGCGCTGATGGTGCTTATGAGTTTGATGCCGATTGCCAGTATACCTATAGTGTTCTAGGCACGCTAAAAGATCACAAACCAGATCAAAAACAGGTCACTACCGACAATAAAACGTCTGAAATTGAAGGTGCCGATTTATTTTTGGAGCCTTTAATCAATGATAATCAAATTGTCATCAACCCTATTTTCTTTGATTTTGACAAAGCAGATATTAGAACCGATGCACAATACGAACTTGAAAACATTGTGGATGTCTTGCGTGCACACCCTAATATGATTATTAGAATTGAATCGCATACAGACAGTCGTGGTCGTGATTTCTATAACATGAAATTGTCGGATAGACGTGCCAAAGCGACTAAGGATTATATCTTATCAAGAGGCGTGACTGAAGACCGCATCGAAAGTGCCATAGGTTTCGGTGAAACCCAGCTCTTGAACAAATGTACCAATGGTGTAAAATGTAGCGAAGAAGAACACCAGATTAATAGACGTTCCTATTTCTACATCTTACAGGATGATGATTTAATAGACGGAAAAAGAAAGGTAGGCGAATAATTAAGTTCCCCTTCAAAATAAAAAAGCAGGCTTCTTATTTGGAAAGCCTGCTTTTTTTTATTTTAAATGTAACCCATCCTCGTGCTAATTCCACCAAGATTAGTTTATCTATGCATCAATCGTCTTGATACTTCGCCTTTTTACTGCCTTCATACATCACGTATTTAACCAACCGTGCTTCCAACTTCGCATTTACCAAATGTATTTTTCGAGATGGTCTTAGGCCAACATGTTTTAGAGCTTCCAAGTTTGAAGTTATAAACCAAGCATCGGTACCAGGATAGCCTTGTTTTAAGGTATCACCAATAGCTTTGTAAAAGCTTTCCATATCAATATCCAAGCGTTCGCCATAAGGTGGATTGAAGAGCATGTGTAATTTAGCATCGCCTTCCTTTTCGGTCTTAAAAAAATCATGATGCTGAAGCGTTATAAATTCCTCCAAATGTGCATTTTTAATATTATCGGTAGCTTTTGCAATGGCACTCGGCGACTTGTCATAACCAATAATTTTGTGATAAAAATCCCGGGTTTTTCCCAGTAGCGACTCCTCTATCTTTTCAAACAACTCTACGTCCCAATCTCCCCAACGCTCAAACGCAAATTCCTTACGCATTAAGTTTGGAGGAATGTTACAGGCAATCATAGCTGCTTCTGCGAGGATGGTTCCACTACCGCACATGGGATCCATAAAATCGGATTGGCCATCCCACCCCGACAGCATAACCAACCCAGCAGCTAACACCTCGTTGATGGGGGCTATATTGGTTGCGGTTTTATAACCACGTCGGTGCAAGGACTCCCCAGAAGAATCCAATGATATCGTGCAAAGATTTCTATCAATGTGTACGTTGATCTTCAAATCTGGAAAACGCAAATCAACATTTGGGCGTTGCCCGTCCAACTCCCTAAATTTATCCACAATGGCATCTTTGGTCTTCAAAGCCACGTATTGACTGTGCGTAAAGGTTTCAGAATGTACCGTCGCATCAACTGCAAGGGTTCCTGAAGATTTAAGATAATTGTTCCAAGGCATTTTATAAACTTGATCGTAAAGATCTTGTTCATTGCGCACCTTAAAGGTTTTTATGGGTTTTAAGATCTTAATCGCTGTGCGCAAGGCTAAGTTTGCTTTATACATAAAGCCCTTATCCCCTTCAAAACTTACGTTTCGAACCCCTTTTTTAATGTGCATTGCCCCCAATTGCAGGAGTTCTCTTTCTAATAAATCCTCAAAGCCAAAAAGGGTTTTGGCCACCATTGTATAATTATTCTCCATGTGCTTCTTCTTATAGGTTACAAAAATAAAGTATTTTTGTGGTAACTGAAGATGATACTAGAACAGATGCAATTTTCAAGTGAAACACTTATGACTAAACCTACCCAATTATGGTACACCTCGTGGTTTGATTCGCCATTTTACCATATTCTTTACAAAGATAGAAACCATGACGAGGCGCAATTGTTTATGGACAATTTGACCAATTATCTCAACCTCCCTGAGGCAGGTGATATTTTAGACTTGGCCTGTGGTAAGGGGCGCCACTCCATTTACCTTAATAATTTGGGTTATAATGTGACTGGTGTCGATTTATCTGAAAACAGCATCGATTACGCCAAACAATTTGAAAATGAGACGCTTCATTTTGAGGTGCACGACATGTGCAAGCCCTATAATACTAAATTTGATGCGGTGTTTAATCTCTTCACCAGTTTTGGCTATTTTGAAAAGGAAATCGATAACCTCAACACTATTAAAGCCATTCAAGCCGATTTGAATGATTACGGATTTGGTGTAATTGATTTTATGAACAGCACGCAGGTCATTAAGAATTTAGTGGCTGAAGACGTCAAAACCGTACAAGGCATTGATTTTCATCAAAAACGTCATGTTAAAGACGGGTATATCATCAAAGACATCTCTTTTACTTCGGAAGGGGAGCATTTTAAATTTCAAGAGCGCGTAAAAGCCTTTACTTTAGAGGATTTTGAGCAACTTTTTGAAAAAGCCGATGTTCACCTCTTGGAAGTCTTTGGCGATTATAAATTGCATAAATACCATAAAAACACTTCCGAACGTCTTGTAATGATCTTTAAATAAATGATGGCCTATTTACTTCCTGTATTGGCGGTTGTATTTGGTATTATTCTGGCCATTGCAACCAAAAACTCAAAAAACACAGCAACCAAATTACTGCTCTCCTTTAGTGGTGCTTTTTTATTGGCCTTAACCCTCTTTGAATTATTGCCAGAGGTCTACCATCATTTGGAGGCTAAAACCACAGGCGTTTTTATCATGGGGGGCATCTTGTTGCAAATTGTCCTAGAATTTTTCTCAAAGGGGGCGGAACATGGCCATGTACACATCCATAAGGCAGAAACTGCCTTCCCATGGTCCCTCTTTATAAGTTTATGTTTGCACAGTTTTTTGGAAGGATTTCCAATTCACGCGCACAACGATATGGTTTATGGCGTGTTGGTTCATAAAATCCCAATCGCTATTTTAATAAGTACATTTCTTCTGAAATCTGATTTTAGTAAAACAAAGATTGTTGGATTTTTAGTGATGTTCACTTTAATGACGCCATTTGGTACATTCGTGAGCAATAATTTGGCAATAGCCCCTAGCTATCTCACCATGATTAATGCCTTGGTTATAGGTATATTCCTTCACATTTCTACAACCATATTATTTGAAGCTGGTGAAGATCATAAATTCAATCTCTCAAAACTCGTGGCCATTATTCTGGGCATCTTGATTGCATTCTTTATTTAATTAATCTGAATTTCATCCCTTAATCTCATATGTTTAACAAAGAAGCATCTAGACAACTACGACAAGAATTCTGGACCAGTTTCGGAAAATCTTTCCCCAGAAAATGGATGTTGTACGATACAAAGATCAAAGGGTTTGCCTTTAAGTTCCATTTTGACACCAAGACTGCTTTGGTGGCTTTGGACTTGGAAGACGACCTCGAAAACCGAATCAATAATTGGGAAAAGTTGGAATCCTTAAAATCCATACTTACCACCCAATATTTACCAAATGCCATTTTTACAGAAGAATTTGTACTAGAAAACGGAAAGGAAATCTCTAGAATTTACCTGCCTTTGGATCAAAAAGTTTCCATCCACAACAAAAATACTTGGCGTGAGGTCATGGAATTCTTTAATACCACTATGGCTAAATTTGAAGCTTTTTTTGAAGATTATGAAGATATTTTGAGACCTTAAACATTAGGACGGAAGCGATCAAAATCATTTTTAGATCACATACAAATAGATCATCAAAAAATGACAAATCGCCCCTCCCAAAACAAAGAGATGCCAAATCACATGATTGTACGGTATTTTTTGAATAGCGTAGAACAGGATGCCAATACTATAAAACGCACCGCCAGCAAACAAGAGCGCCAAACCGTTTGTTGACATTCTATCGGCCAAGGTGGTAAAATCAAAAACGATGAGCCAACCCATTAAAAGATAGAGCAAGGTGGAAAAAATTTCAAAACGCCCTGTAAAAAAGATCTTTAAGATCAAACCAAAAGTCGCAATTCCCCAAACAACGTAAAATAACGTCCAGCCCAAACTATCGGGTAAAGTAATCAGAAGCACTGGGGTATAGGTACCGGCAATGAGCAGGTAGATACTAATATGATCGACAATTCTAAAATAATGTTTGCGTCGCTCCCCTTTTACTGCGTGGTAAAATGTGGAGGCCATAAACAAAACGATGATGGAAAGTCCGTAAATAACTACACTGAACAAAGCGAAGGGCACGTTTTTTTCAAGAAAAAGAATCAGCAAGACCAAGCCGGCAATCCCTAATACTGCACCAAGAGCGTGACTATAGGCGTTGAGTCGTTCTTCAAATTCAGTTTGTATGCGCATTAGTCTTTGGTTTGTGTGGACGCTGTATTATGCCTCCATTTATCTGATAAGTCGTAAAAATCAAAATCAATAGCTGGCTTCTGGCGTTCTAACTGTTCGTTTTGAAAGGCGCGCTCCAAAATATCCTCAATTAAAAAATCTTCTTCAACGTTCATCGGGTCAAATTCCTCTTTCAAGGAAATATCAAACAAATTGGCAGTGGTATTGAACCAAAATGCACGCCAGCCACTCCTCAATTCCTTAATAAGATCAAAGGTGGTATGACCTGTTTGTCTATGAATAAGCTTCACGAGGATTTGGCCTTCAGTTTTGGTGAGTTTTTTTAATTCCGTAGAAAATTCATCTTCAATATATTTTTGAATTTTCTTAGCATACCGTCGTTTTTGATAGTCTTTGTCCAAACTTTCCAAACGTTCGTTTAAGGTCGTCAAGCGATCGGCTGCCAATTTTGCATACGGATAGACTTTTATGGTTTTTCTACGCAATATCAAATACCGAATGCGGTCTTTCTTCGACTTAAAATCCAGTTTATTAAGTACCAAGACCTCATTCAAATCAATGGCAGTTTTAGGGATGCTGTCACCCTCCACATAGATATACTGTATCACGGTGGAGTCCTGCTCCACGGGTTCCACTTGAGCTGAAATGAGCAGTGGGATTATGAATAAACTATATAGTATTGATTTCATCACGCGTAATACATCTAAAACCATTCCAATTTTCGATCTGTCAAAATTAGGAATTTGCTTATCGTAAAACCTTAAAATCCTGCCAATATTATATAATTCTGAAGATTTCTCAAATAGGATCACAAACAAGTTCACCTTGAACAGTTGCCAAACGCTGAGCGTAAGCAATTATCCAAGGCGAAGCTAAAAGGGTAACTTACTCTATAATTTCTCACGATTATCGCCAGAACGCGTATCGATCAATTTATTATAGGGATCTACGCCTACTTCGGTAGGTTTTTCGTCTACAATAATGCTAATGGTATTCTCGATACCCGTAATTTTATGTTTTCTGAGGTACAGTTCCTTTTCGGTCGTGTTGCCCTCAGCTTCGGTTTCAGCAAAAATACCTATGTCAATATAATCTTGTAAAGGCAATGACAAAATAGGTTTGGTTTTCCCTTCGGGGAGGTAAGTGATAGAATCACGACCGGCTTCAGAGAAAAAGCGTCTCCCCTTTTCATCGTTGCGGTACTTACTCACTTCAAATTCAATGTCTACTTGATACTTTCCGTTGTCCAATGCCTTAGAACTTGCCTTTACGATACGATTATCATACAGCGTGATGGTTTCAAACATGTCTTTGATGACATATTGCAAACTATCTGGAGTGGCCTCCCGAATAAAGTTCACCATATCTACCGAAGTTGTGTAAGGTGGCTCTTGAAATTTCACTTTTTCGACATACTTTTTAAGAGCGTTGTTAAGTTTGTTCTCTCCAATATAATCGCTCATGGCATAAAACACCAACGAGCCTTTTTGATATCTAATATAGCCTTGACCATCATTGTACATCAAAGCGTTCTCACGTTTGCGCTCAAAGGTGCGCTGTGTAAGATAATCATCCAACGATTTTTTAAGAAATTTTCGCATTTGCGGTTTACCGAGCTGTTGTTCCAAAACTTTTAGGGCCACATATTCCGACAAACTTTCCGAGAGCATCGTAGCCCCCAACACATCGGCACCAATCACTTGATGTGCCCACCATTGGTGTGCTACTTCGTGAACCGTTATGGCATAGGTGTAGTCAATGCCTCCATCGACCGTATCATCTACATCGGCAATAAAACCAGCATCACCAGCAAATGGAATGGTGTTAGGAAACGATTGGGCAAAACTTCCGCTAGGAAATTCAACGATGCGCAACTGTTTGTGCTGGTACGGACTGAAATTGTCGCTGTTGTAGGCCAAAGACGCCTTCATCCCAGCCATCATTCTATCCAAATTGTATTCATGGCCCTTGTGGTAATAAATTTCGAGGTTAACCCCTTTCCATTTATCTTTTTTAACTTGGTATGCTGCGGAATTGAAAGCGTAAAAATTCAAGATCTTGCTGTCCATTTTATAATGGAAATAACGACGTCCGTCTTTTGTCCACTCTTTTTGAAGATAGCCTGGAGCAATCGCGATTTGATCTTCGGAAGTACTAACGGTCGCTTCAAAATCGATCCAATCACTGTCCTTAGAGATATACGTATTCCCCAAAGCGGTAGAATCGGTGGGTTCTGGTCTTAGCTTATTGGGCGGTAAATTATATTTTTCGCGGGTTTTATCATCGGTCAATTCGCCTCCGTTATAGCCCAACGTTGGAAAAAGCTCCATGTTGTTCACAAACGTCCCATTACTCACAATTGGCGAGTTGGTGACTAAAAGCGTGTTTGGCTTATTGCGAATTTCAAAATGTAAATTCAAGCTATCACCGGGCTGCAAAGCTGCTTCAAGTTTATAGATATCGAAATGATAAATCGTATCTTCAGACACTAAACGATTGGGTTTGCTAAAGGCAAATGTACTTATATAGTCATTATGATTAAGAAAAATACTGTCAATGGCTTCGCTTGATTTATTAATCATCAAGTAATCACCCGACGCTTTAAAATCACGTTGTTTAGGAAAAATTTCCAAATCCGTTTTCACAGAAACGATTCGTGGCTGGGCATAATTCTCATATTTTTTATAGGTTTTTTCCCAATCTACAGTAAGTTGTTCTCGCTCCTTTGAAGTATAGCGATCATTATTGATATTCGTTTCTTTAAAAATGGTATAACCCAGTGCAAAAAAACCAAGTAATAACACCACAAAAGTAATCGCAACTGGTTTGGTAAAACGAGAATTGGCAATTTGCCAACGCTCCTTAAACGAATGTGGCAACCCACGAACCCAAAATAGGGCTGTAACGATCAATAACATTAATCCCGCAATTAGCCAATACCCTTTATAAAGTAAGTATCTATTGAGGGAATCGCCATATCCGTTCATGTCATTATAACCAAAACCAGGTCCTTCGTTGAATTTAAATATATCTTGTTCAACTCCCGCCAATGTTAATAGCGGTATCCCAATGGACAGTACAATCATTACAAATAAACCCAAATAAGGATTACGGATCAAGGTTTGAACTGCCAAGGCCAAAAAGGCCCAAATAACATAGTTGATGAGTTTGAGTCCGAAAAGTTCTTTGATGTACAATCCAAGTTCGAGATCATAATAGCCCTTATAGGTTTGAAATAATACCCCAGCCACTAAAATCACTGCCAGTAATAAGATTTGCATTTTGATGAGGGCAATAAATTTGGACATAAAAAGAGACCAATTTGGGATAGGTGTCACATCTTCCAACCCGTTCATTCGTGAGGTTTTGCTTCGGTTAACCAAAAGACCCGCATATAAAAACGTACAGATATTTATAGCAATCACAAAAGCGCCACCACCCTGCAACATGCGCCAGGTTTTTGGATAAGTTGGTGTGGCAAAAGGATTTCCTAGATCGGACAAGGCGATTAAAACGATAATCAACCCTACCAAAACGATGCAAATAAATGGCCAGCTCTTAACAATGTATTTGAACTCGAGATGAGATAATTTCCAAGTGGTTTTTAAATTCTGAATAAAGCTGTAATCAAAACTCACCTTAGGCAAATTAATTCTGGTAATCCCTCCAAAATTACGCTTGGTGGAACGTTCCCCTTTTTTAGTTCCGAAGTAAGAAAACGACAGCGCATTCTGGCTAAAACTAAAAAAATAATAGACCAACCCAAATACCAACGAGGCCACCCCCAACCAGATCAAACGGTTGTAAAGAATCACGTCGCTTATAGGAATGTGAAGTTCATTTTGTTCTGAGACCGTCCAATATCTGGTATTATAAGCATTGGCAGCACTTCCGAAGGGATCTAACAATGCAGCTAGGTAACGCTGACTAGGATCGGACAATAAACTCTCTGTCATGCCTTGCACAAAAAGCAATAAAATAACCGTAATAAAACCCGCAGCAATATTTCGGGTAAAAGTGACCACTGCAAAAACAATGGCACCAAAAAGTAAAATATTTGGCAGAATAAAGAGCCAATACGCATCAAAGTAAGATTTAAAATCGAAAGCCCCCACTAAATCGGAATTGGTTCCAGGCAATCGAAACCCAATAAACATCCCAATGGCGATGGTAAGCACAATACAAGACACTATTAAAATTGAACTAAAGAATTTTGCAAATAAATAATTCGCCTTCGTAAAGGGATACGAGTACAAAATGGTATGCATCTCGCTCTTAAAATCCCTATAGATGGACAGGCCAATGATACTTGGAAATAAAAAGAAAATCAAGAGGGTTAAACCATTGATGAGATTGTTAACCCCAACAGGAGAATTCACCACTCGTGAAGAGCCCACGCTGGCAGTGATACTATCAAAAATCCCCGCAGTGGTAGCTGCCAAGAATAGGGCCATTATAAAAAAAATGGCCATATAAATATAAAAAGCAGGTTTTTTAAGCCAATACTTTAATTCATGAAAAAATATAGTAGAAAACATAGTGTACTTTTTAAATGAGACATTGATTTGGACTTAGCTCAAAATTGGTTCGTCCTCTCTTAAGGCTATAAAGTAAACATCATCCAATTGAGGGTCGGCGGGCTTAAAATCAACATCAGGCAACACATCGGCAAATACTCGAACGTTTAGCGTATTATCTTCATTATAACTGGACGATAAGACATTGTATTTCGCCTCATGGGCCTCAAGATCGTCTCGATCTACCACCTTGGTCCAAATGCGCCCCATCAATTCTTTTCTAGCTTGTGAGGGTGTCGCTTGTTTTAAAATACGTCCGCCATTTAAAATGGCCATATCATTACATAATTCCTTGACGTCTTCTACAATGTGCGTAGAGAAAATCACGGTACAATTGGTGCCCACTTCCCTGAGAACATTTAAAAAGCGGTGGCGCTCTGCAGGGTCCAAACCAGCGGTGGGCTCATCAACAATAATAAGTTTGGGGTTGTTTAGCAATAATTGCGCAATACCAAAACGTTGTTTCATTCCTCCCGAATAACCAGCCACATGTTTTTTTCGAACGTCGTAAAGGTTTGTAATATCTAAAACTTCCTTAACCAAGGCTTGTCTATCGGCTTTTTTTCCGATGCCCTTTAAGCTCGCAAAATAGTCCAACAAATCTTCCGCAGATAATTTTGGATACACCCCAAAGGATTGTGGCAAATACCCCAAGACTTTTCGAAGTGCCATTTTATCTTCCAAAACATTAATGTCGCCAAACATGATGCTCCCAGAATCTGGACGCTGTAAGGTGGCGATGGTGCGCATCAATGACGATTTCCCTGCACCATTAGGACCGAGAAGGCCAAACATGCCAGTCCCAATTTCAAGATTGAGGGCATCGATGGCCTTAACGCCATTTTTGTAGGTTTTGGTGAGATTGCTAATGACTAATTTCATGCGCTAGAGATTAAAGGTGAATAGGTTTTTTTATTGGTATAAAAATAACCGATTTTGTTACACTATTTCTTCCGAAGTCTTTAAATTCCTATTATTTTTACAAAAAAGCAAATCAAACATTTTATGGCAAAACAAAGCATACTGAACAAAAAATCATTGGATTTTTTAGAAAAATACCTTAATAATGCCTCCCCAACCGGATACGAATGGGAAGGTCAAAAAATATGGATGGATTACCTAAAGCCTTATGTAGATGAGTTTATTACGGATACCTACGGTACTGCGGTGGGCGTCATTAATCCTAAGGCTAAATATAAAGTGGTTATTGAAGGCCATGCCGATGAAATTTCTTGGTACGTCAACTATATTTCGGATAAAGGGATGATTTACGTTATTAGAAATGGCGGAAGCGATCACCAAATTGCACCAAGTAAAATTGTAAATATCCACACCAAAAACGGAATCGTTAAAGGTGTTTTTGGATGGCCAGCGATTCATACCCGCGACAAATCTAAAGAAGAAGCGCCAAAACCGGAAAACATATTTATCGATTGTGGTTGCAATACCAAAGAAGAAGTTGAAGCGCTCGGCGTTCATGTAGGTTGTGTGATCACGTATCCAGACACCTTTCACATTCTCAATAAAGACAAATTTGTATGTCGTGCACTCGATAACCGTATGGGCGGATTCATGATTGCTGAAGTTGCGCGTTTACTTAAAGAAAACAAAAAAGAATTGCCTTTTGGGCTATACGTTACCAATTCGGTACAAGAAGAAATTGGCTTAAGAGGTGCCCAAATGATTACCGATCGCATTAAACCCAATGCTGCGATTGTGACCGATGTGACGCACGATACGACCACACCTATGATTGAGCAGAAAAAAGAAGGAGCGCTGCAAATGGGCAAAGGTCCGGTTGTGGCGTATGCACCCGCAGTGCAACAAAAATTACGGGATTTGATAACCGAAACTGCGGAAAAGAATAAAATTCCGTTTCAACGTTCGGCCCTTTCCAGAGCAACGGGAACCGATACCGATGCCTTTGCCTATAGCAATGGCGGTGTAGCTTCTGCATTAATTTCCTTGCCCCTGCGTTACATGCACACTACGGTTGAAATGGTGCATCGTGATGATGTGGAAAACGTGATTCGCATCATTTACGAAACACTCTTGAACATTAAGGGTGACGAAACTTTTAGTTATTTTGATTAAGAATTTGAGCCCATCCTCCCCGCAAACCGGGACGGTGGGCTTTTTACTTAAAGCATCACTTTGAACGAGCCTATAGATATTCTCAGTAAAACCGGTAAACCTACAGGATTGTCGGTGCCTAAAACTGAGATCCATGCCAAAGGTCATTTTCACAATACCGCCCATCTTTGGATCTATAATGACGAAGGTGAGGTTTTGCTTCAGCAGCGCTCAGCAAAAAAGTTGATCTGCCCATTATTATGGGATGTTTCGGTGGCTGGACATGTCGATTCTGGAGAAACCATTAAACAGGCTGCGATTAGAGAAACCCGTGAGGAAATTGGGCTATTACTTTCTGAAACCGATCTCAAGAAAATTGGCGTGTTTAATAGTTTTCAAACTTATCCCAACGGAATCATCGATAATGAATTTCATCATACCTTTATCGCACAAACAACTGCCAAACTAGAAAATTTCTCTATTCAGGAAGAGGAAGTTGAAGCCTTGAAATTTATAAAGACTTCGGAATTTGAAACCCTTTTAGAAAACCTCGGTAAAGACCATCATTTTGTGCCCAGTAATAAAGCGTATTATGAATGTATTCTAAAAGCGATTTTGGAGGAATTGAGCATGAACAACTGCTAATTACCACTATTTTATATAACCTAAATTGATAAAATGCAATTACTCCTGCTCGCCATTGCGCCCATTTGCGCGGTTATTCTCTACATCTATTTTAAGGATATTTATGAAAAGGAACCCAAACGCCTATTATTGTCTAGTTTTTTGTTTGGCGCCATTGGAAGTATCGTTATAACTACTGTATTCTACTATATTTTAGACATTCTCATACCTCTAAACAATGCCTATAGCATTCCGCAGCAATTTATAAAAGCCTTTGTCATTGTTGGCTTAACGGAAGAATTCAGTAAATATATTTTTGTGCGATTTTATGCGCAGCCAAAAAAACAATTTAATGAACCTTTTGATGGTATTGTTTATGCGGTGATGGTATCCATGGGTTTTGCTGCTACCGAAAATGTCTTGTATGTTTTAGAAAGCGGTTTCTCCACTGCCATTCTTAGAGCGTTTACCGCGGTACCTGCCCACGCCACTTTTGGCATTCTTATGGGCTATTACATGGGTAAGGCTAAATTTTCAAAAAACCGAAGGTTACTCAATATTTGCGGATTACTCTTAGCGGTCACGTTTCATGGGTGTTACGACTTCTTTCTATTTATGAACTTTATACCAGGGATTTGGATCGGCGCTTTCATTTCGTTGGCCATAGGAATTTTATTATCGCGAAAAGCAATCAAAAAGCATCAAGAGGATTCTTATTTTAAACCAGAAGAATCATAACCTTCTTTACAAAACCTTATAATTTGTTATCTTTATAACAACAACAAAACTAAATTTCAATGCGTCAATCGTTTAAGGTCAATGTCAACAGTACTTTTGATTTTGACATTTCAAATTCAGAAAGTTCAAAACTGGATAGCATCACTACCAAAGCCAGAAATTCTCATATTTTAAAAGACCATCGTTCATATAAGACAGAGATTCTCGAATCCAACTTCCTAAAAAAAACCTATCAGGTTAAAGTTAACAATAACACGTACCATGTTGCTATTGCCAACAACTTGGATCAGCTCATCACCACCATGGGCTTTGAGTTGGGCAGTTCTAAAATGGTCAATGAAATCAAGGCGCCAATGCCAGGGCTTATTTTAGACATTCCCATCAAAGTTGGTCAAGAAGTGGCAGAAAACGACACCTTGCTTATTTTGGAAGCCATGAAAATGGAAAATGTTCTCACTTCACCAAGAGCAGGCACTATCAAATCCATAACTGTTACTAAAGGAGAAGCTGTAGATAAAAATCAGTTGCTTTTGGAATTTGAATGATAAAAAACCCAGTTGCGCATAATTTAGAGTTGCTAAAGGTTTTGAACTCCAAACTTAGAACCCAAGCACGCGAAATAGTAATAGTGGTGCGCTCTAGCTACATAACGAAAATCAGATTCTCATTTTTAAGGGAATGAAAATTAAATAAAAAAATCCCTCCCCTCTGGGAAGGTAAGGATGGAAATGAAAAAAATACTTATAGCCAACCGAGGTGAAATTGCAATTCGCGTCATGCGCACCGCTAAAAAAATGGGCATCAAAACGGTTGCAATCTACTCTACTGTAGATCGAAATGCTCCTCATGTTACGTACGCCGATGAAGCGGTATGGATTGGTGAGGCGCCTTCTAATCAATCATATCTGCTTGGAGATAAAATTATTGAAGTGGCCAAAATGCTCAAGGTGGATGCCATTCACCCTGGTTATGGGTTTTTAAGTGAAAATGCAGATTTTGCAGAAGCTTGTGAAGCCAACAATCTTATTTTTATTGGTCCAAAAAGTAAGGCCATCAAAATCATGGGTAGTAAGCTCGCAGCAAAAGATGCGGTAAAAGCGTACAACATTCCCATGGTGCCGGGAACAGATCAAGCCATTGATGATATTGCCGAAGCAAAAAAAATAGCCAACACCATTGGGTTCCCAATTCTTATCAAAGCCTCTGCAGGTGGCGGTGGTAAAGGCATGCGCATTGTTGAAAAAGCCTCAGAATTTGAATCTCAAATGGATCGCGCCATCAGTGAGGCTAAAAATGCATTTGGTGATGGATCTGTTTTTATTGAAAAATACGTGGCATCGCCTAGACATATTGAAATACAGATAATGGCCGATACCCATGGCAATATCATTCATTTGTTTGAGCGCGAGTGCAGCATCCAGCGTCGTCATCAAAAAGTGGTTGAAGAAGCACCTTCGAGCGTACTTACGCCAGATTTAAGAGAAGAAATGGGACTGGCTGCCATTAAAGTGGCAAAAGCCTGCGATTATGTGGGTGCGGGTACGGTAGAATTTCTATTGGACGAAAATCATGATTTTTACTTTCTGGAAATGAACACCAGGTTGCAAGTAGAACATCCCGTGACCGAATGGATTACCAATACCGATTTGGTAGAACTGCAAATTCGTGTGGCTCGTGGCGAGAAATTGCCCATAAAACAATCTGATTTAAAAATCGAAGGTCATGCCATGGAATTGCGTATTTATGCGGAAGATCCGCTTAATGACTTTCTCCCAAGTGTGGGTCATTTAGACACTTATAACCTTCCGCATGGGGAAGGCATTCGGGTTGATAACGGTTTTGAACAAGGCATGGACATCCCCATCTATTACGACCCCATGCTGGCCAAATTGATTACCTACGGAAAAACCAGGGAAGAAGCCATTGGCATCATGCTTCAGGCGATTGAGGCTTATGAGATTGAAGGCATTGAAACCACGCTACCTTTCGGCACATTTGTTTTTGAACATGACGCCTTCCGCAGTGGCGATTTTGACACGCATTTTGTAAAAAATTATTTTTCCGCAGAAAAAATCAAGGCGCAGCAACAGGAGGAAGCACATATTGCAGCGCTGGTGTCAGTACAGGCCTATTTGGAAGAACAAAAATTATTAAAAGTTCCGGAATAAGGCGCTACTTCCTAAAATGGCTTGCAACAATTGCGAAAAAGGTTTTAAAAACCACTTTATATCAATCAACAAAACGACAACGACGATGCAAAATAGCATGGAATCAAAAATAGAAACGCTAAATCAAAAACTTAAGGAAGCCCATTTGGGTGGCGGACAAGCGCGTATTGACAAACAACACGACAAGAAAAAACTCACCGCTCGAGAGCGTGTGCTGTATTTGTTGGATGACGGATCTTTTGAAGAAATTGGGGCACTGGTTACCCATCGTACCAAAAGTTTTGGGATGGATAAACAAATCTTTTATGGAGATGGCGTGGTTACAGGTTATGGCACCGTCAACGGACGACTGGTTTACGTTTTTGCCCAAGATTTTACGGTTTTTGGGGGTTCACTTTCGGAAACCCATGCCGAAAAAATTTGTAAGGTTATGGACTTAGCAGTTAAAGTTGGGGCTCCAATACTGGGTCTCAATGATTCTGGTGGGGCAAGAATTCAAGAAGGTGTGCGCTCTCTCGGGGGTTATGCCGATATTTTTTACCGAAATGTTCAGGCCTCCGGTGTGATTCCGCAGTTATCGGCAATTATGGGGCCTTGTGCTGGTGGCGCGGTATATTCGCCAGCAATGACCGATTTTACGTTAATGGTAGAAAACTCAAGCTATATGTTTGTCACCGGACCGAATGTGGTAAAAACAGTAACCAACGAAACGGTGACTTCGGAAGAATTAGGCGGTGCGAGTACACACGCCACCAAATCGGGGGTGGCGCATAAAACCTCAACCAACGATGTTGAATGTTTGGAAGATCTTAAAAGTTTGTTGAGCTATCTTCCGCAGAACAATAAGGAAACTACCAAACCACTCCCATTTGAATTGGGAGATGAGTATCGTGATGAACTTTCCGATATTATCCCAGACAATGCCAACCAACCCTATGACATGCATGCGGTGATTCATGGTATTATTGACGCCAATTCGTTTTACGAAATCCATAAGGATCACGCAGAAAATATTTTAGTGGGTTTTGCTCGGTTAGGAGGACGCAGCATCGGGATTGTTGCAAATCAGCCCATGTATTTAGCGGGGGTGCTTGACGTAAATTCCGCTAAAAAAGCCGCCCGGTTTGTACGCTTTTGTGATGCGTTCAACATCCCCTTATTAGTGTTAGAAGATGTACCTGGGTTTTTACCTGGAACAGATCAAGAATGGAACGGAATCATTGTACATGGTGCCAAATTACTTTATGCCTTTAGTGAGGCAACCGTGCCTAGAGTGACGGTAATTACCAGAAAAGCTTATGGCGGTGCTTACGATGTAATGAACTCTAAACACATTGGCAGCGATATGAATTTTGCTTGGCCCAGCGCCGAGATTGCAGTTATGGGTGCTAAAGGTGCTGCAGAAATCATCTTTAAAAAGGAAATCAAAAATGCCGATGACCACGCCCAAAAACTGAAAGAAAAGGAAGAGGAATATGCCGAACTTTTTGCTAACCCTTATAGTGCTGCCGAACGAGGTTTTGTAGATGAAGTGATTCTACCCAAAGATACGAGGCGCAAACTCATCAAGGCCTTTGCGATGCTGGAGCATAAAGAGGTTGTGAGACCAGATCGAAAACATGGGAATATCCCGCTGTAAGGTTTTGAAGGTATTATTTCTAAAACTTCTACAAGCCCCTGATTAAATGTCAATAAATTTAGAGTAAAGGCGCCCAAAGCCTCGCAACGGACTCCTGTAATTTGCACCAAGTGCTGCGCTCTTCCCATCTGTCCTTATCCAACAATTCACAATCGTCAAGGTCATCCATAAAAAGAGCTTTTAGCTCCAGTGCTTTTTCTTTATTGTACATCAAAGCATTGATCTCAAAATTGATATTAAAACTCCGGTTATCTA
>Ga0209309_10001664_pt1 | contig 21656 bp, 21 predicted proteins | sample COGITO_mtgs_1204_2_FD_184807 | JGI IMG/M metagenome (GOLD analysis project Ga0209309, IMG submission 184807) | Pelagic marine microbial communities from North Sea - COGITO_mtgs_120412 (SPAdes) (version 2) | ecosystem: Environmental > Aquatic > Marine > Epipelagic ... | reverse complement strand
TTTAAGAAAGGTTAATAATTATGTATTTACAACTGGTGGTATAGGACCAACTCATGATGATATTACTGCTCAGTCTATTTCTAAAGCATTTAATCTTGAGTATGAAATTCACAAAGAAGCTTTTAAGATATTAGAAGCTTACTATAAAGTGGGTGAATTTAATGAAGGTCGACAAAAAATGGTATGGATGCCACGTAATGCTAATTTAATATTAAATCCAACAAGTGGTGCACCAGGATTTAGTGTTGAAAATGTTTTTTGCTTACCAGGAGTTCCTTCAATTTTAAAATCAATGTTAGGTGGATTAAAAAACAAGATAGTAGGGGGAGATCCAATATTAAGCCATACAATAAGTTTAAATACTGTTGAAAGTGAAATTGCAAACTCTTTAACTAATGTTCAAGATAACAATAAAGATGTTGAAATTGGAAGTTATCCATTTTTTCAAGCAGGAAAACTAGGAGTATCAATAGTAATAAGATCTGAAGACCAACTTAAAATTGATAAGTGCAGTTCTGAAGTATTAGAGTTTGTTGATCAAAAAAAAATAGAAGTAGTTGTTAGATAGTTTAATGTTTTATTTCGCTTACGGAAGTAATCTTAATCATTTTCAAATGAAAAGAAGATGCAAGGATAGTGTCTTTTTAAAAAAAATTAATTTAACTAATTTTAAATTAACTTTTAGAAGCAAATATAGAGCTGCTGATATAGAGCGTAAAAAAAACTCAATTGTTCCAGGTGCTTTGTTTGAAATATCAAAAAGTGATGAAAAAAAATTAGATGTTTATGAAGACTATCCAGTTCTTTATAAAAAATATTATTTTACTTATTATGGTAAAAAAGTAATGACCTATACTATGACTAAAAAAACCTTATTTGCATATCCAACAGAACGATATTTAAATATTATAAAAAAAGGGTATCAAGATTGCGGTCTTGATAAAAAGTATCTTAATCAAGGATTAAGTAATTTGTAATTAAATTAAATTATTTAATAATCAACATCATTTTGTGCAGCAACAATTGATGGTTCGGTAATGTTAGGGGTTTTTGAAATTTCAATAATAAAATTGTTCACATCCATTTCCTCTTTTAAAACTATATCATAAGTTAATTTTAGCGAACTTTTGTCGCCAGACGGCTCCGAGTTTAAAAGGATATGTGAGGAGCAAAATTTTTTTAATATATTTAAATATAGGGGAATATTTTTATCAAATTTACTGTATCTAAATTGTAAAATAAATTCACTTTTGTAAATAGCTCCATAATTTGTTTTGTATAACACAAGAGCTGTTGTAGTAATTATAATTGATGAAGTTAATGCAATAAAATAACTTCCCGTTCCACAAGCCATACCTGCAGCTAAAGACCAAAATATATATATAATATCCTTTGTATCTTTTATTACAGTTCTGAATCTTATTATCGATAGAGCCCCAACAAGAGCGAATGCTCTAGCGATGTTGTTTCCAATTGTCATAATTACCATACAAACGATTAAACTTAAAAAAATATTTGTAATCATGAAAGATTGTGAATAGCTCATACCTTTATGTGTCTTTTTATAAATAAAACTTATTAATAAACCGTAAAAAAAGGAAAGAATTAAATTTAATATAACCTCATTAGGAAAATATATTATTTGTAATTCTTGTAATTGGTTGTTAATTAATGTTGATTCCATGCTAACAACATAACTAATTTATGTTTAAATATAAAGGTATTATTTTTTTTATAACAACTTTAATTTTAGTAAATTCTTCAATCGTATTCATATTATTTAATGATAACTTTCGAAGAAATTTATTTAATAAATTTTTCTCTGGGTATGGTCTTTATCAGACATTTAAGATGAGTAAAAATGTTTATGCTAGAGATTTTGTTTCAGCAGAAAAGCAAATTTTATCCTACATAAACATTTCTCAAAAAATTTCAAAAGGAAAAAATTCAATGCTAAAAGGAATATTCCAAGTTACTGAACTAATATCATCAAAAGCATATACGCAAAAAGATTTTAACGATATGCAAGATGTTTATATTGAAATCAATGAAATAACAGATGATATTTACCAGAACCATATTTGGCTTGCTAGAGCTCTACTGGATGATGATTTGGATAAATCAATTTTTCATTTTAAAAAAGCTATAAAATTGGCAAGGTCAGATGAAAATGTATATAGGGAAATTGTTAATATTTTATATAACAATAAAAAAGGGGCTGAATTAATAAATGCATATTGTAAAAATTACTTTAAAGATTATGGAGGTGGTATAACAAAGAACGATAGTTTTTTGTATGATGAAATAAAGTTTTTTTATGGAAGTAGCTCTGAATTTGCAATCTCAATTAATGACAATAATTTACTTTATTCAAATTTTATTGGTGATGTTGGTAAATATAACAATTATAATGTTAGCTTAGAAAAAAATGAAAGTGTTAACCAGATAAGTATTTATAAAAATTTTTTTTCAGGATCAATAATAACTATAAATAATTTAGTTTTGTCAAATGATAATGAGGAATTTAAAATTAATTTAGATGATGTAATCGCCCATAGTTTATTTAGTTATATTTACGATCAATCCAAGAATGAAATAATTATTTTTAATACAAGTGATAAAAGTGACATTATAAAAATAAACTTTTTAAAAAATTATAAGAATATTAGCAATATTTCTTTTAATTTAAAACTTGTTAGACTACCCATTATAAGTAACAATATTTGTTTAAATTTAAATGAAAATTAAAAAAACTTTTTTAACTTTTTTTTTCCTTTTTTTTCCCTTTTTTTTGATAATTATATTTATATTTTTTATAAATATAATTATCAAAGATCTTAATTATTCTCACAAAAGTCATAATACTTATGTTCCTGTTGTTAACTGGACAAAATATTATTTTGAGCTTAAGAAAAAAAAAATAGAAAATTATGTTCTGAATCTTAATAATAATGATAAGCGACTAAATGCTGTAAATATTTATATAACAGAAAAATCATCTAGGAAGCTATTATCAAACATTCCAAGTTCTACAAAACAATATGTTGATGCTTCAATTGATATTAATGGGAAAAATCAAAAAGCGAAGTTAAGATATTTGGGAGATAATCCTAGAAATTACTTGTTCCATAAAAAATCTATTCGTCTTAAACTTAAAAAATCAGAATTAGCAAATAGAACAAGATATCTTCAATTTAAGAATTATGAGGAGAATATTCTTGAAAGATATACCGCATATTTAATTGCAAAAAATCTGAATATGCTAGTACCAAAAATGCAAATGATTGAACTATTTATAAATGGTGAAAATTCAGGTCTTTATTTACAGGGTGAAAGACTGAATGAATCATTTTTGAGAAGAAACAAGATAATGCCAATTAATATTTACAAAGGTGAAGCATATATGAATAGTGAAAAAAAGATTGGCTTAGAATTTTACCTAGATCAAAATCCTGGTTTATGGGAAAAAATATCATATTACAATATGGTAAAAAAAGATGATTACAGTGATTTAATTAATTTCTTTCATAATATCAAAAATGCAAATAACTCAATAGACCATTTAAATAAGATTATAAAAAATGAAAATTTAGAATTATTAGCAAGAGCATCAATTTTTGAATTATTTACTAATAGTCAAAATGGAGATTATATTCATAATAGAAGAATTGCATTAGACCCTTGGTCAGGTAATGCACATATATTACCACATGATTATTCATACAATAAAACAACAATTGATTTAAGCAATAATTATTTAGATCAAAATGACACAAACCTATTTAATACTTTAAACCAAAGTAGTAAATTTTTAAATTATAAATATGATTTATTGATTAAATTAATAAAAGAAGAAAAGATTTTTAAAAAAGTTATTAGTGATTTATTAAATTTAAAAGATGAATATATAAATAGCAAATCTAGAGATCTAGGTTTAGTCAATCCACTAAAACTTTCAATTAAAAAAAATAGAAAACAAATTGAAAAAGAATTTGATGACTTGATTATCTCTCTTAGGGAAAGAGAGCAAAAATTAATTAGTTTTTTTGAACAAAGTGTAAAAGCAACATGGGAAATTTCAAGTAATGGATTTAATATTCTTTTAGAAGACTCATTACCATTATCTAATTTACAAATAAAATTTAAAGATGTTAAACCAAAATGGGTAATTTTTGATTATAACAATAATAAAGTAATTGACGACAAAGATTTATATTTTTATCCCAATAATCAAAACCAATTCAAAATTAATCTTAAACTTTTTGCAAATAGAATTGCAATTCATAAAGATAATCTTGCAGTGAAAAAAAAAATTATTACTCGGAAAACAAAATTTTCTTTCTTTGTTGATAATGGTTATATGCCCTCTGTATTGTTATCTTCTTTTAATTTAAAAAAGAAAATAAAATTTAATGATGAGAATTCAGTCTCAACTCTGCCAAGTTTAAACAATATAGCAATTAGTTATAATCAAGAAAAACAAAAAATTTTGAGTGGAGAAATTTTTGTAGATAAAGATCTCATTATAAAGGACCCAATTAAGATTAAAGAAGGTACAATTTTTAAGCTTAAAAAAAATGTCAGTATTATTTTTGAAAATAAAGTAGAGGCTATAGGATCCAATAAAAAGCCAATTATATTTAAGAGTAATTCAGAAAAAGATTATTTTGGCACAATAGCAATTCATGGTTTGAAAACTGAGGGTAGTGTCTTTAAAAATGTTTTAATTCATAATGGATCTGGAAATAGAGTAAATGGTATTAATTATTTTTCTTCTTTATCAATTCATTCAGCAAAAAATATAAGATTAAACAATATTGAGGTTAGAGATAATTCTAAATATGATGATATGGTTCATATTATTTATTCTGAAGATGTTAAAGTAGAAAATTCAAAATTTATAAATGCATATAGGGATTCAATTGATGTAGATATTTCTAAAGATATATACTTCAATCAAGTTGAAATAACCAATTCAGGGAATGATGGCATAGATTTTATGGAAAGTACTGCAGAATTAAAAAATTTGACGGTTGCATTAAGTGGAGATAAGGGAATTTCTGTTGGTGAAAATTCTGATATATCAGTAGATAAATCAATTTTTAGGCAAAATTATTATGGTTTGGCTTCAAAAGATTCATCAAGAGTAAAAATATTTAACTCATCATTTGTAAATAATGATATTCAACTAAGTACTTATAAAAAAAATTGGAGATATGGTGCATCAGGAAATATATTTGTTTATCAATCAAAAATAATTTCAAAAAAAAATAACATTAACTCAGATAATTCTGGTTTGATTAAAATTGTATCTAGCGAGATTAATGGAGAAATTGTAAAAAAAAATAACGTTATTATTGAATAATTATTAGCCTATTTTATGAGAAAATATCAAATTAAAAAAGATAATAATTTTTTTTCAAGATTTGAATTTAAGTATATTTTAAAAAAAAGTTTATCTAGTTTAATTAAAAATGAAGTTAAACATTTTATGCATCAAGATAAATTCACCAAAGATAATGATTACTATTTGGTTAGGTCTTTATATTTTGATAATCAAGAGTGTTCAAATTTTAATGAAAAAATTGATGGTTTAAAAAATAGACATAAATTCAGGATAAGAACGTACTCGGAAAAAAAAAAAAACAACGTTCCTGTTTTTCTAGAAATGAAAGGAAGAAACAATTTGAGAACTTTTAAAAATAGAACAAAAATAATTAATGATGATTTATTATTATTTCACAATAATCAAAATTTATTTAATCTAAAAAAAAAATATACAAATGATAATTTAGTAGATAGTTTCATTTTTGATGTATATAAAAAGAAAATATCTCCAATGGTTTTAATTGATTATAACAGATTACCCTTAGAAAGTAAAAATGGAGTTTATTTTAGACTCACATTTGATAGTGATATAAAAGCTTGTAAGTCAGATAGTATTTATGGAACAGATAATTCATGGAATTTATGTTTACCTGGATATGAAATTCTTGAGGTAAAATTTGATTTTACTATGCCCCCATGGTTTCATCGAATAATACAAAATTATCAATTAAAAAGATTATCCGTATCTAAATTTGTTTTAGGTTTTGAAGCAACAAAATTAGCTTACGATTATGAGGGAAGATAGTTAGTTTATTATGTTTAAATATAGAATAATTGATAACTTTTTATCAAAAAATGATCTTGATATTGTTTCTAATTTAAAATTAGGAAAAATTGAAAATAAAGGAAAAAGAGTATTCCACAATAGAATCCATAAAAATGGAGCAATAGAGTCATCTTGTTTAAGTAAGGAAATAATTAAAAAAATGCACAATAGATATTTTCCAATAGCTATAAATTTATTAAAAGAGTTTTCTGAAAAAAAAATTGAATTATATGAATATTCAGATTTTCACATTGTAATTACTGGAAAAGACTATAATTATCCCATTCACGTAGATGCTCACAATAAATTATTAAGTGGTGTAATATACTTAAAGCCAGATAATAATTTAGGAACTAGACTGTATGAAGAAAATAAAAAAGATTTTGTTGAGCTTGAATGGAAATCAAATAGATCTTTGTTTTTTTCAAGAAACAACAAAACATTTCATAGCTATAAATCTAACGGTATTTCTGAAAGAGTTACTTTAATTTACAACTTGATGACAACTAATGTCAAAGATGTTTGTAAAATTGATGGAGATAGTTATAAAATTTTGAAATTAAAAGAATATTTTAAAAAGATGTTAAACTAAAATTTTACTTATTATCCTTGTTCTATTATAAGTATTAGCATAAATATTCATGAAATTCATTAATGCCCTCGTGGTGAAATTGGTAGACACAACGGACTTAAAATCCGTGCCTTTTTTGGAGTGCCAGTTCGAGTCTGGCCGAGGGCACCACTAAATGACTAAACTTCAGATAATTTCTGATAAAAATAAAAAATCAATAAAGATAAAAAACCTACTAACTAAAAAAATTAATAATAATCAATTTAAGCAAAAAAATCTTATAATTGTTATTGGTGGCGATGGGTTTATGCTTGAAACCTTAAAAAAAATTAGAAATAAAAAAAAACAATTTTATGGAATTAATTCAGGAAATTATGGATTCTTGATGAATAAATTTTCATCAAAAAATATTATTAAAAATTTATCTAGTGCTAAAATGATTTCGATTTCTCCATTAGAAATGATTGTAAAAGATAAGAATAATAAAATTACAAAATCGTTAGCTATTAATGAAGTCTCTGTATTAAGACAAAGCAGACAAGCTGCATCATTATCAATTAAACATGGATCAAAACAAATTATTAAAAATTTAGTTTCAGATGGAGTCTTGGTTTCCACACCAGCAGGAAGTACTGCTTATAATCTCTCTGTTCATGGACCTATATTAAGTTTAAACTCAAAAAAATTATCCATAGCACCAATTAGTCCATTTAGACCTAGAAGATGGAAAGCTAAAATAGTTAGTGATAAATTAAAAATTGTAATTAATAATTTAAATCCATCTAAAAGACCAATTAGCTCAGTAGCTGATAATTTAGAAGTCAGAAATGCCAAATCAATTACAGTAAAAATAAATAATAAAATTAATTTTAATCTCTTATATGATAATAGCAGAAGCTTACAAAAAAAGATTAAAATTGAACAATTAAGAAAAGAAACTAGTTAATAAATTATTTTCTAATAAAAAAATTTTATAATTTTTTACATTAAAGTTTTTATTTTAATGATATGAGTGTGTTAATTTAATTTAAATGAAATTTATCAATAAATATACTTTTAAGAAACCATCATATAGATTAATCTTCTATATAGCCTTAAGTTTAATTATTTCTTATATAATCTTAGATGCATCGCAAAGCAAAATTACATGGAAGGAATTTTGGAATTATTTTATAATAAAAACTCCAAAACACTGGCCAGCATTTAGTGATATTTTACACATCCAAAGTAGTCTTATATGCAAACTTAGTGGCATAGATCCGTTCATAACAAATCCATGTGAATTCTATAATATAAGATACCAATACCCTATTACTTGGTTATTTGTTTTTGAATATTTAAATTTAGATAATGAGAATAATTTTAGAATATTTATTTTTTTCATTTTATCATTTTTGTTTTTAACTTATTTTTTACTATTAGAAATATCAAAAAATAAATTTAATAAGATAATCCTGATATTGTTATTTTTTTCAACTTCATCTACGTTAGTGATAGAAAGAGGCAATGTAGATCTCATAATTTTTTCATTAACTTTTTTAATAGTCCTTATTCCCTCATATTATATGTCTTTATTAATTATATCTGGGTTATCTTTGTTAAAAATCTATCCTTTTTTTCTATTTTTTTATTTATTAGCAAAAAAAGACAAAAAGATAATTACTATATCAATTATGCTTTTAGTTATTTATTTTATTTATGAAGTATCCATAGCAAAATATATAGATAAGAATCATTCTATAATGGCACTTTCACAATCTTATGGTGTTCAATCTATCACAGAGGGAATATTTAAAACTCTAGAAAAAACTAATTTTGCATTCATTACTGAAAATCAAAAAAATTTAATTAGATTAATATGTAGTTTAGTATTTTTACTAATAAGTATTTTATTTTTTTTAACTGGAATTAATTCTAATAAAAAAATTGAATTTCTGAAAAAAGATATACAAAAAAATTTATTTACTTTAGGAGCTATAATTTATATTGGTAGCTACATATTTTACAGTAATGTTGATTATAGATTAATTTTTTTATTTTTTACAATCCCATTTATGGAGAATTTTAGTAAAAAGGTTAATTATGCATACTGTTTTTCAATTTTCATTATATCAAATAGTTTTTTTTTAAGTTTTGCTCCATTAACAATTGAGCACATCATTTATACTTCAATACTTTATCTAATAAAATTATTTTTAGTTTTTTTTCTAGCTTTCTATTTGGGCATACTTAATAAGGACTTTTTTAAATTAAAATCGTAAGCTAATCAAATGAAAGATATATATAGTTATTTCTTCTGTTAAATAAAAAAATATAAATAGAATTTTTAAACAGAAATTTATGGCATAGGTTGGGCTCATAAAAATGACACTAAATGGAATTATCAAAAAAAATTTAAAAAATTAATTATTCATTTCGTTTAAAGCTTTGTATATATCTTTTTTAATTTTCCACCCTAAAATTTTTTTTGCAAAACGATTATCACCGATAAGGTTGATTTGTTTTTTTTTAATGTTAATATTACTATCTATAATATTTTTTAATTTATTTTTATTTAAGAGATACTTAATTAATTTATTTACACTAGTTAATTTTGAAGAGGATAAAATTATATTATCCACAATAATTTTCTTTTTAATAAGAAGAAATATAGCATTACAAATATCCTCAGCATGAGAAAAATCTGCGTAAATATTTTGTTTATAAATTTTATTAATAAAGCTTTTATCCTTATTTTTAATAGATTTAATTATCCTTGGAAGTAAAAACTTTTCAGATCTAAATTTAGAATCATGATTAAATAATATCAAGTTTATATATTTAAATTTACTTTTTTTTTTAAGAAGTTTCATATATTTTATAATATCAATTCTAAACGATGTGTAGGGGTCTTTTTTAGTAATTTGGAATTTTTCATTAACTTTTTTTTTAGTTTTTTTAAAAATTTGAGATGAGTTTGCAAATATGAAAATAGAATTAAGATTTAAATTATTTATTGAATTAATCAAATTCAAAGTTGATTTTATATTATTTTTTTCAAATTTTTTTTTTTTATTCTTTTGATTAAATGAAGGGTTCTCAGAACCTAAATGAACTATATAATCTGGTTTTGATTTAAATAAAAATCTTTCTATTTCTACTGAATTAAGTAAATCCAATATATAATATTTTACTTTATCTATTTTTTTTTTAAATTTTTTACTACGGATAACGCCCATGACGTTAAAACCTTTTTTAATTAATATTTCAGATAATATGATTCCATCTTGACCTTGAGCTCCTGTAATTAAAATATTCATATTTGGTATTTATATTATATACTGTAAATCAACTTTATTTGATATTTTGAATTATTCCTATTGAACCAGATAACTCTAAAGATAATAAGATCATTTTTTCATCTTTTAAGTAAATAATATCTCTTATTCTTTCTCCAATAAATATTTCTTCTTTATAAAGCAATTTATTATAATTATCATTAAACTTAACTCTATAAAGAGCCTTTTTGTTTAATGAACCTATTAAAAAATTATTTTGCCAAAAAGTAGAAAAGTTATTTGGTAATCTTATTATTTCTGAAATCCCAATTGATGGTGTGAAAGCAAATATTGGTTCTTCAAAATTATATATTTTGTGATTTTTTTTATAATAAACTTTTTTATGAGATCTTTTTCCATCATATATTGTTCCATATGATGACACAGGCCACCCATAGTTTTTTTTATAGGATATGTTATTAATTTCATCTCCACCATTAGGACCATTTTCAGTAGCTAGTACTAATTTTTTATCAACATACAAACCCAATATATTTCTGTGTCCTTTAGAAAAAACTTCCCAATTATGATTCTTTTTATCTAATATTAATATTTTTCCACAGATGCTATCATTTGAAATTTCTTCAAAAATAGTATCGTTGGATTTACGAATGAACCCAGTTGTTAATAAAAGTCCATTTATATTTCCATCATTATAATATTTCATTTTTCCGCCAAGCTGGAAAGCTGAAACACATCTAGCATCACTTTCTTGAAAAATCTTATCAAATTGAATTTTATTCAAATTTTGAATTGAAGATTTATAAACCACTAGAGAAAACTTGTCATCTTCACTTTTAATATAGCCAGAAATATAAATGTCATTATCATTTATAAAAAAGTCAGTTACACCATTTAATTTTAAGTTTGTTTCAATTTTTTTAAAATTTTTATTATTTACAAAATCTAATACCTTTGAAAAATATAAATTATTATTTTTATCAATTATTAATAAATTCTTTTTATAAGTTTCTAAAAAAAAAGTATAACATTTACCACTATAACAATTATTTGACTCTAAGAAATTAATCCTTTTTTTATCAAAATTAAAATCTTTAAATTGTGTTTTTGGAAGAAACACAGAGTTATAGTCATTCATTAATTTTGGAATAATATTTTTTTTATCACCCTTAATTATTTTTTTTAATTCTTTTGAGTAATGTAAAATAAAAAAATTATTTGTATTATTAATATATACTAAAACACCCGCTATACTTATTAAAGCAACCCAAAATATTACCAGAATAAATTTATTTATAGTAGATAATAGCTTCATAGGATTTTAATATATTTTAAAGTGAAATAAGTAAAGAGTACTGTGGTGCCCCCGCACGGAGTCGAACCGCGGACCTATTGATTACAAATCAAATAGCTTATTAAAATTTCCTTTCATTACTGTTGTTACTACTTACTTCTAGAGTCACGTCAAGTTAAGCAATTATAAATCACTTACAAATAACTTACGTTGAAAAAATAGAACTTAAATAAATCAACACCCATCATCATCACTTATTCAATTTATAAATGCAATTTGTTTTTAATTAGTCGAGTCTTTATGCGGATTTTTAACTCGCATTTTTGGTAGAGAAACGTCCTGAGAGCGTCGCTGTTGCTCCGCTCATTCTTCCAAGGTCGAATGGACTCGATAGCGGGCCCCAAGCCTTTAGCGTTCTTCTATGGACTCTTAAAAGCGACTTCCCTTGTGGTGTTAGATGTAACTTATAGTTAGGTGTATATTGTCTGTTCCATAGAGTTAATGGTACCTAAAACTTATCCGTTGATAAAAGAAGAAAAAAGATTCAACTTCAAAAAAAATATTTTATATTAAAAATAATATGAAAAAATATTCTACAAATTTTATTTCAAAATGAGTTGGTCTAGAAGTCATTCATCTTTAACAGAAAATCCTTTCAACAAACCTATCATTGATCGTTACATAAACTGTGGTGATCAAGAAGAGGTCCAAGCTACAATCATTATGGAGTTTGGAGAGGGCAATCTTAACAGCGGTCCAATATGCCGGAAGTGTTATTTAATTAATTTTGATACTATTTATTAAAATTTAATAATTTTCTTATATTTCTTAAAACAATTGGTGGTACCCAGTCATATAAATTTTTTTTAATTAATAATTTAAATTTATATTTAAATACCTCTCCATCTCTATTCTTAAAAATTGTTGAGTGAACTCCAGTTATTTCTTCTTTTGGTCTACCTGATGAAAAATAATATAAGGCTAATGATTTTCTTGTTTCTTTTTCAGGGCAAGTTAATGGGTCAGGATGACCATGATAACTAAATGAATTTGTGTTAAATATTACTACATTATTAAATTTAGGTGAGACTAATAATGCAGCTTTACTCATATCATTGTGATCATATAATTCAAGTTTTCCACCCCAATCATCATTCCAATTTTTATTAAGATATATCAATAAATTAATTCTTCTATCCAGATTTAATTTTAAATGTTTATTAAAATCTACATGTATTTTTAAAAAACCACCATTTTTAGTTTCATGAAATCCTCCACCAGATAAATAAGGATCACTAATTAAATGTTCCTTGATACCTGTAAGTGTTCTTAAATAAATAAGAAATTTATCAGAATTTAATAGTGAAACCAGTTGATATGTTGAGGGAGGTAATGATCCAATACCATTTTTAGAACGTTTTTTATTAAATTCAAATGAGGTTAAATCTCCATATAAATCTCCTGTTTTATTTTGTCTGTTTGGAAATTCGTTTAAAACAGAATTAAGAATATTCTCGTTAAAAAAATTATCTAGTACTATATGTGGAAATGGTTTAGCAAATAAATATTTATCCCTCAGTTTAATTGGGTCTATATATTTAATGTTTATAAAGTCTTCAATTAACATATCAAGATCAACTTAATTTATAAAATAATATAATTAATAACAAGAAATTTGATTTTTGTTAGTACTTTATTTATTGATACTACTTACTTCTAGACTCGCGTTAAGATGAGTTAGCAATTTTCACCACAATATCACTAGAACTGCAAACTTGATACAAATTCTTAAACATCTTCGGAGTTATTGATGAAAGCTTTTTGTATTGTAGGTCCTCAACTCTAGCAACTCGATCAAGTATTTCTTTGTCGTAAGTGTTTCTAAATACCCACGGACCAAACGTTGCTTTTATATTCTTAATTGTGGTTGGTTCGTGTTGATTAGTTGTTGTTAATTCTTCCTGGTAATAGGACCTAATAACTTCACCTAATTGCATTTTTAATATGTCGGCTTTTTCAGTTTCTTTAGGATCTTCACCATTAAAGATTTTAGTTGATAATTCTTTAGCTCTTTTTACAGCCTCAACAACACCAACAACAGGATAGTTGCCTATCTTTTTTCTCTCCTGATATTTTTTACCTTTAATTTTATATTGGAACTTCCAGGTCTTAACACCACTAGGCATAACCCAAAATTCAAGACCAGGGTAATAACCTTGTCTGTAATATCTTTTATCTAATCTATTTAAGTCACGACATATTGCGTCGCTTAATAACTTTGTTGTCTTGCCCATTATAACTCCTTGTCTATTTTCAATTTATTTTAAAAAGAAATAAACTCAATCAAACGAAACAAACGATGAACGGATCCGTCGTACAAAAACGTAATCACTTACAAATAACTTACGCGAGTTCTACTTACGTGCTTTGTATGTACTTCGTTCTGTTCTGTTCTCACTAGCTTTTTTCTTTCTAATGATCGGAAACGTTAGGAAACTAAATGATTTGTGTGGTGCCCCCGCACGGAGTCGAACCGCGGACCTATTGATTACAAATCAATTGCTCTACCAGCTGAGCTACAAGGGCATAATTTAATTATTAGTTTTTTTAGTTTAATTAGTTAATTAAATCAATCCATAATTAATTATTCATCATTTAGGTTATTTACGGATAAATAAATGATAGATATCAAATTTATAATGTTCCTCAAACTCGTTATTTTCAATGTATAATTCAGCAAATTTTTGATCACGAGTTATTAGAGCTTTTATATTGCAATATTTATTTTTTTCACCTTTTAAAACCTTTCTTGGATAATAATCTTTTAAATAAGGATGTTTTATAAACCAACCACCCCAATTACATAACTTATGTATTTCACCATCTAATTTTGTTGTGTAAAAAATATAATCGTCAGAGAAAACATTTGAATAGCCTAAACCTTTTTTATTTAATATAGGAACAATCTTATAATTTATTTCTGAACTTAATTTGTATTTTTGAATAACATATTTGAAATGATAGGAAGATAGATAAATAAGATGTCCAATTAGAAAAAGAAAAATAAAGCATGTAATAAATTTAGATCTTATTATTTCTCTAAAATTCAATAAAATAATTATATAACAGATAAATAATGATGGATAATAACCAGCATGATAACCTGGCAACACAATAAGAAGGTAACCTAGAAAAATTACTAGTGAGAATAAAATTATACTTTTTCTGGATACAGAATAAGCAAGTAAAAAGCAAAATATAAATGGATAAACCATTCTTAAAACACCTCTAATATGATTTAGTGTTATTGAAACAATATGATCAATTTTTTCATTAAATAAATTAAAATTTATATAGTGTTCTGATTGGTAAACTATTTTTAAATCTCTCCAATCACCCAATTTTTCACCATGTAAATAATAGTATAACTTTCCTGTAGTCAGAGACTCAGAAAATGCGTTTATTAAAAATAAATGAAAATTTGAAATTAAAAAAGGTGTTATTAAAGTAAAAATGATTATTAAATATTTCTTATAATTAGATATAAGCTTTTTATTACATTGAATATTTTCATAATATAAGAATAAAACAAAAAGAAAAAAAACAATTATTGGACCCTGGTGTCTAAATATAGCTGATACACCAATTAATACTCCTCCTAAAATACAAACTAAAAGATTTTTTTTAAAATAATAACCAATAATAAAAAGAAGAATTCCATTATATAAAAGTAAAATAAAAATACCATCTGAATGAATAAAACCAATAGTAAAGATTATTATTAAATGAAAAATTAAAAAAAATAGATAAAGATAAAATTTTTCAACCTGATTAAATTTTTGTTTAATTAATTCTGTAATTAAATAAACGAGATAACTACTCTGAAAGCTTAAATAAACAATTAAAAAGGATAGTATTGTTAAAGAATTAGAGAATAATAAAGTATAATATGTAAATCCTGGGGGGTAATAGCCATTTACAAATTTTAAATTTCCATCAAGGGATGTTACTTTGAATATATGAAGTATATCACTTGTTTCAGGATAACCTTTAACTAGTAAAATTGAGCCGTAAAAAATTAAATTTACTAAAATAAAAGATATAATAAATAACTTTTTTAAATTAATTTTATTAAGTAGTTTCATAAAATAAACTTATATTTTAATTATTATAAACATGTAATAAATATATTATTTACAAATAAGAATAACAGCAAGATTTAAAAATATTATAATGCAAAAAAAAATTTGCCCAATTTGTGAATCTGATAAATATTCAAAATTAGTATATGATGAAAAATTACCAGATGATTTAGTAAATCCTAATTTTGCAGGTCGAAAAGATCCTGACGGTTATCATTATCAAATGTTAAGATGTGAAAATTGCACTTTACTTTATGCTTCAGAAATATATGACGAAGATTATTCAAATCAATTGTATAACGACAGTTCATTTGATTACTCACCAGAACTTGAAGGTTTAACAAAATCTTATTCAAAGACTATAAAAGAAGGGATTCAATTATTAAATAATTCAAAAGAAAATTTTTTAGAAATAGGGTGTGGTAATGGCTTTATGTTGCAAGAAGCATTAAGATTAGGATTTAAAAATGTAAAGGGCATTGAACCCTCTAAAGATGCAATATCTTTTGCGGACAGTAAAATAAAAAATTTTATTCAAAATAGAATTTTTGATGAGAATCAAATTGAAAATGAAAAATATGATTTAGTATTTATTGCAATGGTTATTGAACATGTTGTTGATGCTAATAAATTCTTAGCAAGCATATACAAAGTTCTTAAACCAGGAGGTATTGTAATTTGTGTTTGTCATAATGAGAGACATTTTTTGGCTAAGATATTAAAAGAAAAACATCCTATAATTAATGACGAGCATGTAGCTGTATTTAACAAAGAAGCTTTAAATTTAATTTTCAAAAAAAATAAATTTGTAGATGTTAAAATTAGAAATTTAAAAAACTATTATTCCTTTAATTACTGGTTAAAAATGATACCAATTCCAAGGATAATTAAAAATCTATTAAATAAAACAATTATGTTAATATTAAAAAACTTATTAATAGGTCTCAATGCTGGTAATCAGTATTTGATTGCAAAAAAAAAAAATAAAAATTAAAAAATTTAATTTTATAGCTATTTTATTTTAAATTTTATAATGAACAATTTAATGTAACTACTTTGAAATATCCAATTCTCATAACTGGTGCTGCTGGATTTGTAGGGGCAAATTTAGCGCGTTATTTTGCGTCAAAGGGGATCAAAATACACATCATAATTAAAAAAAATTCAAATTTATGGAGAATTAAAGATGTAATGAACAAAATTCATGTTCATCATTCTGATTTGAATAATAAAACAAATATAAAAAGAATTATCAAAAAAATTAAACCAAAAACTATTTTTCACTTAGCAGCTAATGGAGCTTATTCTGATCAAAATAATCTTGGAAAAATAAAAGAATCTATTTTTGACTCAACATTTAATCTTGTTAATGAATGCAAAAAATATAAATTTAATATATTTATTAACACTGGTTCGAGTTCAGAGTATGGTTTTAAGAAAAATAAAATGAGAGAAAGTGATGTTCTTATTCCAAATAGCTATTATTCAGCTTTTAAAAGTTCAGCAACCTTATATTGCCAATTTGAAAGTATAAATTCCAATATTCAAATAGTTACAATTAGACCTTTTCATGTTTATGGACCATTCGAAAGACCTAGTAGATTAATACCAGTTTTAATAAAGAAAATGTTGTCAAACAAAAGTATAAGTCTTGTTTCTCCAAAAATATCTAGAGATTTAATTCATATAGATGATTTAATTAAATTTTATATAAAAATTGCAAATAAAAAAAATTTAATTGGTGAAATATTTAATTTAGGAAGTGGAAAAAAATATACAATAAAAAATATTTATAATTCTTTAAGAAAATTAACTGGTTACAAAAAAAAAAATTTGTGGAGTACAATGAAAAATAGAACATGGGATCAGAATACATGGTATGCTGATATGTCTTATGTTAAAAAAAAAATAAATTGGACGCCAAAGTTAAATTTGAATAATGGTTTGTCTAAAACTATCAACTGGTATAAGAATTTTTACAATGAGAAAAAAAAATAAATCAATAGATAAAATTAATTTTATATCAAAAGAGCTTAAAAAAAAAATTTTAGATATTTCATTTAAAAAAAAAGCTCATCATATTGGATCATGTTTGTCATGCATAGACTTACTATGTGCCTTATATTTTGGGTTCATGAAAATAGATAAAAAAAAAATAAATAAAAATGATAGATTCATAATGAGCAAAGGTCATGCGGCTTTATCTTATTATTTGATTTTGATGAAACACAAATTTTTTACAGAAAAATTTCTTATGAATGAGTACTTAACTGATAATGGAAAACTTGGTGGTCATCCCGACATGAATAATAAATTGGGCATTGATTTTTCATCAGGGTCTTTAGGTAATGGAATTTCAGTAGCAGCTGGGATGGCGTATGCCTTTAAAGCAGACAAAAAAAAAAATAAAGTTTTTGTATTAGTTGGTGATGGAGAGTGCAATGAGGGAATTGTATGGGAAACAGCATTATTTGCAGGTCATCATAAATTAGATAATTTATTTGTTATTATAGACTATAATAAATTACAAGGTTTTGGGTCAACAGATAAAATTTTAAATTTAGAACCGTTAAAACCAAAATTTGAAAGTTTTAATTGGAATGTCATCCAAACAGATGGTCACAATATAATTGAAATTTTAAGATCCCTCAAATCACTCAACAAAAAAAAAAAAAGACCAAATTTACTTATAGCCAATACAATTAAAGGAAAAGGTGTGAAATTTATGGAAAATAAATTTGAGTCTCATTATGAAGTTTTAAGTGAAAAAAAATACAATATATCAATTAAACACTTAAATTAATATTTTATGCGATTTGTTTTTGTTAATAAACTGATAAATTATTCAAAGAAAAATAAAAACGTATACCTGATAACTTCTGATTTAGGATATAGGGCTTTTGAAAAATTTGCTAAATTATTTCCAAAAAGATTCATTAACGTAGGGGTTTCTGAAAACAATATGATTGGTATCGCAGCAGGTATGGCTGCCAGTGGAAAAAAAATTTTTGTATACTCTATATTACCTTTTGTAGTTTTTAGATCATTGGAACAAATTAGAAACAACATTGTTCATAACAATTTGGATGTAAATATTATTGGTGCAGGAGGTGGGTTTAGTTATAATGTTCAAGGAATTTCACACAATACATGTGAAGATATTTCAGTTTTAAGGTCATTACCGAATTTATCTATTCATAATCCAGGATCAAGATTAGAAGCTGAATTTATTCTAAAATCTATGTTCAAAAGTAATAGACCAAGTTTTGCAAGACTAGGAAAATCTCCAGATATGGATTTTTATAAAAAAATAATTAATAGTACGAATGACTTAATTTTAACCAAAGGAAATGATTTAACAATATTTACCACAGGAAATATTTTGGAAAATGTTTACAAAGCTGTCAAAAATCTTGAGAAAGACAAAGGTTACAAAATTAAATTAATAAGTATACCAACTTTAAAACCAGCAAATGAAAAATTTATTATAAAGAATGTAAATGTTCCAAGAGTACTCTCCATAGAAGAAAATATAAATATTGGTGGACTTGGATCTTTGATAGCCATGTCTATATTTAAATATAAAAAAAATAAAAGAATTCATTTTAAATCTCTCTCTTTAGAGGATATCATTCATAATAAAATAGGATCTCAAGACTATTTAAGAAAAATAAATAAACTAAATATTGAAAATATAAAAAAATTAATAATAAAATTTTTACGTGAAAAATATTAAAGAACAAACATTATCTGCTGTTATTGCTTGTTACAAAGATGGGGAAGCAATACCAATAATGCACAAAAGGTTGACTGAAGTATTTAATAAAATTGGATGTAATTATGAAATAATATTTGTTAATGATGGAAGTCCAGATAATTCAGAAGAAATTTTAGAACAAATCTGTTTGATTGATAAAAATACTACTGCAATATTTCATTCAAGAAATTTTAATTCTCAAAATGCTTTCACTTCTGGAATGAAACAGGCAATAGGTGATGCTGTTATTTTATTAGATGGTGACCTTCAAGACCCCCCAGAACTAATTGAGGATTTTTTTGAAAAATGGAATGAGGGTTATGATGTTGTTTATGGTTCAAGAGTGGAAAGAGAAGCTACAGTTTTAATGAATTTTGCTTATAAAACATTTTATAGATTATTTAATAAATTCTCATATTTAGAAATTCCTTTAGATGCAGGGGATTTTTCATTAATGGATAGAAAAGTGGTTGATGCTATTAATAACACTTCTGAAACTGATCGTTTTATTAGAGGACTAAGAGCTTGGGTTGGTTTTAAGCAAGTAGGAGTACCCTATAAAAGAGTAGAAAGAAAATTTGGAAAATCTACCAATAATTTTTTAAAAAACTTAAACTGGGCCAAAAAAGGGCTTTTTTCTTTTTCATATTTTCCATTAGAATTTATGTCTTTATTCTCGTATTTAATTGTTGCCCTTTCTGCGGTTGCTTTAATTACTTATGTCATATTTTATTTTCTTTATCCTGGGGCACCAAAAGGTATTACGACACTAATAGTCCTTGTTTTATTTATTGGAGGAATACAGCTTTTGTCTATTAGTATTTTATCTGAATATATTCGAAAAGTTTTAGATGAAACCAAAAAAAGACCTCTTTATATAATCAAAAAAATTTTAAATAATAAAAAAAATAATAACTAATTAATCACCATATTAAAGTTAGAAATTTACTTATTAGACTTGTTCAATAAGAATTCTTATGGTTAAGAAATTAGCAAAAAACTTTATTTAAATGCATAGGGTAGTAATTCAAACAAATATTCAGATAATCCTATAAATATTAAAAATATTACATGCGAAGTCATTAACAAAATTATCAAATTATTAAAATTTAAGTTTTTTAAAAATTTTCTCAGGTATGATTTTTAAAAAGTTCATAATTAAAAACCAATAAAAATTTATATAAATAATTTCTCTTTTTTTTATCAGAGATCTTTTAATAACAAAGGCTACTTTATTAGGCTCAGTAATTAAAAATTTTGGTGCATTCCAGTTGCCTTTTTTAAAAGGTTCTGTATTCATATAGCCAGGTATAACAGTCATTACATGGATTTTATCTAAGTATAATTTTTGCCTTAATCCAGATAAATAACTGATTAGTCCAGATTTTGCTGCTGAGTAAAAAAGTTGTTTTTTTCTACCCCTTAATCCAGCTACAGAAGTAAAAGCCACAATGAAAGAATTGTGATTTTTGATCATTTTTTTTGATAATTCATTAATTATTATTATTGGGTTAAAAAAATTAACAGTTAAATTATTTTTTGCTTCAGAAATATTTTGATATTCAATATCTGCATTACCAGTAAAACCAGATATCCAAAAAATTCCAGATATATTTTGACTAAAAGTTTTTATTATTTCTAAATTTTTATTTAAATTTGATAAATCTATTTCTATAATTTCTATTTCTCCACTCAAATTATTATGGTTAGCCATAATTTCTTTAAATTTTTTAGCACTTCTGCAAAAAACTATTATTTTTTCACATTCATTTAAATAAAAATTTATTAAGTTTATTGCAACTTGAGAGGTACCACCATAAATTATAATATTCTTAAATCTCATTTTTAAACTTATTAAAGCTGCAGTCTATTTGAAAACTCACTTTGATAAAATTTATCTTTGTTTATTGATTTTAGATCATTTTTAAACTTAAGATAAAAAGATTTATTTTTCAAAAATTTATTACTCAATATTATATCTTTTGAAAAATTAACACTTAATTGATTATCATTAATTATTTTGTTAAAGAATTTTTTAATTAAATGATATTTGCTATTTTTTTCAAAATCAAAAGAAATTGAATATCCTTTACCATAAAAATTAAGGTACTCACCATTTTCATTCATTTTTTTAATAATTATAAATGTTGATTTAATATTATGTTTATCAAAAAACGATGAAATTTGTTCAATTATTTTAGGAAATTTTTTTTGCAAAACTAAAAATTGTATTTGAAAAAGTCCATTCTTATAACAATTGTTAAAATTTAGCCATTTATCTTGTGGATAAAAAAATTTATCAAAATTTATGTAATCATTTTTTTTTTTAAAAGTTATAAATATGTAATTGATTATTTTTGAAAAAAAAAAGTTTTTTATGTAAAGTGATAAGAATATTTTTGCAAACCAACTGATCTTTGAATTATTATAAATAAACTCTTTATATTTTTTTTATCTTTT
>Ga0209309_10001650_pt1 | contig 21772 bp, 10 predicted proteins | sample COGITO_mtgs_1204_2_FD_184807 | JGI IMG/M metagenome (GOLD analysis project Ga0209309, IMG submission 184807) | Pelagic marine microbial communities from North Sea - COGITO_mtgs_120412 (SPAdes) (version 2) | ecosystem: Environmental > Aquatic > Marine > Epipelagic ... | reverse complement strand
TTTTTTTTTGTGTTTTTTTTTTGTTTTTTTTTTCTTGTTTGTTGTTGTTGTTGATTTTTTCTTCTGTCTTTGCAATGATGAAAAATTGAAACAATTATTTCATCGCACAATTTTTACTACTCGCAAAATTGAGTCTCTCTATCTACTCCTCGCATTCATTACATTATTCTCGAAGAAAAGTCAAGAGAGAGAGAGACGAGAGAGACGAGAGAGAGAGAGTTTTTTGCTGCTGTTGTTGTTGTTGTTGAGCACATCGTTTCTCGGTCTCTCTTTTCCTCTGTATTTTGAGAGAGAGAGAGATTTTCGTCTACATTGGATAAAACAACAACAGAGAGAGAGAAATGCGATTAGCCGAAGTGTTACGTTCTTCTTCTTTACCTTCTTCTTCATCGAACGATAATACTTCTTTTAGAAGAAGGTTTAATAATGAGAGGAGTAAACAGAGAGGAAAATTGGTAATCACGAACGTCGCTCGCTCGAAAGGGTTACGCAGACGTTCGAGAGATGGACCGAATCGGAGCGGGAAAGTGGCTTTTTTCATCACCGTGACGAGGAGGAGGAATAGCAATAGCGACAGCACAAGCACAGGGAAAGGGAGTAGTTTTAGCAATGATAACGGTGGTGGCAAATATAGTAAGGAGGACGACGATGAAAACGCCGAGGACGACAAGAGATACGACGAATACGGCGAATCTCTTTCTTCTTCATCTTCGTTTACGTCGTCGAATGAAGAACGCGTGGCGGTCATCGGCGCGTTGGACGCTTTCGGCGGATGGGACTCTCGGGAGTGTTTGCAACTCGTCCAAACGCCGAACGATGCGGAGAAATGGACCGGGAAGATTGATTTATCCGACGATGCGGCGTTTAGTAAAACCGAGTTGAAGTTAGTGTTGCTCGATCAGTTTCAAAATGTCATCCAGTGGTCTCCCGGGGAGTCGTTTTACGTCGAGTTGCCGGAGAGATGCGTGAAATACGAAATAACAGTCGATTGGCCGATAGACGACGAGAGATTGACCGCGAGTTCCACGGCGAAAGTGGAAGTAAAAGCGTCGGAGAATAAAATTGAAACTGGCGGGGCGTGGTTAGCGTGGGATGGTCAGAAACCATCGGCGAAGCAAATGGAAGGCATGAACGAGTCCTCGGAGGAAGGAGAGAAGGAAGAAGTCGTCGAGGCGACGAAAGATGATGATGATGATGATGACGACGACGACGACGACGACACACGAGAAGGAGGGGCAAAAGCATCATCATCATCATCATCATCAACAGAGAGTCAAGATGATGACGACGACGACGACGACGTTAATGGCAAAGATACAGGAGGAGAAGAAGGCGAAGAAGAGGACGCGGCAGCGCTGAGCAACGATTTAGCGGTTGAGTTAGGCTACAGTCCCGGGTCGCACTTGAGCGGCATCAAAACAGGATTAGAAACCGAAATCGTCTATTCCGCCGCCGATCAATCTCGAGGTCGAGGCGTACAGATTGGCGTTTTAGAGGAAGGCGAACTCGTCGAAATTTGGTCCGAACACGGCACGGAAGTTGGTAAAGGCATGCGCGTCGGAGACGTGTACATCGGTACGGTCGCGCGAGTTATGAAAGGCATGAACGCGCTGCTCGTGGATTTAACCGGAAAAGGCCCACCGTATGCTTTATTGCAAAAAGGTGTCGACTCTCCAGCCATGGCTTGGAAAACAAAAATTGATTGGGTCGATAGACCGGACGGAACGCACGCGCCGGTAGAAGTCAACAGAGCAAAAGGTTTACTTCGAAAAGCGAGGAAGTTGAAGCTGTTACAAGAGGAGTACGGAGAAGACGCGGTTGCGAAATGTTCGCAGAAGCAACTGAAAGAGTTGATGAAGACATCCGAATTGATTAAAGCGTGGGAAGAAAAACATTTGTTTGAAGAAGAGTATGACAAAACGATCAACGGGAGCGCGGAGGACGACGACGACGAGGAGGAGGGTGACGACGACGACGACGATGATTTATCGACTACATCAGAAGTTGGCCTGACAAAGAAACGGTGGACGAGCGGCGAATGGGGCGATCTATGGGACGGAAGTGGTGGGCCTTCGCCGAGTAAAGAGAAGAACTTATTAAATCGCGCGCGCACGGCTGCTGAAGAAGCGGCTGCTGAAGAACGGCGAAAGAATACCTTGGCGTCTGGATCTTCCGAGTCCTGGCGAGGCGCCGGCGGGCGTTCGCCGGCGTCTGAGAGTCATTTGACGACTCGTGGTGACGACGAAGATGAAACTGGTCACAGCAAAGAAAGAGATAAAATACCTCTGCTTTCCTTGGAGCGGTGGCGGTTAGATTTGTCCGTCATCAAAATGGAACTCGCGGCGATGAAATCCGTCGAACTCGCGTTGGAAGCACCAACTAACGACGCTTTAGACTTTGAATCGGACGAATTCATGGCGAGTGTAGCTGGGCAAATGGACGACATCGAAGTGGACGAAGAAACTGGGGAAATCACGGAGGAATGGATAGAAGAAGACGATGGGGAGGATGGCAGGGAAATCTTATTCGGCGCGGAAGAAGTCGAAGTCGACGATAGCGATGATTTTGAAGTGAGCGTGGATGAAGATGACAAGAAGAGTAACGCCGCGAAACCAAAAACAACGAAGACGTCAAATGCTAATGGCGAAGAAGAAGAGGAAGACTTTGGCGACGTTCCAGAGGCCGGAAAGAGAGAAAAAATTCGTAAAATCCGCGACAAATTCGGCGTCTCGAAAGAGGACATTCGGGGCGCTTGCGCCACGAAATGGGAACAGGGACAACCAATCGTCGTCCAAGTCACTCGACTCGGTCAATTCAACAAAGGCCCGCGCGTTTCGGCCCGTCCAACGCTTCCTGGTAGAAATGTAGTATTGTGCCCGGATGGTGAAGGCGTGTACGTTTCTCGCAAACTCATCGGTCCTGCGCGTAAATACGTTAAATCGGTTGGTTTGAGCGTTTGCCCGTCCGATTCGGCGTTGATCATGCGCACCGAAGCCGCTGGCGTCGCGCAGGACGCTTTAGAGCTAGATATTAAACGTCTCGTAGACGATTGGAATTCAGTGAAGACTACCGCGGAGAAACTGGTGAAACAATCCTCCAGCCTCCAAAACGACTTTATGCGAAAGAAATTTCGCATGGATGGACATTTGAACTTATCCGCAAAGCAAGCGTATGATTACCCAGACTTGGAACCAAGACGATTATTGAATTCGGCGACTAGTGAGCAAGTTTTAGTGCGCGATTTGTTTGGCGAACGCATATCAAAGTTGTACGTGGACACGACGAGTGCGTATGAGGCAATTGTGGACGATCTCACGAGAGCCGGCGCCTCGAAAGAAATCATCAATAGGGTGGTTTTATTCGCCGCTGGAAGTAGCACGAACAACAACGACGATAACTATGGTGGCTCAAGAAATGCATTATTTCAACACCTCGGTATTGCCAACGCGGTGGAATCTCTCGACGAAGAAGTCATATGGCTCGACCAGACGGAACTTCCCGGCGCACATTTGGTCATTCAACGCACGGAAGCGCTGACCGCCATCGACGTGAACGCCGGTCGATCAGTCATGAAAAAGGAAGGCGTGGATAACGAGGAGCTAGCGCGTCGCGTCAATATAGAAGCGGCAAAGACGGTCGCCAAAACGCTGCGTTTGCGCGACATTGGCGGATTAGTCATGATTGATTTAATCGATATGGAAGACGAAGGGTCGAGACGCGAAGTCGAAGTCGCGTTTGAATCCATCGCAAAAAGAGACCGAGCGCAGTTAACTTTCCTGCCAATATCTCCTCTCGGAGTAATGGAAGTCGCCAGAGAACGCATGCAAACGCACGGCGACGGAGGTATGAACATAATTGCGGACGAAAAAGGGATGCCGATTGAATCCGACGATTACTACACCCCTCGAGATAACCGATTTTCCCCTAATAATAACAACAGGAGGGTCGGAGGAGGAGGATATTACAACCGTCAACAACACTCCATGAGCGCGAGAAACGAAAACTACAATCAAAGAGGAATCGATGGAAATGGCCCAAGTATCAACAGACCTCCGCGTCGATACGGTAACAACAACAACGCTTCGAACGGGTACGATGCTAACTATAATAATAATAATAATAATAACGACCGCGACTTCAGAAACGAGGATTCTTCTTCACGCCGGCGACGAGTCGTGAGAAGAAATTTTTACGATAGCGAAGGTGGAAGAGGAAATTCGAACGCGCCACCCTGGATCGATGGCAGTGTCAGCAGTGGCAGAGGACGAGGACGAGGATCCTCGCCCGGACGAGGAGGCAGAGGCAGAGGAGGCGGACGAAATAGCAATAGCAATTAGAAGAAAGTTTTGATAGCAAAGCCGTAAAATTAGGTGATTTGACCTTTTGTTCGAAATGAACGATGATGATGATTTCAGAATTATTACTTTCGGTAATTCCCTTGGTCTTGCTGATCGTCGTCGTGCGCCCAAACGCGAGCTTCTCCGATAATGTCTTTCGTATACCCGTAATCGTAGAACATTTCGTCGCCGAATTTGGAATCTGTTTTAGCGTAAATGCCGATGCGGTGGTTCCCGCGCACGTAAATCACGAGGGGATAACAGTTCGGTTTCTTCGAGTGATTCGCGAATTTGAACTTGTTTCCTCTCGAATAAGCGTCCAAGACCCACTTGTTGTTCAAGTTAAACAAAAAACTTGAGTTGGTTTGGTCGTATTGGCTCCCTCGCCTTTCAGCCTCGCCGTGCGTGATCATCTCACCAACGTATTCTCCCAAGAAATCGTCTTTTTTTGCATCGCAGCCGAAGAAGGCACCCCAACCAGCGATTGGAGATTTGCCCAGTAAAACGTGCGCGTGCTCTTTCAATTGGAGCTTCATGTTTTCACACGGCGCTTTCCTGTCTTCGTGCTTGCGTTTCACGTTAACTTCGGTGATACCTTCCAATTTTGGATCGCTGGAAAAGATTTCCGTATCGAGAGTGATGCCTTCCAGCTCTCTCTTGCGTCTCGAAAAATCTCGAACCGACGGCCAGCACTCGGCGCATTTGTCTGGATCGCACTCCCTGGCAGCCATTTTACACGGGCACGTCGCTTTGGTGCAATCACCTTTGCAATTACATCCGATGAATGCGTTGCGACAATCTGCGCCACACCCGCAGTTGATTTCGCAAAAGTTCCAATTCACCGAGCACGGACACTCGTCCGTACAGACGCCGCCTTCGCAATTACACGGCTCGTATTCGCACCACAAAGCGTTTTTGTCGCCTTCAGAAGCTTCTTTTCTTCGCGCGACTGTACTTTTTGCGACTGTACCCTGATAACCAACATTTTGTGCCTTCTTGGCGGCTTTTCGTCGGTGTCGATTGTTACCAAGTTGTTTGATTTCCGCTTGCGTTTCCCACGTTCGGTTAATCAGTCTTGATCCCTTTCTTTTCCTAGCGTCCATCGTCATTGTCGTGGCATCAACCACTGTTGTGTTACCATCTGTCGCCTCGTTTTTCGCCTCTTCAGCTGCTCTGTCTTCCTTTCTTTTTTCCAAAATATCTTCACAAAACATCGAGAGCATTTCTTCGCAAACGATTTTACACGACGGTGGTTTCGTTTCGCACGGTTCTAAGAAGCCCGCCACCGCGCAAGGATTCGAGGAATCTTCGAAAGTATCCAACGATTTGTCGAATGCTTCGACGACCCAATTTTCCCACTTTGTACTGTGCTTCAACTTTTGAGCGATGGACAATAAGTTCTCGTCGGTGATGGATTTATCTCTGCAGAGGAAATCTGCCATCACCGCCTCGGAAATATCCATCGGGTCGATCGCCTTATCGTTATTCTCTGCGGGAATCGGCGAGCAAAACACGCGGTCGGACGGAGGAAGCCATGGCGGTTGCAACTTTTTCATTAGTGCGAATAATGCTTCGTTCGAACGCCAACACTGAGAACTCCGGCACGGATCTATTGGTTTCGCAAGCGCTAAATAATTTGCTTCCGGATCAGACTTGAGAGGAGTTTCTTTATCTCCACCTTCTTCGTTACTATCAGCATTGTTGTTGATATCAGTGTGCATTTGTCCACCATCTTCCTTCCTATCGTTATTGGTATCGTCGACATCCATGTCAGCCGGGGAGTTGGCATCGGCGTTGGCATCGATGGTCTCCTTACTCCTGTGGCGTTCAGCTCTTCTACCCGGTACGGGAACGTACCCTTTCTTCTTTTTCTGTTGCGGGCCTCCTGGGTGCCCTATTTTCCCTTTATTCCATTCGGGTTTGTAATTCGTAAGAATCCTTCGTCCAACACTTGGTAAGTGGCCGTTGCCGTGAATTTGACACGAATAACTGTGGCATCTTGGACAAAACAACGTGCGAAAGGAATCCATCGCGGCTTCCATATTCTTGTACTCATGCAACCTTCGAGGCAAGAAGTCGATCGATTCTCGGCTGATGACTTCTTTCGCAATCGCTTCGATCGTTTTCAATTTCGGCAGAGAAGTCGATGCCGATTTCTTCTTTTTGGTAGGTTTGTTGTTTTTTGCATTCTTGTCATGCGCAGATTCTATGTCTTTGGCAATGTCGCGAATACCACTCTCTTGATCGCGAAGTAACTTGACGCGTAAGGCGATAAAGTTGACCGGTGGTACACCAGTGATGTACGAGGCGAGCGTAGACAACGTCGTTTCGAATATTTGCTTAGCTTTGATATCGATTGCGGTGTATTGCCTCTTCGTTTGCGTCGCGACAGTGTTCGTTTTGTCGTTGTCGGACAGATTATTCTCCTTTCCGTTTTTGTCCTCCTCTTTGTCCATCGCGTCTTTCTTCACCTCTACTTCTTCATCTTTCTCTTCTGTTTCTACTCGTTCATCGCCAGTTATCGCGAAATCCTGGACTTCCATTTTCGTCGTCGTTTCGTTCGTCGTATCTTCGATTTTACTCGGATTGGCTTCTTCTTTTTCTTCAACAGCCGCTGCCTTACCGTTCGCCGCCATGGCTGGTTCCGAAACTTCTTGAATGAGAAACTCGTCCAATTTCGAGCTCTCACCGATGATGTACTTAACACACGAGTGAAGCAAAAGATCGTCCCGTCGATGCCACGGGTACTGTTCTTCCCCGGTTTCAAAGTCTTCCTCTTCGTCGCTATAATCGGAATCGTTCTCATTCGCGACTCGGTATTCGCCGTCCTGATCAGAGATGAGCAACTTTCTTCTCTTCTCTTCTTCCGAGCCTCGGATGTTTTCGTGGACAGAGTACGTGTAAGCTCTGTATTCCGGCACGTTCGACACCGGCCGAATTCGTACTGCTGGAACCATCATTTCTCGTTCCGTCTTTGTCACGCCAAACGCAGATTCTCTCACTCTGCACTTCGGCATTCTGTTCACCGCTGCAGAAACCGCCAATGCGTCCGCTTTCTTTCCCATCAACATCTTTTTCGGGTCCAACATCATTTTTTCGAAATCCGCGTTACTGGCTGGTGCCTCAAACGTACGCTCCAACCCATCGGTTAATATACCCTTACCATTCTTGGCGTTTTCCTCCGCTTTCGCTTTTCGTCTCTTTGCGTTTTCGCGAAAGCACTTCTTCGCCCATTTCTTCCTCTTCTCATCAAACGTGGCGATGAAAAACGACGCGAAATCTTCCACCAACTCCTTCACGTTTTCTACGTCCGCTTTTTCAATCGTTTCGTCGTTTTCCAACAACGCCTTCCTTTTGATGAGATTCAACTCTTCGATTTCTTTTGGCGTGAGCGTTGTTTCTAGATGTTCTCCTTCCGCTTCTTTCTTCTTGTTATTTTTCGCAGACGACGACGAGGAATACGCCACCCCTTTCCTCTCCAAAACCTCTCTCAAAACCTCTCTCCTATCGAACGATTTCGCGAACAACTCCTTGCAGTCGATTTCATACGTCACCGGCTTCCCGCGATGGTCCTCCGGTATCTCTCGCAACTCTCGCTTCTTCTTTTTCGGTTTACTCGTCGGTTTAGGAGGAGGAGGAACAGCCGCCGGTTGCGCCGGTTGCGGCGCTACGACGGGAGCTCGAGGAAGAGGCAAAGAAGGAGGAGGAACAGGAGAAGGAACATTCGCCGGAGCTTTCTTCGGTTGCGGACTTGCCAACAGAAGAGGCGCTTTTTTAGCAAACTCATCATCTCCTTTTTCTTTTTCTTCTTCTTTTTCCGATGATGATTTTACCATCGTCGTCTTTGCCGCGACCGCATCCGTAGTACTGGTAAACGCGTTTCCGTCGCTCACCATCGTTGTCGTCGTCAGTTTACTGTCTTTGTCTTCTTCCTTCTTCTTCACTTCTTCTTTCTCTTTAAAGCTTGCATTTTGTTGTTGTTGTTGTTGTTTCTGTTGTCGATGATGTTGCGCGACGTAAAAGTCGTCTCCCTCGTCCTCATCATCTTCTTCTTCGGTCGACGACGACGATCTCATCTTCGCATCCTTCTTCCCGTCTTTCTCTTCTATTTCTTCTTCCTCGTCGTCGTCTGAATCGTCGTCCAAAATCTCAATCGTAATCACGTCGTCTTCTTTTCCATCATTCAAAACCATCTCTTTCTCGATTAGACGATGATGATGATGTTGAAAGTACAACACACCAACACGCGCGCGAAGAAGAAAAAAACGCCTTTACCAGCAGCGCGTGATACTAAAGAAACGCCCTTCTTCTGCGCTCCTCCTCCTCTTCTTTCGTATACACAATTATTTATTAAAGCTTCGCGTCGTGTGTTTATGTGTCGGTAGAGTAGAGTTTACAGCTGTAAGAGATATTCAAATTTAGGGTTCTACTAAAACCCTAAAGTTGCAAACCCTAAATTACACGGTCAAAAAGGGTTTCGAATTAGGGGAGTTCCTGGTTTTAGGGGACTGCTTTACCCACCAGACCGCACTCGCATTCGCGCGCGCGTTTCGAGAGAGAGAAAGAAAGAAAGAAGAGAGAATTTTTGAGAGACTCTTTTCTTCTCTCGCTTTAGTAGAGTGCGACTTCTTGCGTAAAACACTGATACACGCGATGGTAAAGACACGGCGAAAGAGAAGGCTGACGATGAGGGGAAAACACCAACAACCGCGCGAAGAAGAAGAAGAAGAAGAACGGAGGACGATACTAATAAAGAAGAAGAAGAGAAAAAAGAGGAGCAAAAACGATTCAGAAAACGAAGACGCTTTAAAAGCAGCAGAGGTAAGGATGTGCACGTCATCATCATCGTCCTCGTTCGCGTCGTCAAAAACATAAACTTTTCTGCGCTTTTTGTGAATTTGAATTTTGTTTTTCGAGTCTCGTCTCGAGACATTTTCAGAGAGAGAGACTTCATTAACCAGCCTCCTTTTCTCGATGTACGCGAGGATGTCTCTCTCGTAATACTCATGTAAAACAACACATTTATCATCATCATCATCATCGTTACAATACGCATCATCAGGGAGTACAAAAAGCGCGAACGCAAATTTGCGTGCAGTTGAGCGCGTTGCGACGTTCGCAAGCGTATTTGGACACGTATACGCTCGACGGATGGCGCTCGTCGAATCAGGAGAAGTTGAAACCAATCGCGGAGTTAGCGAAGAAACGGGAAGATATTTTCTTCCGGAAGTTGAAAGTCAGAGATTTGTTTGAGAAGTTAAACTACGACGAGAAGAAACTGGAGAAGTTCAAGTGCAAAGAAGATGAGGATGGAGAGATTGAATGCGAGGACGTGGTGTGTTGCGAGTGCGGATCGGGCGAGTGCAACGAGGAGGAGAACGACGTCGTGTTTTGCGACGGGTACTGCGATTTGGCGTATCACATGAAATGCGTGAAACCGCCGTTGAAACCGGAAGATATACCGAAAGGCGACGAAGGATGGTTGTGTCCTCTGTGCGATTGTCGCGTGGACGTGATTTACTATCTGAATTTGGATTACGATCAAAGGTTAGACATTGAAACGTGCACGCACTTGGACGTGTTTAAAAAAGAACAGGACATGTTCGACAAAGGCATAATACCTGGGACCTCGCGGTTTCATTTACACGGCGAGAACGAAGAAGACGTGTGGCCGAGCGACGAATCCGAGGACGAAGATTTCAAAGAGAAGAATGAAAAAGACGACGGTAAAGACGACAGCGACGAATCGCTCTCCGGGTCAGCGGTAGTTCCGCAATCATCATCTGATAGCGATGATAGCGAAAATAGCAGTAGTAGTAGCAGCAGCGATTCGGCAATCATCATAGAAGGACCTCGGAGAAGAACGAAAGTGGATTACGTGAAATTAAACGGCGACTTGTTCGGCGACGCCGTTTTAGACGGGGACGAAGAGGAGAAGCAAGACGCGAAAGTCAAACCGATGGCGGACAGGCGCGCGCAATTAGCCGCGTTAGTCGCACTGAATAAGAAGGAGAAAAACCAAAGCAGCAGCGGCGAGAATAAGAAGGGAAAAGCAGCGAGGAACAAAACAGCTTCTCCCGTGAAGACGAAAGGAACGCAGAGAAACGGAAACGGAGGAAATAATCGACGACGTAAACGACGAGGACGAGAAACAACAACAACAACAACAACAACAACAAAAGCAACAAAAACGAAAGCGTCTGCGCTGTTGTCCTCGAAATCGACGAAAGCAAACGAGAAGAAGAAGAAGAAGATGAAGATGAACAAGTAGTTTAGATGAAATACAAAAATTTAATTGAATTCACATTTTCGCGTCACAACACGAATACATGCACACAACACCAACCGGTTCAGAGGAGGAGGCAGAGGAGAAAGAACAAAAAAAAGAAGAACAAAAACGTGTAGCAGAGGAGGATATAATCATGAAATCGCGGTTGCTTTCGAACGCTTTCAAGTGCCTGTCGCCCGGACAGACTCGTCACATGTCGTCTTCTTTGGGAAATTCCATCCAAAGCGCGATAGATATCGCGAAGGAAAGCGAAGCAGAAGCTTTAAAAAATGTACCAAAAATGACCTATTACTCCGCGTGGTTCTGCCCATTCGCACACAGAGCGACGTTAGCGTTAGAACGACACCGCGGTTTCCTCTCGTACGAATGGGTTGAATCCTTAGGGTGGGAGAAACGAAGCAAAACGAACGAAGAGATTAAGACGAAACACGAGAATTGGTACCACTACAAATCGCCAGATTTGTTAAAAGCGAACCCGCTCGGGATGGTACCGACGATTAAAGACGAGTTTAACAACGTGATCACGGAATCGATCGTGTGCATACAATACATAGACGAGATTGTGAACGGAGGTAAGGAACCGATATTAGCGTCTTCGGCAGCCGAACGCGCGAAGGAACGGGTGATGGCGGATTTCGTCGCCAAGACTATTTGTAGCAAATACTATTCCGTGTTGGTGAGACAAGAGGAAACGGAGCAGTTAGAAGCGTTCGGAGAGATTGAGAAGGCGATCGAGAAGTTTGCGACGCATTTAGTAGATGATGACGATGTGATGATAGATGGCGAAAAACGCGAAAAAGGACGGTTTTTTAACGGTCGCCAAACGCCGGGTTTAGTCGATTTAACGCTCTTCCCTTGGGCGTGGCGCTTGCCCGTGTTTGAAACCCACCGGGACGAAAGGTTCAAAATCGACCCCGCTAAATCTGTCGGTTTGCGCAAATACATGCGATGGTTGCGCGATATGGTTAGTCGAGACGACGTCTCGCGCACTTTACCAAACTGGGAGGAATATTTACAACACATAACGAGATACGCCGACGGTTCCGCTCGAAGCAAAGTCGCCAACGCCGTTCGAGACGGAAGAAACGCGCACGAATACGACGACGAGAAAGATGACGTCAAAGAATAATACTACTAATACTAATAACAGAATGAATGATTACGAGATAACGATAGCGATTTGAATACTGTTCTGTACTACGTCAGCTCCAAGAAGATGTATATATTTTTGTCTTCTGAAACGTCTTTTCAATCAAAACCCCGAAAAAAGGTCAATTCTATCCAAATTCTTCATTTTTATTCCACTTGAAGAATTGAATAAAATGTTTGCGGCGGCGAGTTTTGTCTCGTCATCATCCTTCTTGGCAAAAAGCCGCTCTTCGTCGTCTTTGAGGACTTTTAGGACGAGTAATACTACGAATACTAATACTACGAATAGCGGGAAAAGAGGTGCGTTGCACGTGTTATGCGCGGCGAGCAAGTCTCGAGCGAAAAAACGGGCGGCGAAATTGAGCGGCGACGACGGCGACGACAACGCTGCGGGAGGAGGATTAAAAAAAGAAACATCAATGTCCAAGCAACAAAAGGATAAGCTGAGAAAGCAACGGTCGGAAAAGTTACGCGCGATCGTTTCCAGCGAAGGGAGAAGGTACGAGAAGATTCAGAAAGATTTCTCGCTGACGAGAGACACGGCGAGAGAATACGTGCTCTCGGTGAGACAGAAAGGAGGAGGAGGCGGCGAAGGCGGCGAAGGAGAGAGCGTACTTTTACCGCTGTTAACGGATTGGCTCCCGGTGGCGGAGATCTTAGTCGCCGACCGCGTTTCGTTGGAAGCGACCATGGCGTTTAAGAAACTCGGGATGGATATGCCGGAAACGGACGACAACCCGAACGAGCCGAAGAAAATCGACGGCGTCCCGGCGGTGACGGCGATGTTGCCGGGGAGGAAAACGGAGATTTGCGCGATGGCGTTTAACATCGCCGGAGCACCGTTGAGAGATATCGAACACGTAGAGTTGGAGTATGGGATTGAAGATTGGGGGTCGTTTGAAAATTGCGTGGACGGGTTAGCCGCGAGAAGCGGCGACGACGGCGCGTTGGATCGAGCGTACGCGAAGATTGGCGCCACCGCGAACGAAGAGCCGAGGGAGATCAAAGCGAAATACCGCAAATTAATCGCCACCGCGCATCCAGACAGAAATCCAGACGCCGACGTCGCGGAATTCAACGCGATTAAAGACGCGTACGAGTTAATCGTGGGCAAAGATTGCGGCGGCGCCTCCTTCGAAGGTCTGGGCACCAACCGGGACTTTATCGTTTTAGACGGCACGCCGGCGCACTTCGGCGACGCGAACAATAAAAATAAGATGGAGTTCAACGAAAAAACCATCTTGTTCGCCATGAGATCGTTAGTCGGTTACGACCGAGTCGGTCAACACTTCAACGCCAGAAATTTACGACTGGCTAAAGCCAAAGGCATGTAGTCGTTTTTACATGTACACATCTTCATCATGCAGTGTTATTGTTTATATTATTATTATCATTATTATTATATTAAATTAAATCCGTTCGTAACGACGAATATGTGTCTTCCTATTCCGCGGTGGCTGCCGGAATCACGGCAAAACTTTTGATCGCGTCTTCTTTTTTGAGTTTCATGAGCGTCCCTCCTTTCGCGTATCTTCCCATCTCGGGTATGCTCGCGCATTGAAATCTGTTCGCGACGCCGAGCTGCGAGCCAACGATGATAGCTTCTTCTATCGAATCGTCGTCCGTTTTCCCAATCAACGCAAAAGCAGCTAAAGAATCCCCGCTGTTAAATTTGATGCCTCGTATCCCCGCGCCACCTCTGATTTGCGTCTTAAAATCGGAAACTTTCACTCGTTTGCCGCGACCTTTTTCAGACACGAATACTACCCACGGTCCTTCGCGATCGATTTCTGATTTTTGAATGATCGCCATACCGGCGACTTTCGCCGCGCCCCCTTCAAAATGTTCCACAGACGCCACCAAAGGTTCATCGTCGTCGTTACCAAAATCTAGAATGTCATTCTCTTCTTCTTGTTCTTCTTCTTCGTTATCATCGCCTTCGTCATCTTCATCGTCTTCGGCTTGGATTATGAAATCGTCGTCGTCGTCGTCGTCGTTTTCGTCGTCGTCCTCCTCCTCTGCCCCTTTAGCTTTCGAGGCTTCTTTCGACGACGATTTGATCTCCTTCAAAGAGATCGCGCGGACACCTCTGGACATTCTGCCTAACTTTCGCACCGAGTCAACGTCAAAACGAATCAGCGTACCGTCTGTGGCGCCAACTAAAACGGAATCACCATTTTTGGCGACTAAAACTTGTTTCAACTTGTCGCCTTCGTCCAAAGCAATCGCTCTCTTCCCATTTCTTTTGATGCTAGCAAATTCCTTCGCGGAGACTTTCTTGATCACGCCGTTAAGCGTAATCATGACCAGGAAGGTTTCGTCTTCGTCTTCTCCTTCTTGCGGCTCATTCGGCGTTTTCTTCTTCATCAAAGCGGAAGGTTCTAAGCTTAAAATGGCAGTTATCGATTCTCCCTTATCGATGTCGACAAATCTAGTAAACGGCGTTCCTTGCGCAGTAGTAGACGCCTCGGGAATGTCAAAAGCTCTCACCGTTAAAACGTTCCCTTTATCGGTGAAGAAAAATACACGATCTAAATCTTTCGCGTGCATTACTTTCGCGATGGAATCCGACCCCTTCAATTTTGACATTGATTTCCCTCGCGTCCCTCTTCGTTGAGCTTTGAACGTTTCCGGTCTCGTTCTCTTAATGTACCCTCGCGAGGACATTATGATCAACGAATCGTTGTTTGGTATTTCGTGCTCAACTTCAATCGATGAACTCGTATCGGTTTCAATTGTTGTTCTTCGCGGGATGCCGTGTTTCTTTTTCACCTCCAACGCTTCCTCGCAAACGACGTCAATCACCGCCGACGTGTTGTCGAGTAGGTTTTGATTCCCTTTGATAGAACTCAAAAGCTGATCGCGCTCCTCGACGAGCTTTCCTGATTCTAAACTCGTCAAACGCCTCAAAGGCATTTGTAAAACCGCTTCCGATTGAACCGTAGTCAGTCCCTTCATTTCTCGTAAATTTTCCATCGCTTCTTTCCCGTCCTTTGATTTTCGGATCATCTTGATCACCGCGTCGGTATCTTCGAGAACCGTCAGAAGCGCTTCGACGATGTGCATTCTCGCTCGATCCTTTTCTAACGAATACATCGCGCGTTTACGTATGACATCGATGCGAAAATCTAAAAACTCTTGCATCACTTCCATCAACCCCAAAACTTTTGGCGTCAAACCGACGAGCGCCGTGACGTTCACGTTCACTTTCACCTGCAATTTTGTCCTTTTATACAACGAATTCAGCACGGCTTCTGCGTCACCACTTCTCTTCATCTCGACGACGACGCGGACGCCGTCTCGGTCCGATTCATCGCGCACGTCCGCGACGCCTTCAATCTGCCGATTATTTACCAAATCCGCGATTTGTTGCACTAAAGTCGCTTTGTTTTGCATATACGGAATCGACGAGATGACGATATCTCTGTCCAGACTTTTCTCCGCCGCTGCTTTATCGTCTTTCTTTGCCGTTTTCCCACTTCTTTTCCGGCTGGAAACTTTTGTCCTTGGTACAATTTCTGCCACGCCTCTCAAAGTCACCCCGCCTCTTCCGTCGCGGTACAAATTTCTCAGCGCGTTCCTATTACTAGTACTTCTACCACTATCGTTTTTGTCGTTATTATTATTATCATTATTAGCGTCCTTATTATCGGCAAATATAACCCCACCGGTGGGAAAATCCGGCCCTGGCATGACTCTCAACAACTCTTCCAATTTCACTTGCTCTCCTTTTTGCGCCGCTCTGGCGAAGACCACCAACGCGTCCGCCACTTCCATCAAGTTATGCGGCGGTATGCTCGTCGCCATCCCGACCGCAATCCCCGTGCTCCCATTAATCAACACGTTCGGTAGCTTTGCCGGCAACACCATCGGCTCTTGTTGCGACCCATCGAACGTATCCGCAAACTCCACGCAATCCATCTCCACGTCTTTCAGCAGCATATCTTGCGACAACTGTCTGAGTTTACACTCCGTGTACCTCATCGCCGCCGGCGGATCGTTGTCCATGCTCCCAAAATTCCCGTGTCCATTCACCAACGGCGCGGACATGGAAAAATCTTGCGCCATTCTCACCAGCGCGTCGTACACCGACTGATCCCCGTGCGGGTGAAACTTCCCCAAAACTTCCCCGACGACTCTCGCGCACTTTTTAAACGGTTTGTTGTGATCTAAATTCAACTCGTGCATGGCGTACAAAATGCGTCGATGGACTGGTTTTAATCCATCTCTCACGTCCGGTAACGCTCTCCCGACGATCACGGACATCGCGTACGCCAGATAGGACTGTCTCGCTTCCACGTGCAGTTCCAAGTCGACGATGTTCGAGTCTGATGAGAATTCTTCTTCTTCGTCTGCGAAAGTTGATGATTTGTTTCCTCCTCCTCCTTTTCCTCCTCCATCGTCGTCGGAGGATGATGAAGACGCAGCAGCAAACGTTCTCACTTTTCGATGACGATGATGACGCTGTTCTTCTTCTCCTCGTCTTCTTGAAAAAGAAAGCGAAGAAAGAGAAAGAGAAGAAGACGGACCACCAAAGCGACGAATGATTTCAAAATTCGGTTTTGTTGGTGTCGCCGTCGTCGACATCATCATCATCGTTTTCGATGAGAGAAGAAGAAATGACCTTCGCATCATCGCACCAAATCCTTGTCCTCTTCTTCTTCTTCTTCTCAAAGGTTGTTGTTGTTGTCGTTGTCGTTGTGATTGGTCTCTCAGTAAGAGTGTGCCGCGTTGCAACATATACTACTCTATACTACTAACACTCTCTCTAAATGTATAAATTTTTGTCGCTTTGAAACTGACGTTTTTTGACAAGTGTTTTTGTTAGAAAAAAATTTGCGAAAAACAAACAAACAAACAAACGAGGAAAAATCATCAATCGTTATTTCTCTGATGTCTCGACATCGAGGCAAAGTTTCAGTGGTCTCTTCTTTGACGACGACGAGGGAGGAAGAAGAAACCACAACAAATACCGAGACCGTCCAACTCGTTTTCGACGACGAGGGACCAGGAGAGGGAAATCGTAAAAGTCGAAACGTTCATCGTCGTCATCGAAATAATACGAATCAGACTTCTTTGACGAATTCGATGATGAAAACGATGAAAATGATGACAAAGATGATGCGAAAGAAAACGCGAGGGTACCTGGCCGTGTTTTTAGTCTCCGCGATATGGGTGTGCGCGTCGTTTATAGTGAAAGATTTAGAAAGAGTTGGGGATCCGTTGACTTTGACGGCATTGTTTAACGCGTTGTTTTTAGTCTATTGGCCGGTGGAGATGAAAGGGTACTTTTATCATCTCGCAGAGAAGAAGAAGAAAAAAAGGTATCATCATTACGCGATGTTCCGGAAATGGAAGGAAAGTAATGTTAGTACGAGAGGAATATCATCGTTTTTACGCGAAAACGAAGCGTTGAGGTGCTACGTCATCGTCCCTCCGTTGTTCTTTCTCGCGCAGTTTTATTTCAACAAGAGTTTACAGTTTGTGTCGGTGACGGTGAACACGGCGTTGTCCTCGGTCGCGCCGGCGTTGACGTACGTGTTTGGGATTTACAGAGGGCTGGAAAAACCGGTGAGAGATTCGAACGGGTTTTTAAAAGCACTCGGACTCGTCGCAATAGGAGTGGTTTTGACGGCAGTCGCGGACGATGAGACCACTTTCGGTGGTGCTTCGGGTATGACTGCAGGCGGCGACGAGGATTCGCCGAGAACCCGGAACGAAAATAATAGTTATAACAGTTATTCTTCTTTTGTGAACATGGACACCGCGTGGGGCGTGTTGCTCATTTTAGCGAGCGCGGTGTGTTACGCCGGTTACGCCACGGAGGTGGAAATCGCGTTGAACGCGGTGAAAGTGAGCGACGGTCATCGCGACGAGAATAGGAGTAGGAGTAGCAATCAAAATTTTTCTAGGAATAATAGAGTAGGCGGCGTGTTGTTAGAGGAACGCGAGGAACGCGAGGAAGAGGAGGAGGAAGACGAAGACGAAGACGAAGAAGACGAGGAGAGAGAGAGAGAGGCAGCAGAGGTAAATGAAGGAGCAGCAGAAGAAATTACGGGACGACGGCAGATGAAAACGGAGGCGAAGAAAGAGCTCCTCGCCGCCATCAAGGATTCGAAATCGCGACAGATTCTCGCGAGCGTCGGCACGTTCGCGTTCGTCATCGTTTTATGTACGATGCGAAAATCGATATTGTCCATGAACAAAAGTGGCGGGATGATTGTTTTGAAAGGCCTGATCGATAACGCGTTGGCGGAATACTTGTGGTGCGTCGGGGTTGCCGAGCTCGGAGCCTCGGTCGCTTCCATCGGTTTGCTGTTACAAATCCCTCTTTCGGCGGTTGCCGAGCTTTTGTTTGTGAGAGCGGACGAGGAGGTGTGGACGCGAACGACTGGAGGTATTTTTGCAATGTTTTGCGGGTGCGCGTTGATTGTCTATGGGTTCATAGGCGCGATGAAATTCGCCGGAAGTTCCGAGGAGGATGAAGAGGATGAGGAAGACGATGAAGACGATGATGAAGATGATGAAGACGACGCCGACGATAATGCTACCATCGCTCGCGCTCCGTTGTTATGATGCATTTTCATTTTGCATGCTATTATTATACACTACCTACTACAACTAAAACAGCTTCTCAACTCTTTGCGCGCAAAGTTGTCACATAATACTGAGAATTAATTAATTCTCCTTCTTGTAATACTCATTCGCAGCAATGTTTATCAGCCGCCTGGGATACGCACTCGCACTTCTCGGACTGACCGCGTGGTAACTCGAATTCGAGTTAATGAACATCACGAATTGGTTCTTCTCGTACGGAACTTCTGCGACTAACTTGAAATCCCCTGAGTTCTTAAATTGTACGTCCCAGCCTATTTTCTTTCTGTGTTTCCATCTTTCCGCTTCGCTATACTCTTCGCACGCGCCGGCGCCAAGTAAACACTCGAACACCTCCAAATTACCCCCTTTCGCCGGATCATTTTTGTCGCGAAAATACATCAATCCCGCGTATAATTCGTGCGCATTATCCACGTGTAATCCACGAACGCGACTCTGGCCTTTTATCACCGGCGTGTTTACTCCTATCTGGGCGTCCAAAGTGACGGGAGCTGGATTTTTCTTTCTGCTCATCAACCGAACTTCCGTCTCCATCTCTCGCAGCTTAAGTCCGTATTTCTCCTCCAATCCGCCGTGATACTTTGTAAAGACCTCCTCCCCGAATAAATCGATGACTTCTTCGTAAAATTCTCGACTGGAGTGATACCTGATGAACTCCTCCCACGCTTTTGATACTATTTGTTTCTTACTACTTAACACCATCGACGCTCGCAAATCGACTCTCGTGTTCGCGGCAATCGAAGTCCTCCCAGGTTTGGCAATCTGCACTATATCTTCGTGCTTCGGGTAAAATTTTTCGAGCTCTTCGTAAACGTCATCAGGTAAGCAGTTTTCGATGACGACGTGAGGATACGGATGCAATCTCACGTCCGATTTTCGAGCGTTTTGTAGTACCGAGAAGGAGGAGGAGGAGGTGCTTTTTCTTCTCGATTTTTGTCTTGTTGTTGATGATGAAAGCGAATACAAATTCCTTTCCGATGACTCTGCCGCCCAGCCTTGAACGCCACCACCAAAGCGTGCATCATCATCAACATTAGCATCAAAATCGTAATCATCGACATATCCTCCTCCTTTCCTCGTTCTCGTCCTCGTTCTCGTTCTTGCGATTGTCCCATCAAAATCATTTCCTCTCGTCGTTCCAAGCATCAAAAGCGCAAAAAGATCGAAGATTAAGAGGACAGAAAAACGATGCATTCCTCTTCTCTGCATTCTCTTTCTTCTCTCTCTCTTTGCGTTACACACGCGCAAAGAGATGTTCTATTCTTTTAAGTGTGATGATGAATCCGTTTTTAACTAAGTCCCAATTAAGTGAGGGATGATAAAAATAAAAATATAACAACAAAAGCGCTTTTTCAAATAATAATAATAGTGTATAAACGGCTGGCGCTCTCTTCTTCTCTCCTCGTAAAGTGTTGTAACAGGAGTAAACATTGGTCTTCTTTGTCTTCTTTTCTCTCTCTCTCTCTCTCTTTATCATCGCGCGATGATGATATAAAGAGACGCGAGTTGGCGCGGTTTATTTTACTTCTTCGGGACTTCCACGGCGGAAGGCGCTTTGAAAGCGGGTAAAGTTTCCGCGACGTCCGGAACGTATCTGTTAAAGTACGAATCGTTCACTTCGACCATTCGCCTGCCATCGGCTTCCGCCAACTCTCTCAACCTTTCCTCTTCCTGTGCTTTCTTCTTTTGTTCTTTCAACTCGCGCTCGCGTTTTTGCGCCAACTCTTTTTGCTTCTTTTTTTGCTCCTGTTCGAATTTCTTCTTCGCCTCTTCTTGGGTTTTCTTTCTCGCGGCTTGCTCTTCCGGCGTGCCTTGGAAGAACGAGTCCACGTCTTCTTTGATTTCGGAGAAGGATTTTAATCTCGGTAACAGTTGCGTCAAATCGGACGCGGAGGAGGCGGCGGCGGCGGCGTCGTTGGAGGTTTTCTTCTTCGAGACGGAGGCGGAGGAGGAAGCTTTCTCGTAAGAAGTAGAGTCTTTCTTGGTGTCGGTTTTGTTATTCTTGTTTTTCTTTTCGTTCTTTTTTGTTCCACTGATGGTGCTTTCGTCGTTATTGCTGCCAAAGATGGCCAACGCGGGCGTGCTTCTTCCCGATGCCGCTTTTGAGCTCGCCTTGGAGCCTCTTTTGCTGCCGTTTTTGGAGGCAGATTTCGAGCTCGGCGCCTCTGGCTTCGAGAACGGCAACAACGAACTTCTCGGCGATTCTGGTTCGTTGGCAATTTGCTCCGGATCGGCCAATCCGAGCATAACTTGCAAGCGTTCGAAAAACGTCAACTGTCTCGGCGCTCTCGGTTCTCTTCGTAAGACCGTTCGAACGAATTGTCTCTGCGCCATCTGCGCCGGTTTCGCAATCACGGCGTTGCCGACTCGACCAACCACTTTGCTCGCGCGGAAAAACACTCGTTGCGGTAACGTGAACGGATTGAACGTTTCGATCAAGTCGAGTTCAAACCCAAACTTTTGGGATTTGACGATGCACTTCGCTTTCGCCAATTTCGATTGTTTGAACTCTTTGAACGCGTATCTCGGTAAATCAAACGCCAGGTATCTCGGCGTCAAGAAGAGATTGTACCTGAACCCTTGGCCTCGACCTCCAAACAACGTTTCGTTCTGCGCCGAATACACGTCAAAAACGAAAAAGTTCCCAACTCTTGGCATGTTCAATTTCGGCAATTGCACGGCGTCGATGCCGAATTTGAACCTGTCGCTGAAAATACGCACCACCGGTCCGCCCGGTAAGAAACTCATTTCTCTCAAATCTTCCGGCATAACCGACGCCGCGAGCACCAACACCGAAAACGCGTTCACCAACCCTTTGTCGTCGCAATGGTTCTCGATGAATTTCTTATACGAGATGACGTGTTTCCCAGTTTTTAACAGTGTTTTTGTCGTGCTCGTTTTCTTCGCTTTGTTTTTCTCTTTCTCTGGAACAAACACCCTCACGACTTCCGAGGCGGTCAGTTTTTTCATCCATCGCAATCTCACGACAGACGCGACCACCGGGGTGGCCACACCGAGCAACGCGTTCCGTCTCGACTCGCTCGTACCAACGAGAAACTCTCGCATGAACACGATCATCGGCGCGGTGAAGAGCGATTGCGTTATCAAGGATTCTTCTGTTCCTTCTTCTCCCGATGATGATGATGATGATCCTCCTCCTCTGGACAAACATTTCCTCCCGGAAATTACGGAGACGACGAAACACGTCGCGCGAGGGATGTTTATTTTCTTCGTGAATTTTACATACGTCATCGGGGAGAAGAGTTCTCCCCACGAAATCTGCACACCCATCTTTATTATGTATTCAGTCTTTTCCTCCTTCTTTGTCTTCTTCTCAAAAGAACAAAACGGAGAGCTAATGAGAAAAAGATTATTCAACGCA
>Ga0209309_10001648_pt1 | contig 21816 bp, 19 predicted proteins | sample COGITO_mtgs_1204_2_FD_184807 | JGI IMG/M metagenome (GOLD analysis project Ga0209309, IMG submission 184807) | Pelagic marine microbial communities from North Sea - COGITO_mtgs_120412 (SPAdes) (version 2) | ecosystem: Environmental > Aquatic > Marine > Epipelagic ... | reverse complement strand
TTGTTTTAATCTTTTTAACACCTCCGCTAGGTTTTAAAAAATTAAATTTTTGATCTTCGGAAAGTTCTTTTCTGTCATCTACATATAGAGAAATTAATACATAGTCCTCATTTATAGTTTCAAAAATATCCTGACGACTCCAAACTTGTTCTTCCATTTTCCGACAGTTTACACAAGCCCAACCGGTAAAATCTATCATAATTGGCTTTCCAGCGGCTTTTGCAGCGGCGACTCCCTCTTCTAAATCTTTATAGGCTTCAAGTCCCAACGGAGCATCAGTATCTTTATCATACACACTATAAAATAATGGCGGTGGAAAACCACTTAATAACTTAAGGTTGGCATACCTTGAATTTGTTAGCCCTGGAATAAGGTACAGCATAAAAGCAAACGTCACAACGCCTACCAGTATATTTCCTATTGGTGGTCTCTTCTTTTTTGGGCCATCGTGAGGAAAACGGATAATATCAAAAAGATACAACACCATTCCTAAGGCACATATAATCCATATACCAATGAAAATTTCACGTTTTAAAAGTCCCCAGTGTTCTACCAAGTCAGCATTTGAAAGGAATTTAAATGCTAAGCCTAATTCGACAAAACCCAAAACCACTTTAACCGTGTTAAGCCATCCTCCACTTTTTGGTAATGAATTTAACCAGTTTGGAAATAACGCAAACAATGCAAATGGCAAGGCCAATGCTAAACCAAAACCACCCATACCAAAGGTAAGTTGCATCGCTCCGCCATCACTCGTCAACGAACCTCCTAATAACGATCCTAATATTGGACCTGTACATGAAAACGAAACGATAGCTAGTGTCAATGCCATAAAGAAAATACCAATAGCACCACCAATACTGGACGCTTTGCTGTCCATTTTTGAACTCCAAGAACTGGGCAACGTAATTTCGTAAAACCCAAAGAATGAAAAAGCAAATACCATGAATATCACAAAAAAGATAATGTTCAAGGTGGTATTTGTCGATATATTATTGAGTATTTCGGGATCCAATGAATCTAATACATGGAAAGGTAAACTAAGTAATAGGTAAATTACAAAAATGAAAACACCATACAGAATTGCATTGGCCAATCCCTTTTTCTTGTTCTTAGCTCCTTTTGTGAAAAATGAAACCGTTAACGGGATCATAGGGAACACACAGGGTGTTAATAAAGCAATTAACCCTCCTACAAATCCTAATAAAAAGATGGTCAAAAACCCTTTTTCTGATCCTTCTTCGTGCTCTGTCTTATATTGATCTTTATTACCAATATCAATAGTTAGTGCAGCCGTTTTTTCTAAATCGTCTGCTGTTACTTCGGCTACATCTTTTTTTCCCTTTCCGGAAGCTATATCCACCTCAAAGGTTTTGGTATCTGGAGGTAAACATTTTTCATCATCACAAACGGAATAATAAATCTCGATATTCACTTTTAATCCTTCTGGATTAACCACTTTTATTGGCTGAATAAAAGTGGCTTTATCTTCAAAAAAGACAACGTCTAAATCAAAAACTGGATCGTGAATAGGAGTAACATCCGGCTCTAAGGTTTCTCCTTCTAGGGTAAAAGTTTCGGGCGTGTTGTTATATGAAAACTCGGTAGTTATGGGACCTTCAAACTCTTCGCCAAATTGTTTTTGACTATACAAATGCCAACCCTCTTCAATGTTGGCTTTCATTATTACATTATATAAATCGCCTTTTTCTTGTTCTACGGTCACTTCCCACTTAACCGGATCTAAAACTTGTGCAGAAATACTGGTTGACAAGCAAATAATTGAAATAAAAAGTATGAGGAGTTTTTTCATTATACTATTAATTTTTAACCGCTATTTTCAATATTTCGGTTGTTTTTGGTGTTACTTTAAAACGATCATCTGCTCGATGTCCAATAATCCATATAATTTCTGAATCACTACAAAGTACCCACGTTTTTTCTTTAGCTATCAAAGATACCTTTTCATCTTTAAAAAACTTACTTAATTTCTTTTTTCCTTTCATTCCGAAGGGTTGAAACGTATCGCCTTTTCGCCATTCTCGAAGTTTTAACGGGTATTTAACTTTATCGGCATCTACATAGATTACACGCTTATCGATAGCCCCCATTTTAGCGATAGGATTAAATTCCATTTGTAGAGGAAATTCAATTTTTTTAGTCGTTTTTTTTATTAAAACTTCTTCTTTTTCCTTTTCTGAAATAATTTCAGTTAACAATAACACATTTCTGTCTTTTACTAATCTATGGGTATTTGAAAAAAGTTGCTTCCCACTTTGTGCTGTCAACAATTCTGAAGTAGCGGGCCAATCTGTAAAACCAAACGGATGTAATAGTTGATACAAAATCGCTTCGGTGTGAGGAAGTTCTTGCAATTTTTTAATATGAAGCGTGTATCCGTCAAAATTTTCGGTGACGGCGAGATTGTACACCAAGGCCATATAATCTTCAATTAAGTCTTGGCTTTCTTTTAAGTATTTTTGTGTTTTCTGAAAATTACTTAGAACCCCTTCTGTTGCATTTTTATATTCTGGAATTACATCGTGTCGCAGTTTATTCCGAAGATAATCGGTCGATGCATTGCTACTATCTTCTCGCCAACTAAGTTCGTTCTCTTTAGCAAAACCAATGATTTCTGAGCGGGAAAATGGCAATAAAGGTCTGATTACTTTTTCATTTATTTCAGGTATTCCTGTCAATCCTTGTAAACCACTGCCACGACTTAAATTAATAAAAAAGGTTTCCAAATCGTCATCGGCGTGGTGACCAGTTGTAATATAATCGTACTTAAAATCTTTTAAAATTTCGGTAAACCAATGATAGCGCAATTCGCGGGCCGCCATTTGGGTAGATAGTTTTTGGTCTTTTGCAAACTCTTTGGTGTCGAATGTTTCCGTAAAAACGGGAATCGACAACTTATCGGCCCAATCTATCACAAACTCTTCATCGTTGTCGCTTTCTTTTCCGCGAAGCGAAAAATTACAATGCGCCAAACCGATACTAAATCCTGATTTTTTCAGTAAATAAGAAAGCACAACACTATCTACTCCTCCACTGCAGGCTATCAATACTTTTTTGTCTTTCAGAAATGAAAAGTGGCTATCAATATGTTCTTTAAATTTTTGAAGCATGTTACATCGCGTTTATTACAATACCCAAAACTACTGCAATGCCAAAACTGAGCATGGTACCAATTAAAACGTATTCGGTTTTTAGTGTTTCATCATTTCGGTAGCGTAAAATGGATTTTGCAGCGATAAGGAATCCAACCGCTTCATATTGATCTATTACTATAAAAGTCAAGGTTAACAAGCGTTCCAAAATGCCGATTACTTTTCCTGCATTGGGCAATTCATTGTCACTGGTGACTTCAATTTCAGTTGCACTGAACACTTCGCGAATAAAGAAATTCGCTGGTTTTAGACAAATAAGGTACCCGATAATTAAAAACAATGTTTTGTCATTTAATGGAAACTCCCAAAACGAATCTATCCCTTGATATGTAGCAAACCCCAAACTTACAGCTGTTAACACAATAATATGCATAGCTTGGTCTATAAAAAAAGCATACCGCCCAATGGCTTTGCTTCGGCTTATAAAGGGCTTACAGCCGTCTATAATATAATGGGCAACGGCTATTATTGCAGCTCCATAAATAAAATTAAGCTGAAACGCCAACACCCACGATAATCCAAATACAATAAGAACATGCCATATTAGTAATCCACTTTTAAAACCAAGACGGTTTTTTTGTTCTGCCATTGTAGACCACTGGAAAAAATAATCGGCTAACAAATGTGCCAATAACTGAAGCAATAAAAAGGTTGAGAGTTCCATGATGGTTATTTAGAAAGTGTTTTTGAAAAATCTAGTACGGCTGTTTCAATAGCATTCCAACCAACACTTGTTGAATGGCGATTTACGGCGGACTGACCAATACCCAATGCTTTAGCAATTTCGTCTTCTTGTTGATTTAGTAATTTTAAATACAATACTTCACTTTGTCTAGCAGTTGCTTTACTTAGTAAGGTATCCAACAGCTCAAAAATAGGTTTAAATCGATTATTGAGGCTTTCATTTTCTGAAACAAAAAACAACGTGTTTTTAATCACTACGCGTTCTTTATTGTGTGTGGAAATGCCGCTAATTTCACGACCGGACAAATAAATGGCCTCTCCGTCAACAATGCCTTCTTTAGGTTTATACCGGCTTAATGAACCATAGCCTATTGCCAATCGTAGTCCGTGTGTTTTAAAGAGTCGTACCCGATTTTTGTCTTTTTTATAGGTGTTCAATGTTATCGGGATTGACTTTACAAAACTTTTAATAACCAACGCTACTCGTAAACCATCTTCAGCTTTCGGAACCACACATTCTATATAGTCCCCTTTTATAATGCGGCCATATACATCAAATTCATCTTCTAATTTTTTTAATAGTTTGATAAGTTCTTTCTCTACCAAACTACGGTCTTTACTATGTAAACTAGTCGATGAGACTATATCTCCAGATAAAACTGAATACATCATTATTGTTTCTTTTAATCAAATATACTAAAATATGTGCATTTAAAGGCATAAACTATATTTATGTGTTTTTATACGCATAAAATATAAATATGATATATAAAACGCATAAATAGGTTTTATGAGTATTGTGCTTCCAAAACCGTTCGCATGGCTCGTGCCTTTAACAGGCATTCTTCATATTCATTTTCAGGAATCGATTTCGCCGTTATAGCACCTCCTACTGAAAAACTAACGTATTTTTTTGCTTTATTATACAAAATACTACGGATAACTACGTTAAAATCAAAATCGCCCGAAGGCGTAAAATAACCTACTGCTCCACTGTATAAACCACGCTTGGCATCCTCCAATTGTTCAATAATCTTCATGGCTGAAACTTTGGGAGCTCCCGTCATACTCCCCATAGGAAAACTGTTTTTGATAATTTCGACAGGAGAAACTGAATCTTTTACCTCACAGCGAATAGTAGAAATCATTTGATGCACTTGCTCAAATGTATAGATTTTACAAAGTTCTTCAACGGTTACGGTTCCCTTTTTAGCAATACGAGACAGGTCGTTTCGAACTAGGTCTGTTATCATAATATTTTCACTGCGTTCTTTAGGGTCTGCCTGCAGTTGTTCTATCATTTTTTTGTCTTCGAAAGAATTTGACAATCGTTTGGCGGTTCCTTTTATGGGTTGGGAAATTACAACATCTCCTGTCTTTTTCATGTATCGCTCTGGAGAAGCAGACAACGCATAGAAATCGGTAAATTTTAAAAAGGTCGCAAAAGGTGATAAGGAAATTTTATTTAGATGAAGAAACGTGCTAACAGGGTCTATCGAGGTATTTTCTGCATAAAACTCTTGACAGAAATTTGCTTCGTAAATATCACCTCGTTCAATGTGTTTCAGCATAGCACCTAGTTTTTCAAAATAGGAATCTTTAGACGTTCGTAAGCTGATGTTTACTGAGTTGTCTTTGTGAGTTGTTTCAGAAAGAGGCGTATTCATAATGGTTTCCCAATCGCTTTCCAGTTCGTCATCTACCATATTTAGATAATGAATTTCTACTTCTGTTTCAGAAAAAAAGAAAATTTTTTTAGGTTGAAAAAACTGTAAATCGGGAAAGTCCAATCCGTCAAAATTAGAAGAAGAAAGGTTTTCAACATCGTTTTTAAGATCATACGTCAAATATCCAAAGAGCCAATCTTTAGTGGTGGTTTGATACTCTTCTAGTTTTTCAAAGGCGTTGTGAGAGTCGGTTTTAATCGCTGTAAAAGCATCTACAGCCAATATAGCGCGATATCTACTATGGTCGTCTTCAAAACTATTGCTGTCCATCCAAGCAACTTCTTCAAACTGTTGTGCCCAAGAGAGGATGCGGGGTTTAAATTCATTTAAAGAGTTTATGGATATTTTTTTAATTATACGCATAATTAGAAGTTAACAAGAGTCGTAATACGGCTCTCTCCGTGAGGGAGTGTTTATATTTTTCCAAAGGTATTTAAATTGAAACTTGAATGCACATTAAAAAAGAACTCAAAAAGAAACCAAACAATGTATTTAATCGTAAATATGCTGTGATTCAACGAATTTTATACGAATTTACCTACAAATCAATAAGTTATATTTATTTTTTTGCTAGTATTGTTAACAGATAACCCAAATCTATTACTTATGAACAAAATTACACCTACTATTATGGTGATTTTGATTCTATGCATATCTCCCTACCTGCACGCACAGGTTGGTATAGGAACAACTACACCAAAAAGTTTGCTGGATATTAAAGTTTCCAGCCAAGAAGCACCTAACAACACCGATGGTATTTTAGTACCACGATTTGATGCTTTTCCTGCTACAAACCCTGGAATAGATCAAGATGGTATGTTAGCCTTTTTAAACAATGCTATTGGCACAGACGACAAAGGTTTTTATTATTGGGACGATGATCAAACAAAATGGATCAACATCGGTGCCGAAGAATGGAAAGCTGGAACTAATGCTAGCGGGGATAATTTAATCTACGCAACGCGGGCAAAACTAATCGGTACAGACATGGTGATCACCGACGATGGCCGTATTGGGCTTGGGACCGATGATCCTATTGAACGTATTGAGCTTAAAGGTCCCGGTGATAATGATTTTCAGATTACCAGCGCCAATTCGAACCCTCCAAATTTTATATTATTAAATACAGGCGGAACAGTTGATAACCCTAGCCCTTTGCCCGCCAATAGGGAAATAGGTTCTTTTATTGTAAAAACTCATGACGGTAATGGAATTGTTGAACCAGGAGGTTTTCGATTTTACATGGACGGTGTTGCAACCTCTGGAAGCTCCCCTTCAAGGTTTGTGATAAGTACGACACCCGACGGAAGCACAAGCCAACGAGATCGAATAATCGTAAGAAGCACGGGGAATATAGGTTTAACAGAGCAAAATCCAACTGCTACCTTACATATACGGGCTGGAACAGCAACGGCAGGCTCCGCTCCGTTAAAGTTTACAGTAGGTAGAAACTTAACCACTCCAGAAAAAGGTGCTATAGAATATGATGGTACTGATTTATATTTCACACCAGATACAACTAGAAAACTTCTCTTAAAAGGATTGAAAAACACAGCGTCTCTTGACTTTCCTTCAATATCTGCACGAAGTTCCGCTGAACTTACCGTAACCGTGACAGATGCCACAACAGGAAGTTCTTGTTCATGTGCACCCAATACAACAATCGAAGCTGGTTTAACTTGGAGTTGCTATGTTAGCGCCGCAAATACTGTGAAAATTAGATTATCGAACATATCCGCAGCTACAATTGACCCAACAGCAAAAAATTGGAAAGTAACTGTTATTGAATAAAAATTGCCCCCGCATAAAAAAATCCCTTTGAAATTTTCAAAGGGATTTTTATTTACAAACAGTCTGTTTTAACTATGTATCGGTCTATTTTCAGTTGCAGCTAATGCGGCTTCTTTTACAGCCTCTGCATAGGTTGGGTGTGCGTGGCTCATACGAGCGATATCTTCTGCACTGGCTCTAAATTCCATTGCCGTCACGGCTTCCGCAATTAAATCGGCAGCGCGGGCTCCTACCATGTGTACGCCAAGCACCTCATCGGTTTCTTTATCGGCTAGAATTTTTACAAAACCATCGGTATCGCCACTGGCACGGCTTCTTCCCAAAGCACGCATCGGAAATTGTCCCGTTTTATATTCAACCTTGTCTTCTTTTAATTGCTCTTCCGTTTTTCCTACAGAAGCAACTTCTGGCCACGTATATACAACGCCAGGAATCAGATTATAATCTATATGTGGTTTTTGTCCGGCTAAGGTTTCAGCAACCAATACGCCTTCTTCTTCCGCTTTATGTGCTAACATAGCGCCACGAATTACATCACCAATAGCATAAATGTTTTTTACATTGGTTTGTAAATGATCGTTCACATCTATTTGTCCACGTTCGTTTACTTTCACACCTGCTTTATCAGCTTTTAAACCATCGGTAAACGGTCTTCTACCTACTGACACCAAGCAGTAATCACCCGTAAATGTTACTTCCTTGTCTTTTTTATCAGTTGCGGTAATGGTTACTTCATCTTTCTTTCGTTCCACTGCGGAAACTTTATGCGACACATAAAACTTCACGCCTTGCTTTTTCATCACCTTGGTCAACTCTTTACTTTGTGCTTTATCCATCGTTGGGATAATACGATCCATATATTCTACTACGGAAACCTCAGCGCCTAAACGACGGTATACTTGACCTAATTCCAACCCAATAACACCACCGCCAATAACGACCATGTGTTTCGGGATTTCCTTCAACGTCAATGCTTCAGTGGAAGTAATGATGCGTTCCTTATCCAATTCAATAAAAGGAAGGGTTGCCGGCTTACTTCCGGTCGCGATAATGGTATTTTTTGCTTCGATGGTTTTGTCCCCATCGTCTGAAGAAACCACAATATGCGTTTCGTCTTTAAAAGAACCTACACCGGTAAGCACATCAATTTTGTTTTTATTCATCAAAAAATCGATCCCTTTTGTAGTCTGTTCCACTACCGAAGCTTTACGCTCAATCATTTTTTTGAAGTTGATTTTTACATCACCAGGAATTTCAATTCCGTGATCTTCAAAATGCTTCATTGCATCTTCATAATGGTGTGAAGAATCTAATAACGCTTTACTAGGAATACATCCTACGTTAAGGCAAGTACCTCCAAGGGTATTGTATTTTTCAATTATTGCGGTTTTCATCCCGAGTTGTGCACAACGTATTGCGGCAACATATCCTCCGGGACCTGAACCAATAACGGCAACATCATATTTTGACATGGGTATCGTTTTTTTTATTTGAATTTGAAATGGCAAAGTTACAATGTAATTTAACAATGAACAATTTTGATAGATAAAGGATTGTTAATTGAACATTACAAGGTAAGCTGTGTTGTATTTTTTACTTCGCTAATGCTAAAGGAACTCTGTGTACTTCCAATATGTTTGATAGTTGTGAGTTTATTGACCATAAAAGACCGGAATTGCTTAATATCCTTTACCACTACTTTAAGCAAATAATCATAATCACCACTTACGTGAAAACACTCCAACACCTCATCAAGACTGGTAACCTCTTCTTCAAATTTGGTTAAATAATCTTGTGCGTGCTGCACCAATTTTATATGGCAAAAAACCGTAAAACCTTTATTGACTTTCTCTTTATCTAACAAGGAAACGTACTTGGTGATAACACCTTCGCGTTCCAGTTTTTTAATTCGTTCATAAACCGCAGTAACCGATAAATTTAATTGCAAAGAAAGTTTTTTATTGGTCTGCTTTGCGTCTTCCTGAAGCAATTGCAACAAGGCCTTGTCTATTGTGTCTAATTTCATTCCTGAAAATTTTTCTGAAACATACTGAATTTAATAGATATTTCAGTAATAAAATCTAATAAACTTAATTTAACCAGTTTTATAAACTAAATATCTACCCAACCATTGATAAATAGTCTAACAACTGCTATTTTTGAAGGAATTGAAACTAAAATTTAAACTTAAAATATATTTTAATGGCTAATCCTAAAGATTTTAATCCCGCAGATAGTATACAAGACCTTCAATACTTTGGAGAATTTGGAGGCGTAAACCCTTCTATTTCTGATTCTTCTACGTATACTTTCCTTTCAGCAAAAACCATGTTCGATACTTTTGAAGGCAATGCAGAAGGATGTTATTTATACTCCCGTCACTCTTCTCCATCTAACCTTTATTTAGGAGAAGCCCTTGCTGCAATGGAAGGCACCGAAACAGCAAACGTGACCGCAACTGGAATGGGTGCTATCGTACCTACCATCATGCAATTGTGCTGCGCTGGAGATCACGTAGTCTCAAGCCGGACTATTTACGGCGGAACCTACGCTTACCTAAAAAACTTCGCCCCTCGATTGAACATCAATACTGCCTTTGTAGATATCACCGATATCGAGAAAGTTGAAGCTGCTATTACTGAAAACACAAAAGTTATTTTTTGTGAAACCGTCAGTAACCCATTATTGGAAGTAGCCGATATTGAAGCGCTTTCTAAAATCGCTAAAAAACACGGCGTAAAATTATTGGTTGACAACACATTTTCGCCACTATCCGTTTCTCCAGTAAAATTTGGAGCAGATGTAGTGTTACATAGTTTAACCAAATTTATAAACGGAAGTAGCGATACGATGGGCGGTGTTATGTGTGGAACGCAGGAGTTTATTAATGAACTTAGAAGTGTACACGATGGTGCCAGTATGTTAATGGGAGCCTCAATGGACAGTATGCGGGCATCTTCTATCCTTAAAAACATGCGTACGTTACATATTCGAGTGAAGCAGCATAGTAAAAACGCGATGTATTTAGCCGAAAAATTTCAAGAAGATGGATTAAAAACGGTATATCCAGGATTAGCTTCGCACCCAAGTCATGAAAAATTCAAGAAGATGATGAATGCTGAATACGGCTATGGCGGGATGCTAACAGTAGATGTTGGTAACTTAGATAAAGCCAACGAATTGATGGAGCTCATGCAAGAACGTAACTTAGGCTATTTAGCCGTAAGTTTAGGGTTTTACAAAACGTTGTTCAGTGCTCCAGGCACATCAACCTCTTCCGAAATTTCGGAGGAAGAACAAGCCGAAATGGGCCTTACCGATGGTTTGATTCGTTTTTCAATTGGCTTGGATAATAATATAGAACGCACCTATGATATGATGCGAGCATGCATGGTTAAAGTTGGGATTTTATAAACTGAAAAGATATTCTTTCTAAAAAAAGCGGATGTGAAATTAGATTCACATCCGCTTTTTCATTTGCATACCATTATACAAAATCGTAACATTACATTTCAAAAATAAACCAGAATTGAATGGATAGCCACGACTTTAACCCAAAAGGAGCTGAAAACGAACATATTGAAGAAAACAAAGAGCTAAATATTTGGGAAGCGTTAATACCTGTTGTTATCTTAATGCTACTGCTTGCCTACAATATCTTTTTCGCAGATGGAGCTTGGCTTGGAGAATACTCTAATCAATTTATATTATTATTAGGTGGTGGTGTAGCAGCTATTGTTGGTTTTTTTAATAAAGTTGCCATTAAAACCATGGTAGCTGAAATTTACGAAAACCTTCAAAGCGTTTTTGTTCCTATCATGATTTTATTTTTAGTAGGAGCTTTAGCGGGTACTTGGCTTATAAGTGGCGTAATTCCAGCAATGGTTTATTATGGGTTACAAGTGTTGAGCCCAGAAATTTTTCTTCCAGCATCTGTCGTTATTGCGGCTATTATATCGATTGCAACCGGCAGCAGTTGGACTACTTCTGCAACAGTAGGTATTGCACTGGTCGGCATTGGATCTGCCTTGGGAATTAGCGGAGGAATGATTGCAGGAGCGGTTATTTCTGGTGCGTATTTTGGTGATAAAATGTCACCCTTGAGCGATACAACAAACTTAGCACCAGCAATGGCAGGAACCGATTTGTTTACTCATATTCGTTATATGGCCTTAACAACCGGGCCAAGCATTATAATAACATTAATCTTTTTTGCTATTTTAAGTACGACAATCGATACTACTGGCACTACACATCTGGAAGGGCTTTTAAGTACTATCGATACTACTTTTCATATTAGTCCATGGCTCTTTGCTGTCCCCTTAATTGTAATTGCCTTGATATTACTAAAAACAAAGCCCTTATTGGCGTTGGGCGTTGGGGTATTATCTGCTGTGGTATTTGCATTAATTTTTCAACAACCTATTTTGCACGGTATTTCAGAAACAAATATTGGGGCAATAATAAACTCTATTTTAACTGATACTTCAATAGTCACGGAAAATGAAAAGTTAAACGAACTTTTTTCATCTGGCGGTATGGAAGGTATGCTTTGGACAATTTTTCTTATCATTTGTGCCATGGTGTTCGGTGGTATCATGGATGGTATAGGCGCCTTATCTAGAATAACAAAAGCATTGTTAAAGTTATCATCTTCAATATTTGGCTTGTTTGCAAGTACGGTGGTAAGTTGCATTGGGTTAAACGTAGTGGCTTCAGATCAATACTTGGCCATTGTAATTCCTGGAAAAATGTTTAAAAAAGCATACGAAGATAAAGGCCTTGCTCCCGAAAACCTTTCTCGGACATTGGAAGACAGTGGTACCGTTACATCAGTACTCGTTCCTTGGAATACCTGTGGTGCTTACCAAAGTGGTGTTTTAGGAGTGAGCGTGGCAGACTATTTTGTGTATGCCATTTTTAACTGGTTAAGTCCATTTATGACACTCATCTTTGCTGCTTTCCGTATAAAAATTAAAATGCTTAGAGAAGCTAAAGCCACTTAAAACAAGGCTTTACCTGTTTGTATTTTATTGATTTATAGTTTCTAACATAAACTATTTGTTTTATCTATATAGAAATAAAATTTTACATTTTTATTTAGAAAATTAACTAGTTCTTTCCCCTATTTTTGCCAGCGAAAACAAGTTATAAATCAATAAAAAAATAAACATATGTCATTAGTTGGAAAACAATTCCCAAACATTACAGTAGATGCTATGGACGAGATGGGCGATACCCTTCAAATTAACGTTCTAGAAGAAGCTAAAAAGAATAACAAAAAAGTATTGTTGTTCTGGTACCCAAAAGATTTTACCTATGTGTGCCCTACTGAAATTCATAAATTTCAGGAATCATTAAAGCAATTTGCCGATAAAAATACAATAGTAATCGGTGCTTCTTGTGATACTCCTGAAGTTCACTTTGCATGGTTAAGCACTCCTAGAGACAATGGAGGTATTGAAGGTGTTACGTATCCAATATTAGCTGATACAAACCGTAACCTTTCGAGTGCATTAGGTATTCTTGATATTGAAGGCGAAGCGTATGATGAAGAACAAGACTTAGTAACCCTTAAAGGTTCTAACGTAACATACCGTGCCACGTATCTTATTGATGAAGAAGGTAAAATATTCCACGAAAGTGTAAACGATATGCCATTAGGTCGTAACGTAAACGAATACATTCGATTGGTAGATGCGTACACACACGTTCAGAAAAACGGAGAAGTATGCCCTGCAAACTGGGAAGAAGGTAAAGAAGGTATGATTGCTACCCGTGATGGCGTTGCTACATACTTACAAAACTAAACAGTATGTTAGTAGAACTTAAAGACGACAGTTTAAAACAACTGGTTGAAGAAGAGCAAAATGTGATCGTACAGTACGCCGCATCTTGGTGTGGTAACTGTAGATTAATGAAACCGAAATTTAAAAAACTTTCTAATGAAGTGGAAAATTTTAAATTCGTTATCGTTGACGCAGAAAAATTCCCAGAAAGTCGCCAAATGGCTACTGTGGATAACCTGCCAACATTTGCAACCTTCAAAGACGGTAAATTTGTTAACCAGGTTCAAACCAATAAGTTTGATCCATTAAAAGCGTTAGTAGATGAAGTTACCAGTAATTAAGCACTTACAACGTAATAACTCCACCTCACAAATTGAAAACTGCATTGACGTTTTGGAGTCCTTTAGCGAATACAAACGCATAAGCGATGAAGAACTAGATGTAGTGGGTGAATTAATCACCAACCTTTGTGGTGCTATGGAAGTTAACCAAATGATCGAAGACGGAATGCCGGAACGCGATGCCGCCAATGCTTTTTCAAAAAAAGTAATCGGCTCGATAGACCGGTAACACGTAACAAATAATACTTTAAAATCCCCCTTCAAAATGATTGTTGGGGGATTTTATTTTCAGAAATGAATCAAATGTTTATGAATACTTTTAGACTATTGAAGTATCGATTTATGTAACTTTATACCTCATATAAAACTATAAAAAATGGCACACATAACATTAGGCGGAAATAATATTGAAACTTCAGGAAAATTACCACAAAAAGGCGATAAAGTTCCAAACTTTAAACTAACAGCACAAGACATGGCAACCAAAACGCTTGAAGATTATAAAGGAAAACGCGTTGTTTTAAATATCTTCCCAAGTATCGATACCAATGTTTGTGCTACTTCCGTTAGAAAATTCAACGAAAAAGCAACTGGACTTAAAAATACAGAGGTACTCTGTATTTCACGTGATCTTCCCTTTGCTCAAAAGCGTTTTGTAAGTGATGAAGATATTACCAACGTAACCAATCTTTCAGATTTTAAAACCGGTAACTTCGGAAAAGAATATGGATTGGAAATGATTAGCGGTGCTTTAGAAGGATTACACTCAAGAGCTGTGATCGTTTTAGATGAAGAAGGCACTGTACTATATTCGCAACAAGTACCTGAAATTACCGAAGAACCCGATTATCTTTCAGCATTAAAGCCATTATTATAGATGTGGAACACATTCCTTGGTAAACGCCTAAAAGGTTGCGAATATGCAGCAAAAGGCGCTTGGATGCTGCTAAAAACCGAACCTAGCATACAAGTACAGGCCGTTATTGCTGTTATCATGACTATTGCTGGGTTTTATTTCCAAATTTCTTCAACAGAATGGATCCTACAAATATTTGCCATTGCATTGGTCATGAGCATTGAGGGTTTAAATACCACAGTCGAAGAAATAGCTGACTTTGTCCACCCAGATTTTCATAATAAAATAGGTTTTATAAAAGATGTAGCGGCTGGTGCTGTTTTCTTCGCTGCCATTGGTGCGGTTATTATTGGGTGTATTATTTATATTCCGAAATTTTAAAAAGTTTATTTATAAGATAAACCTAACTTTAATCGATGACTCATTAAAACATAATTTTAATCTAATATTCAATCCGTTTTTTACAATTTAGTTTCTATAAAATACAGCTGCATTTTCAATAATTTTATGTAGTTTGTGACGTTCTATATTGTATTTTTGCTCAAAAGACAACCCAATCCTCCATGGCGAGAAAAAAGAAAAAAGCTACCAAAAAATCCAAGAAGCCGCGTAAAAAGATCTCTTTTGCCCTATCAAAACAGCAAAAGATTGTTTTAGGTGGTTTTTTATTTTTCTTAGGACTAGCCTTAATCCTCTCGTTTTTCTCGTATTTCTTTACGTGGCAAGCAGACCAAAGTGAAGTTGGTATTTTAGCCGAACGTGAATTGGAAACCCAAAACTGGCTCAGTAAATTTGGTACCAATCTTGGGCACTTTTTTGTATACGAAGGTTTCGGTATCGCGGCATTTATACTCGCTTTTTTAATTACCCTAACAGGAATCTATTACTTTTTCGATTACACCAAAACACAATTAAAACGATTTTGGTTTTGGGGCATATTAGTGATGATATGGATTGCCGTATTCTTCGGTTTTTTCACAGAAACTAATAGTTTGCTAAGCGGTGTTATTGGTTACGAGATCAATGACCTTTCGCAAGACTATTTAGGTTTAACTGGTACCATCTTGGTAATGGTTTTCTTAGCCATTGTTTATTTTGTAATTCGTTTAAATATTACGCCAGATCGTGTTGCGGCAGCTTTCAGAAAAACGAAAAAAGAACTAAAAAAAGATTTCTCTGAAGGTCCTTCGGAAGAAAAACCATCACAAACCGATTATGAAAAATCAATCGTCGATACCGTTACTACACAAGAAACAGTAACTGTTGCAACAGATATTTCAGAAGAGAAAGAAACGGAACCCGAATTGAAAACCCCTCCGAAAACCGAATCAGAAAATGACGTTACCATGGAGGTGGAACAAGCCGTTGAGGAAGAAGAAATTGCAGACGACCCTAGCAACAAACTAGTTGAAGATTTTGGCGAATTTGATCCTACCTTAGAGCTCAGTAAATACAAATTTCCAACTATTGAATTGCTTAAAGATTATACCGGCGGCAAGGGAATTACCATTAATCAAGAAGAATTAGAAGAAAACAAAAACCGAATTGTAGAAACACTCAATAACTACAAAATAGGTATTTCAAACATTAAAGCGACGGTGGGTCCTACCGTAACCTTATACGAAATCGTTCCCGATGCCGGTATTCGGATTTCAAAAATTAAGAACTTAGAAGATGATATTGCCTTATCGCTTTCCGCGTTAGGAATTCGGATTATTGCCCCTATTCCGGGTCGCGGAACTATTGGTATTGAAGTCCCCAACAAAGACGCTCGTATTGTATCGATGCGCTCGGTGATTGCTTCGCCTAAATTTCAAAAAGCCGAAATGGAATTGCCACTCGCATTGGGTAAAACCATTAGCAACGAAACGTTTGTGGTCGATTTAGCAAAAATGCCACACTTACTCATGGCAGGTGCTACCGGACAAGGTAAATCGGTTGGATTGAATGCTATCCTTACATCCTTGTTATACAGTAAACATCCTGCAGAAGTAAAATTTATCCTCGTCGATCCTAAAAAGGTAGAATTGACCCTGTTTAATAAAATTGAACGGCATTATTTGGCGAAACTACCTGATAGCGAAGAAGCTATTATTACGGACACCAATAAAGTAATTAATACGCTTAATTCGCTTTGTATTGAAATGGATGACCGTTACGATTTATTAAAAGATGCGTATTGCCGAAACATAAAGGAATACAATACTAAATTTAAAAAGCGAAAACTGAATCCTAACGAAGGACACCGTTTTCTTCCATATATTGTATTGGTTATTGACGAGTTTGCCGATTTAATTATGACTGCCGGAAAAGAAGTGGAAACACCGATTGCCCGTTTGGCACAATTGGCGCGTGCCATTGGTATTCATTTAATTGTAGCTACCCAACGCCCATCGGTAAACGTAATTACGGGTATTATTAAAGCCAACTTCCCGGCTAGAATTGCATTTAGGGTAACGAGTAAGATTGATTCCCGTACTATTTTGGACAACTCTGGCGCCGACCAATTAATTGGTCGTGGTGATATGTTGTACACGCAAGGTAATGACCTGACAAGGATACAATGCGCTTTTGTCGACACCCCTGAAATAGCAGACATTACAGAATATATTGGTTCACAAAAGGCATATCCCGATGCTTATAATTTGCCGGAATATGAAAGTGAAGAAGGTGGCACAACTCTTGATGATATTATTGACGAACGAGACAAACTGTTTCCGCAGGCTGCCGAAGTATTAGTCATTGCCCAGCAAGGTTCCGCTTCGTTATTACAACGGAAGTTAAAATTAGGCTATAACCGAGCCGGAAGAATAATAGATCAGCTGGAAGCAGCAGGAATTGTAGGACCGTTTGAAGGCAGTAAAGCCAGACAAGTATTAGTACCAACATTAGAAGCACTTAAACAACATTTAGATAATGAAAACAACGATGCATAAATTGAAAACCGCAACTTTTATAGTTTTAGCATGTTTATCGGTAAGCTTTGTACAAGCACAAGATGCCAAGAAATTGCTGAATGAAGTTTCGGCAAAAGCAAAAAACTACGATAATATTAAAATTGATTTCAAGTACAACTTGAACAATACAAAAGAAAATGTAAGTCAAGACACCCGTGGCGATGTAACTATTTCAGGCGAAAAATATGTGCTGAATATGTTAGGAACCACGAGTATGTTTGATGGAAAAAAGATTTACACCATTGTTCCTGAAGATGAAGAAGTGACCATTTCAAATTACAATCCAAAAAATGATAAGCAAATTACCCCTTCAAAAATGCTTACGTTTTATGAAAACGGATATCGCTATAAAATGGATGTTACGCAAAACGTAAAAGGCCGTAAAATTCAGTTTGTAAAGTTGATGCCTATCGATTCAAATGCGGAGATTAAAGATATTTTACTAGGGATTGACGTACAGACTAAACACATTTATAAGTTAATACAGACCGATGCTAACGGTACTAAGTATACGTTAACGGTAAATTCATTTAAAACCGATCAACCACTTTCCAAAACATTGTTCAGTTTTGATGAATCGAAATACGAAACGGACGGATACTATATAAATAGATTAGATTAATTTTAGTCTTATTTGATAAAACCCACTAACAACAATCCTGTTTATTATGTTACTTTTGTAGCCAAATGAAAATATTAGACAGATACATTTTAACTGCCTATTTGAAGACGTTTTTAAGCGTCTTCATTATTTTAATGTTCATTTTTGTACTGCAAACCATTTGGTTGTACATTTCAGAATTGGCAGGTAAAGACCTTGATGTCTGGATTGTACTAAAATTTCTTTGGTATGTTTCACCACGGCTAATTCCATTAGTCTTACCACTAACCGTTTTGGTAACCTCGTTAATGGTTTTCGGGAGTTTTGCTGAAAAGTATGAATTTGCCGCCATGAAATCCACCGGAATATCGCTACAGCGATCGATGCGCGTGCTCATGGTGTTTATCGCTATTTTATCGATAACCGCTTTTTTCTTTGCCAATAATGTAATTCCCTATTCAGAATATAAATGGCAAAACTTACGCCGAAACATCGCGCAAACAAAACCTTCTATGGTAGTAACCGAAGGGCAATTCAATCAAATTGATAACTTCAATATAAAGGTTGCAAAGAAAAGTGGAGATCAAGATCAGTTTCTGGAGAATGTTGTCATTCATAAAAAAAATGATAATAAGCCCAACGGAAATTACACAGTGATTATTGCCGATAATGGCGAGCTAGCCAGTGAAGAAGGCAGCAATACCCTTTCGTTGATTTTAAACGATGGTAATTATTATGAAGATGTACAGGTAAAAGATGTAAAAGACCAAAAACGGGAACCTTTTGCGAAAAGTGAGTTTAAAGAATACACCATAAATATTGATCTTACAGAATTAAACAGCGCTGATTTTGACAAAGATAATAACTACAATAACGAAAATATGTACACGACCGGAGAACTGGTTGTGGAGTTGGATTCCTTATCGGGAAGTTTAAATAAAGATGTGAAATCGTTTTCAAACAATATGTATTTTAGAAGTGGAATTTCAAAGTTTGGCACACACTACAAACCCTTCGACCAAAAAGAAATTGACACCGATACTATAACGAATGTTTTGGATATTTTTAATACAGAGGAGCAGGTTCGTCTTTTAGATCTTTCTTTAAATAATACACGGGGAACGCTTCAATCCATTGAAGCCAAAAAAAGAGATTTCTTTGTAAAATCGAAACGACTTAATAAGTTTGAAATAGCTCTTCACGAAAAATATGTGTTGGGTGTTGCTTGTGTTATCCTCTTTTTTGTAGGAGCACCTTTAGGGGCCATCATTAGAAAAGGTGGGATGGGTTTACCAATGGTTATAGCCGTACTGCTATTCTTAACCTACCATTTTATCGGTATTTTTGCTAAAAACAGTGCAGAAGACGGCACCATGCACCCGTTTATTGCTACGTGGCTAAGTACTGCTATTATGCTTCCGCTGAGTATTTGGCTTACCTATAGAGCCACAACCGATCAAGGTATTGTGGATATTGATTCATTTCTACAACGCATTGGGAAGCTTTTTAAAAAGAAAGAAGATAAAGAAGAGTAGTCTTTATTTAATTTCAAAACTGTCGCTCCAGAAACTTCTTCCATTTAGCTCGCATTACGTATCTTTGTACCCATAATTAAACGCTATGATTTCTACAGAAAAAGAAAGCGCTATTCAATTAAATACTATTGAAGACGCCATACAAGATATTAAAAACGGAAAGGTTGTAATCGTTGTTGATGATGAAAATCGTGAAAATGAAGGCGATTTTATTGCTGCGGCTGAAATGGTAACACCTGAAATGATCAACTTTATGGCCACCCACGGCCGCGGACTTATTTGTGCTCCATTAACCGAAGAACGCTGCAACGAATTAAGTTTAAACATGATGGTTGAAAACAATACTGTTTTACACCATACACAATTTACAGTTTCTGTCGATTTAATTGGTCACGGCTGTACCACTGGAATTTCAGTACACGATAGAGCAAAAACCATAAAATCGTTAGTAAGTAAAGAAACAAAACCTAATGATTTAGGCAGACCAGGGCATATTTTCCCGTTACGTGCAAAAGAAGGCGGTGTTCTCAGAAGAACCGGACATACCGAAGCTGCTATCGATTTAGCTAGATTGGCGGGATTAGAACCAACGGGAATATTGGTTGAAATTTTAAATGAAGATGGTACCATGGCTCGGTTGCCACAATTAGCAGAAGTTGCTCAAAAGTTTGACCTTAAACTAATTTCTATTGAAGATTTGGTTGCATACCGAATGGAGCACGATTCTTTAATTGAAAAAAAGGAAGATTTTGATATTAACACCAAGTTTGGTAAGTATCGTTTACGAGCGTATAAACAAACTACCAACGATCAAGTACACATTGCACTTACCAAAGGGAGTTGGAAAGAAAACGAACCAGTGCCAGTACGTGTAAACGCTACCTTGGTAAACAGTGACATATTAGCTGCTTTAACCAACAATGCAGAAAAGAAGCTGGATGATATGTTTAATGTCATCAACAATGAAGACAAAGGTGCTATTGTGTTTATTAATCAGCAAAGTCAATCACTTAATCTTTTAAACCGTTTAAAAGAATTGAAAGACAACCAAAGCGATGATGACGTTTCAAAAGCACCACGTATTAATATGGACAATAAGGATTTTGGTATTGGCGCCCAAATCTTACACGATTTAGGCATTCATAAACTCCGCCTAATCTCAAACAGCGAACAAACCAAACGGGTTGGAATGATTGGCTATGGTTTGGAAATTATCGAGTATGTAAACTATTAATCCAACTGTCACTCAGAGCGTAGTACTACGGAGCGAAGAGTCTTTCTCCTTACTAGAATAAAAAGTCTGTTTCATTTAAAAATAGAAGATTCCTCAGTCGTCCTTCCTTCTGAATGACAACTACAGTCATTTCGACGATAGGAGAAATCACAAACCCTTTTTAAGTTTTGCTTTTTATATTAAATACAGTGGCTATTCACTCAAATGGGATTTCTCAGTCGTGCCTCTTCCGAAATGACAAAGCGATTGTCAATCAGAATGTAGCGCAGCGAAATAAAGAGTCTCTTTCCATCCAGTCAAAACTGTCTTTTTTATTAACAAGAGATTCATCAGTCGTACCTCCTTCCCGCCTAAAAGTAGTCGGGCAGGCTGAATAACTGTAGCAGTCATTTCGACGATAGGAGAAATCACAAACCCTTTTTAAGTTTTGCTTTTCATATTAATTGCAGTGGCTGTTCACTCAAATGGGATTTCTCAGTCGTTCCTTCTTCGAAATGACAGAGCGCTATTACAGCACAGATTGTATCGCTTTTTTCATAGCTTCTGCCCTTTTTTTAACGTCAGCTTCTTTCCAACTCAATTTTATTAAAGAAGAAACGGTTCGGCTCATCCATGCGTCACTTTTTGAAAAGTCGGTATCGTTTAAGTCTTGAATTTGATTTTTAATTTCAGAAGAAAGCGGTGCCAAAGATTTTAAATTACGAAGATGTTCCCAACCGTTTATGTAATGCCAATTATTCGTATACCAATAAAAACAGGCTTCTACCCCACTTTCAGATAATGCTTTGTGTGCTTTTGCTGCTAATTTTTCAGAAGGTAAAAAGAAATTTAAAAACGAATAATTTTCCTCTCCGCCTTCTGGAACACGTCTAAAGGTTACCCCCTCAATTGTTTCTAATACTTCCCGAATAATAGTATAATTCTTTTTTTGAGTCGCAAGAATTGAATCCAATTTGTCTAACTGTGCAATTCCTACCGCCGCATTTAATTCAGAAATACGGAAATTATACCCTAAGTGTGGATGCGTTTCTGCTCCACGATCTGTTCCCACGTGGTCATGTCCATGATCTTGGTATTGGTCAGCGTTCACGGCATATTTTTCAGAATTAGTGATTACTGCTCCTCCTT
>Ga0209309_10001639_pt1 | contig 21894 bp, 10 predicted proteins | sample COGITO_mtgs_1204_2_FD_184807 | JGI IMG/M metagenome (GOLD analysis project Ga0209309, IMG submission 184807) | Pelagic marine microbial communities from North Sea - COGITO_mtgs_120412 (SPAdes) (version 2) | ecosystem: Environmental > Aquatic > Marine > Epipelagic ... | reverse complement strand
TCCGGAAACCTTCCCTAACGAGCCACCCATATCGTTCGTGTTTTGAATTGCGCGCTCGTTCGCCAATAACGGATTATACGAGCCTCGTATGTCATCTTGGGTGATTTCAACCATCTTGTTGGACTTTGCGAGCATATCTTCTAAACTCATGTTGTTGTTCTCAACTTTAGTTGTCGCCTGCTCGTTTCCTCCCGATGGATGTTGTTGTTGTTGCATAGAATCGATCAATTTTTGATGAATATAGTTCCCATCGTCGTCTACTTCGTATAACTGCGAGGGATGAATCGTCGGAATTGCTGCTACTGTTGTTGTTGTTGTTGTTTCGTTTTGTTCTCGGTCTTGCGTTTTTACCGCGGCGGCTCTTTTCGTCGTCGTTCCACCGGGCAAGTCTATGCGAGTTCCTCCTCCTCCTCCTCCAAATCCACCTCCAAATGCCCCACCGTCGTGAAAATCGCCTCCAATACCGAGCGTTCCCGCATCCACTGCTACTGCTGGTTTTGGTAGGAACATGCCTAGACCAGACCCGCCCCCGTTTCTCTTCGCGTTTGCTAAAACGTCTCTTCTTTTCCTCTCTTCTTCTTCCAGCAATTCGTAGTCGTCGTCCTTCTCCTCGTCCTCAGCCTCGTCGTCACCTCTTCCTTCTCTTCTTCTTCCTTTACTCTTCATCAGTAACTTCTTCTGCTGCTTGTTCAAAAATCTTTTTCTCGCGACAGACTTTCTCTTTTCTTCCTCTTCCAAAGGTGGCGGTAAACGCGTTTCGAAAAGCACCGGCGCGTTTTCGATTTCTTCTTCTTTGTCTTCTTCTTCTTCTCGCGGACGTTTCTTGTTCAAGGTTGCGCCGCCGCTTTGCACCACGCGCACCTCTTCTTCTTCAGCAGCAGTTTCCTCCTTCTTCTTTCTTTTCGTTCTTCTCGACGACTTTTACGTCGTCGTCTTCCGAGGAAGAGCCGTACGCGTCGTCCAGACCGAAAGACATTATTATTATTATTGATGAATGAAGGGAGGAAAGCTGCCTTTTTTTTTGTTGAGAAAGGGAAACTCTCTGAAAAAATTTGCAAAATGCTATACCCTAATTTGGAGAGCTCTCCTCTTCCTCCTCTTTTTTCCTTCCCTTCCAAAAGGCCTCTTCTCTTTCTTTGCGGAGAAACGAGGCGAGGCCAAACGTCGCCTCGAAACGCCACAGAAGACAGAGAAGAGGTAAAGGTCGTGTGCCCAAAAGGAGTATATCAAAGTCGTCCGCCGGGAAGGAAGAGTAGTGTTATACCACCATGAGTGCGGCTATCGAGAGCTTCGATAACCCGGCGATTCTCTCTTCGTTGGTAATCAACGCACCAATTTATATCGATTGTCGAACGTCCGTGTGCCCGGAGAAACCAATCGGGAAAGATGTCTTGAGCGCTTTATTAAAAGAAAGGAATAATAATGATGGTTCCACAGGAGGAGGAGGAGAAACCGATGAAACATCTTCGCAGCAACAACAAAACGGGGCCGACGATTCATTCGAAGAAGGTGGTGGAGAAAAAGGATTGGTTTTCTTGCGAGGTACGGTTGTAAAGAACGATCAACAAGGGGAGTGCATGGATGTAAACGCGTTCGTTTCCGACGGCGAAACGACTTTGCTAAAAGGCGTGTCGTATAAGAGAATTTTCGCAGGTAATCCAGCCAACTTGATTGAGTCGCTTTCGGACGTCGCGAGATTGACCAACTTGAATCCACCATCGATCGTTCATTTCTTAGAGGACCGGTTCATGAGAAACACCAAGAAAAGTAAGAATTCGTCGTTGAGAGAAATCTACTCTAAGGCTGGACCTATTCTTATCGCGTTGAATCCGTGCGAGCCGTTGCCGAGTAAATACGACCGGGAAGTGATGAACTTTTACTCGCCGAGGAACGCGGCGAGCGGAGTGAAAGCGACGGCATCCTCGACGACGACTGGCGCGGAAGGGGATGTAACTTCGTCTTCATGTGTAAAGGATCTACCTCCACATTGTTTCCAAGTCGCCTCGAACGCGTTCGAACAGATGATGGAGAATCAATTGGATCAAGCGATTGTGATTTCGGGAGAATCCGGGTCTGGGAAAACGGAAACGACCAAGTTTATCATGAAGTTTTTAGCCGCAACGACATCTCACGATAGTAGCAGCAACGGCGAAGAGAAGCACAACATCGATATGTTTAACGCAGTTTCGAGAGATTTGTTAATGACAAATCCGATTTTAGAGGCGTTTGGGAACGCAAAAACGGCGAGAAACTTGAACTCTTCGCGATTTGGTAAATTGATCGACATCAAGTTTGATAAAAAGTCCAACGGAAAGTTAGCGCAGGCGATGATCGAGACGTATCTCTTGGAAAAGTCTCGAGTCGTGCACCACTCGAAAAGAGAACGATCGTTCCACGTGTTTTACCAACTCTTAGCCGGCGCGTCTAAGGAAGAGAAGAAAAAGTGGTTCTTGGACGACGCGAAAGAGGGATTCAACTATTTAGGCGGATTCGGCGTTCAAAGCAAAAAGAGCGTGGAAATCGACGACGAGAACAAGCACAAGGAGACGAAGGAGGCGTTGAAGGCGATTGGTATCGCGGATAAAACCATCGACGACATTTATCAAACGCTCGCGTCGGTGTTACATCTCGGGAACATCGAGTTTGACACATTGAATGAATCTGGTCACGACGCCGCTGTTGTAAAGACAAAAGACGCTTTGAAATACACGAGTGAATTGTTAGGGGTGGATTCTGCGGCGTTAGAGCGTTCATTGATTAAGCGTGTTATTTCTGCTGGTGGAGAGAAGATTGAAACGGATTTGACATTGACGCAAGCGAATGACGCGCGCGACGCGTTGGCGAAGGCCATGTTCGAAGCGTTGTTCGAGTATTTGGTTAGCAAAATAAACGAATCCTTCGCGCGCGACGGTGCCGTGCAAAGAGACGACGAAGATTTGGTTTCTTTGAATATTTTGGATATTTACGGCTTTGAGAGCTTCCAACACAACACGTTTGAACAGTTGTGCATCAACTATGCCAACGAATCCATGCAGAAGATGTTCAACCATCACTTATTCGTAGTGGAACAGAAAGATTACGAGACAGAGAACATCGAATGGTCGAGAATCGAATTCGTCGATAACTCTTCTACGCTCGAAGTGATTGAAAACAAACCCATGGGTTTGTTTGCACTTTTAGATGATCAGGCCAGTTTCCCAGGCGCGACGGATGAAACGTACCACGCGAAAATCGTCAGCGAGCTCTCCAATATGGAAAAGTTTTCGTGCATGAGAAAGAAAGGAACATCGGAGACTTCGTTTGATATCGTTCACTACGCCGGGAGCGTCACGTACGAGTGCGCAGGGTTCCTCGAAAAGAACAGAGACGCGTTACCATTAGATTTGGCGACGGCTTTGTATACAGATAACACTTTCGAGTTTATGAAGACAAACATCGGTGAAGCGTTGCACAACCGCGCGATGGAAACAATGGTAACGAAAGCCTCAAAATCAGCGAAAATGAAATCAACCGTTTGCACAAAATTTCGCAACCAGTTGAGTGGATTACTTCAAAAGCTGAATTCGTGCGAGCCGCACTTCATTCGATGCGTAAAGCCAAACGCTTCCCTCGTTCCAACCGAAACCGATCAAAAACTCATTTTGCACCAGTGCGCTTGCGCTGGTATTTTGGAGGCGACTCGCATCGCTCAAGCTGGGTACCCGACGCGTTCGCTCTACGAAGATTTTGCGCACAGGTTCGGTTTCTTGGTCGGTAAAGATGTTATTGAATCCTCCGGAGTAGACAGTAAAACTGTCACGAAGATGATTTTGGAGCATTTCTCCGTTGACGCCGAAGAGCACGTCAAGTTTGGCACCACAAAAATTTTCTTCAAGCAAGGCGTCTTAGGCGCCTTGGAAGATGCACGATCGAACGCGATTTACTATTCAAAGATTATCCAGGCCTCGTATAAAGGTTTCAAGCAACGCAAAGAGTACCAACGCATCCGTTCCGCGACGATTATCGCGCAAGCGAGCTGGAAAGGCACAAAACAGCGAAAGGAGTTCATCACTTTAAGAGATCGGAACAGAGCAGCGCTTAAGATTCAAATGGCAGCGAAAAAGAAAGCATTCAATGCGCGAGTCCAATTGCGTGTCGCCGAGCGCGAGCGACGCGAACTCGAGATGCGTCTGGAGGAAGAAAAGAGAGAAAAAGAGGAGAAAGAACGTCTTCGAAAGGAAGCGGAGGCAGAAGCTGCCGCGGCGGCGCGCAAGAGAGAAGAGGAAGAAGCAAAAGCAAAAGCAGAGACGGATGCTGCTGCCGCCGCTCTCAAACGCAATAACTCTCCCGAATCCACTCTAGATCGCGAAAATTCGTCCGCGGCGTCGTTATCTGAGGACGTAGACGCGTTGAACAATCCGTTCGTCAAGGCTCTTAAAGCCGAAAACGAAGCGTTGCGAGCATCTGTGGAGGCCGAAAGGGAAGAAAAGATGGCGCTCGAGAGGCAAATAGAGGAGTTACGAGAGCAAATTACCGCTGCGGACGATGCGCTAGTTGCTGCTATGATGCAAAATGAACAAAATCAACAGAGTTCGCCGTCCGCTTCGACGCCGACTGGCAAACAAGAACCTTCGCGTTTGGAAAAGCCTTCCGCGCATGCGAACAAAGTCCCATCTGGTCAAGCCTCGAGAGTCATTCAATTTGTGGACGGTATGAAAGGAGAGTTTAACTCAATGACGCGCGTCTTGGACGATGACGTTGAATTCATCAGGGAAGTTGCGGCGGGTGAAATCAGCGGGGTCGACGGCATGGACGTGCAGAAAGAGTTCAAGGTTTTGCAATCTCGCTTCGAACATTGGAAACATGATTACAAAGAGCGTCTGAAATTCGGCGAGCGCTTCTTAAAGAAAGAATCGATGGATAAGGGCACACCAGAGCTTACTAAGAAGAAAAGTTTCTTCGGCGGTAAGAAGTAAAAAACACAATAAATAGCGTACAGTAACGTTTACATAAAAATCCTTTACTCATAGAGCAAGTCAAAGAACGACGATGCGTGAAACTAAACAATTCGCATTTTTTTACAAACGAATCAATATATCCTTCAAATCTAATTGCACACGATGGAGGAACCGAACCCGCCCGGCAATCCTCCCTCTCGACTACAGCTCTTGGAATCGATCAACTCGATGTCAAACACCTCCCACTGTTTCGAGGAGAAAAACGTCGCAGGACCAATCGGCGGTCCCAATTCCGGAGGCACGACAATCCGTCTTTTCCCGCCCGGTTTCATCGTGCTTAACCCTTCCTCGAAGCCAGGAATCATTCCTTTAATGCCCAATCGGGCTTTTGCAGGCGCATTTTTTCTATAAGTCGAATCGATAACTCCACCATTTTCGTTATACGCTACGTAATGAAATGTAACCTCTTGATCCTTCCCCGGCAACTTCCCACTTCCTTTAGCGAAATCATAATACATTAAACCGTCCTCTGTTTTTTTAAAGCCGCTCGGGGTAACCACGTTCACCTCGTATCCTTCTCTGATGAACGTTGGAAAATCATCCGGCGCGTTATTGAACTGTTTAATTTTGGCGTTATTAACTGCTTGTTTCAGCGTCTTTTCGTCCACTTCTTTTTGCGTGGCCGGGACGTATCCCGGCTCCACCAAATCGATATCTATTTCAATCACATTCTCTTCTTCTTCTGGTTCTTGTTGTTCGTAACTACTACTACTATTGCTACTAGCACTACTGTTGCTTTTAAAAACGTCTTTTGGATCTCTCACCGGTTCAGGAGGAGGTCTCACGATCTCCACGTCTTTCTTCGCCTCCGTCCAGTTTTCGTTCGGCTTGTATCCATCGGGTTCGTTTTCCAGTTTAATCCGTTTCGGGTTAACAATCCATTCTTCTTCGTCGTCGTCCTGATTGAATTTAGCGAACGCAGCGTTGTTCTCGGCGTTCAAGTTTAGTCCAGCCGCGAGGGCAGCGAGCGCGGAGGAGGTCAAGAAATGTCGTCTGTTGTTGTTGATGTTATTAAGAGTGATATCATCCAAACATCGATCGCCGTCTTTCGTTGCTGCCAAGAAGAAGATTACTTTTTTCCCCGCCGCGCGTCGTGCTCCTTTGAGACTCGTTTTCGTCTTCAATAAAGACGACGACGACGACGTAGCAAAAGATGAGCAAAGGCCAGGATTCCTCCTCGAGGAGACTTTAAAACTCAACCGGAGAGAAGAAGAAGACAAAGAAGAAGAAGTCATCGTTTTTGGTGTTCTCTTCTTTATTTTTGTGTCTTCTGATTTTTTTTGTGATGTGTGTTTTAGAGGACAACAAAAGTTTGAAAAGAAGCCACAGTCTGACAGTCTGACACACAGCTCATCACAAAAGGGAAGGGAGGAAGACGAGGATGATGTGATGATGTCACCACCAGAACCACCACCGCTTTCATCATCGTCGAAAGAAGAAGAACAAGAGGAGGAAGAAGAAAGAAACGACGACGAGTACGAGAATAATAATAATAATAATAATAACAATAACACCAACAACGATACGAATAGAAGAAATCCTCTTCTCGGCGTGAACGACGACTCGTTCGATTTCGAGCAGTGGTTACTCTACGAGTCCAATGCTACCCCGAACGCCTCTTTTATAGGAAACAGAAGACAGAGGAAACGAAAAGACATCGAACGGGCGATCGTGCTGATGGAATCTCGCACGAGGAAGAATTTGAAAGAGTTATCGGACACGCAAGAGTCGTTGGAGAAGTTCAAAGGGAAGAAACCAGAGATTGTGTTGAAGTTCTTGCGCGAATTGACGACATCTCTTGTTCGTTCCAAGTCCAAGTCAAACACCACCAAAAACGAGAAGAAAAAAATCAATGGACGCGACGAGGAGGAGGATGAAAACGAGGACGAGGAAGACGCGAGGAGAGATTGGTTCGACCAAAAAACGGTGAACGTTTTGGACGAACGGATGATGGCAAAAGTAGTCAACGAAAACGTGATGGCGTTTCAAAGCGTGCGCAGAAAAGTAGAAAGAGAAACGTTCGCAGAAGAGAAGAGAGCGTGGATGGAGAAGAGGAGGAAAGAGAGGGAGAAAGAGCACATTGCAAAGAGGAAGAAAGGCAAAGTGAACAACGTGACGTACGCGAGTAGATTAGAAGCAGCAAGAATAGGAAGAATCGATGACTCGTTTTGGAAGGTGAAAACGAAAGAAGAAGACAAAAACAATCAACAGCGCCCGAAAGCGGTGGCAAATAAACAAAAACAGAAGGCCGCAAATGCGACGAAGGCAAAAGATGCGGAGGAACAGGACACTATTGCGTGGGAGTCGGAAGAAGTGGCAGATGGAGTTCAAGCGCTGAGAGAGTACATCAAAGAACTTGGTGGAAGCGGCAACTTGATACAAGCAAAAGATTGGGTGATAAAGAAATGGACAAGGATATGCAAAAAAAAAAGTGCGACACCTTACAAGACGTATCATCGTTCTGACGGCTCGTCATATCGGTCGAAGAAAGACGTCGCGCGGGCACTTGGCTTGGTAGTACAATAATTGTAAAATGAACGTAAAATTTACTCGCCTTCTTATCATTTACACAGTCTATATATAGCGTTACATAAAACCAAACCCGAATGGTGGTGCATTGGGTACATTTCTGTCAAGTATCTCGCAGCTTGCTTCGGCTCGAGAATTTTATGCACAACGTCCATTGAAATGTCCATCGCCAGTGCTCTCTCGTCGACTAAGTTCGATCGTAACTCTAAAATCAAGACTCGAGAAGATTCTGAACTTCCAGCGAGCCAACGAATCAACCCTTTAGCTCCGTCCTTCGTATTTTCCTTACCTTTGGCGCACAATTCCTTCATTCCATCGTTGATTCGAGCCCTCGCTTCGAACAGTCTTCTGAACTGTGCCTTCGAGATATCGTGCACGGCGATCAGCGCCTGCTTCTGTTGCTCGCTCAAACCTAAATTTGCGACAACGTTCGAATAAAACTTCATTTTTGAATCTTCATCCTTTCCAAGCACGTCAAAATCTTTTCTAAAACCCATGTTATCGTAATAATCGAAGCTTATTTTGGCGTTATCTCTACCGATAGCGTTCCCAATGTGCATGCACAGAGTGCACGTTTCATCGACCATTTTATTAATCAAATCCACGCTCGCTTCTTTCACGGAGAGGGGGCGTTCTTCATCATTTCCCTCACTTTTAGCGGCGGTATCGTCAGCGTTGCCGCCTTTCTTATTTGTTTTCTCTTCAATATTCGTGAGCGACAAAACGGAAATTTGGTTCATCCACTTGTAATGCAAGCTTTCCAAAGTGTTATCAACAATCACTTCTTCTTCTTCTAATCCCCCGTCTTCAGTTTTCGCAGTGACATCGCCGACGCCATTGATAGAATGCTTCAACTCAGGAAATTGTTTCTTGAACTCTTCCAAAGAATCGATGCCTTCTGGAAGCGTAAACTGTTTTGGAACTTCCGGCATACCGTTCAACATCACCATCTCTCCCATTGTAGCTTCATAGCGATTATTTTTACTTGACATCGCCCCATTCAGCGCCGTGTTCATCGTCATTGCAGATGACATCGTCGAACTTTCAATGTCCGCTCTCCTAGCTCTTTTAAACATCATCAACTGTGACTCGTACAGGTTGTTTTTATGCTCCAACAACTGTTGGTTGATTGGCACTTGCGTCGCCTTCTCCGCTTCCAACATTCGTACTTTCTCCTGTAAAGCCTTCACTTGATTTTCCATCTCTTCTGATTTCTGTTTTATTCGTTCTCGGTATCGTCGTTGAGCGTGCGCGTTTTGTTTCAACACCGTCGTTTCTTTCTTTTTTGTTGCATTTTGCACTTCTTCGTTATTATTTTCGTCTCCATTCGTCGAGTTGTTACTCCGTTCTCGTTTCCTTCCATCAGTGGTGGTGGCGGTCGTCGCATTCGTAGTATTAGTAGTATTAGTAACATTCGTACCATCACCACCACCACCACCACCGCGTAAGAACGAGCCGGCAGCGTCATCTTCCACTTCGGTTCGTAACCCGATCGCGTTTACGTCGAGCTCTTGACTGAATAATTGTTCCACGTACTCATTTAAGAATAAATCTAGATCTTGAGACGGCATCTTGTTTGTCGTGTCCTCCTCTTCGTCCATCGCGTTGCTCCTCTTCTTTTGTCTTCTTCTTCTTCTTTCGTAGCTACACAAATGAAGTTGTTGTTGTAAACCAATTGGGGAGGTTAAAAATGAGGCAAAACACGAAAAAAACATCCAAAATAAAGGAGTTAGACAACGCTGCCTTACAATATTTACATCAATCTAATTCAAACTTAATACTATGATATATTCTCTGCTAAAACTACTCAAACGCGTATCATCATTTGGATTCAAACAACCCTTCTATGAGCTCGTTCATTAACACGCCTTTCGGATCGAATTTTCTGCGAAGGTCTCTAAACGCTCGAAAGTTTTCTTTACCGTACGCGGTTTTCAAGCGCTCGACCTGTTTACTTCTACGCACCATATTCTTCTCCAGCTCAATTTTCGCCCAGTGCGTTTTGAGTAAGTACTCGTCGCCAAGAGCGTCGCGCATTTGTTCGCCGTATTCAGTGAACCGCGCGGTTATTTCCTCTCGTTCGGCTTCGACTTGCGTCGGAAGGTACATGATAATCCCAACCCAGGAGTGTAAAGAGTCCTTTTCGCCGTGGGAAGGTGACATTATACTCGAACTACCACTCGTCCAACGTTGCTCGATCGGCGCGTGCGCCGGAATGTTGTTCTCCGCGATCATTTTGCGTAAATCGCGCATGAAAAGTAAATCTTTTCGAAGTGAAGAAGGATGAGAAACACCAGCGTTCGCGGACGACACCAAATTTTCACCTTTTTCCTCTAAAGTGCCACACGGAAACGCAACCTCTAACACGTGTTGCTGTCCTCCACAATCAAATCCGAGAATCTGATCGCTCCAATCCACGCGAGTGCCGTGGGAACGCTTCCAGAATTCCGCTTCTGCCGCATTTACTTTTTTAACGTGGTCCACGTTGAGCGGATCGATGCGCAAAAGCAAATCTCGAAGTTCGCCGAACCCGACGTTCTCTTGTTCAGCTTTCTTCGCGGACTCCTTGTCTAACTTTTTCAACAAATCAATCATTGGTTTGGTGCGATATTTGTTCTGTTTGTGTTCGTTTGGCGTCGTCAAATAGGAAAGTACTGTGCCAAAGCCTGGCAAACTTTTCTTTTTCTTCGAGTCAATCGGATTCGATCCGACCACCACAACACAATCTGTATGCGGAATCCACATGTACCGCACGTGTTTATACGATCGTATCCACGTCTCGTGATTCTTTTCTATTCGCTCGGGCGTGGTCGTAAACGTATCTTCCTTTAATTGGTACGCGTCGACGCACTGTAACGTGATCTCCGAGGCGACCCCTAAGGAACCTAAACCTACTTTCGCGGCTTCAAACGTTGGATCGATGACTTTTTTGTCCTCTTCGCCTTCCTTCACACCAAGCTCGATCACTCCTCTCGACGGTGTTATCAATTTCATTCGAACTACGGTTGCATCTACGGGAGGAATTTTCGCCCCTGTGCCGTGCGCACCGACTTGCGTGAACCCGCCAATTTGCTGTTCGCGAATGCTCGCGTAGTTTTGCAACGTCAAATTGTATTTTCGCAAAGCTTCAGTGACATCAGATACTCTCGCTCCGGGTTGTACCGTCACTTGCTTCTTCTCTTCGTCCACGTGTAATACCTTATCTAACAACGCTAAAGATACCATGCCTTCTTTTTCAAACGCCACTCCGTTTGGCGATAACGCCGCGCCAACCGGTCGTATTTTCTTCCCTCGTAAACTTGCATGTCGTACAATCGCCTCTAACGCTTCCGTCGTTTCCGGTTGCGTGAACGTGTCTACGACTACTTTTTTGGTCCCGGACCAATTTTCAATCTCGTACTCTTTTTCCGTCGTGTAGTTTTGCTTCTCTAGATTTTCTGTCTCTTTGACGCTCTCTCGGTAGGCATAAAAGCTCAACGCGCACCCGAGCATAAAGGCGTAGAAGCGGTATTTTTGCCACATAGATTTGCTATGATGCTGCCGATCGCCTCCTTCTCCTCCACCGCCACCACCGCCTCCTCCTCCTCGACCATCGCTATTACCTCCTTCTACGCTCGTACTATTCGACGAACCATCAAACGTTGGTGAAAAAAACCTCGCCGTTCTTTTCCTCGCACCTACCAATTTCGCGCCTTTACTCATCACCAATAAATCTCGTTCGTCTCCTCCTCTTCCACCTCTCGCCGTCGCGGAGGAAGATGGCGACGATGAAGACATCCCTCCCGCCGCGCCTCTATTCACGTGCAACACTTGAAACTCTTTCATGAAATCCTCCAAAGCCACCGTTTGTCTTTCACCTGGTTTCGATAACGGCACCCCCGGCATGAGCTTTCGAATGAGCTTTCGGTATAACAGAGGGTTCGTGGTTTGCGCCAAAGTCAGTTGGTGCGATGGAATCACTCTCGCTCGGTTCCCTCCGACGTACGTTTCCATCTGATTCTGAGAATTATTTTGTTGTTGATTTTGTTGTTGTTGTTGTCGGTTGTTGTTGCTGTGTCCAGCTATGCCTCGTCTGTTGATGAGGAGTATACCGCTCGTGCTGCTTTTCGTGTTGTCGTTGTAGTTGTTGTTGTTGTTGTTGTTCAATACTAATCCCGCAACACCATCTCTCGCTCTGGTAGTTATAGAAGTAGTAATAGTAGTAGTAGCGATGATAGACTCCACGAACGCGCGGCGGCTGGGTTGGCGACGGTAAAACATCATCATCATCATCTTCGTTTGTGCATATAAGAGTTACACTTTTTTTGCAGTTTTGTGTGTTTTTTGTCATCCTCCGTTCTTTTTCTCACACAACAAACACCTTTTCTCAAAAAAAATTTGCAAAGAGAGAGACTCTTCTTACATGTGAATCCAATAATGTCGCGATGAAGACATCATCATCGTCAACGACGATACCAGGAATAACGGGAGGAGAAAGAGGAGGAGAAAGAGGAGGAGGAAGACGAAGGAAAGTTTCCATCTTCATCTGTCTTCTGTGCATTCTTTTCTTATGTGTGGTGTTCACGTATCATCGCGCGAGCACGTTCTCACCTTCCCAGGACGACGACGTGGGAGGACGAGTGGTAGGTGTTGGAGGAAGGGACGATGGTGATGATGATGTCACGAAGAACACTTACGAGAATGCAGATGATGCGATGCGTATCGGGGCGAAAGAGGAGAATGTTGAGGCGACCGCGACTCCATCGGCGGAGGAAAGCTTTCGAGAAGAAGAAAAAGAACTAGAAGAGAAAACAGAGGACAGCAAAAGAGGAGCGACGAGAACAGAAGACGAAGAAGAGAACGACGAAGATGAACGGTCGTCTCCTCCTGTGATAACAACAACAATGATAACAAAAAGGACATCAAAAAGAAATAGAAAACGACCAGACGAGCGGGAAAACGTTCCGGGAAAGTACGACGCGGAGACGGCGCCAAAGCCGCCGTTTAAAGTACCTCCGGTGTACATACCGAGAAGTATCGCAGAGGCTTTAGAGGAAACGGGGAGTGGACCTACGCGACCATGTAAGTGCGTGCACAGCAAGAAGGAAGCGATGTATTATTATTTAGGGAGTAATAGCAGTGGGGGTGGTAGCGTTGGTGTTGATGACGATGATAGCAATGATCTTAGTAATACTATTGAGGAAATAGAAGAAGGAGAGGGTGATAGCGATAGCAACGACAACGATGATGCGGAGGAAATGCCAAAAACGCAGCAAGCACAACCGTCGAAAACGAAAATGAAAAACGCCAAGATAACGTTTGTGATCTTTCACGTTGCCAATAACGAAGAACACAAACTGTCGCAGGCGCAAGTAGATGGGATAACGATGGTTTTGACGAGCGCCATTAATAAACACGACAGGTGTCGATTAGTTGTTTTGACGGACACGATGACAGATTTTACGCCCTTAACGAACAATTTCCCGGAAGTTTTAGAGGTGCGAAGACACGAGTTTGCTCAAATAACGAAAGGGTGGACGACGTATTTGAGGGCCACGGCAGAGAAGCAGTTCATATTTGACGAAATTGAACAAAAACCGCAGCATTTGCGCGACAACATCGTCTTCATGGACTCGACCGATGTAATTTTCGCAAAATCGATAAAAAACGTCTTTCGGGACGAAGAGACGAAAGTGCCGCACACGTTCGGCGCGGCGTGGACGTATAGAGATGGGTCGTCTGGCGCGAATAAGAAATGGCCGATCAATTTTGGCGTGCGTTTTGTCAACGCCGAGCGCATCGCGGAAGCTGCTTTACTCTCCGCCTATTTCGTCCACGCGTACGAGTGGTTTTTTTACACGGAAAGACCAAACATGCGGGCCGACTCAACTCAGTTTTTCTGGGAACAAGACGTGGCAAACTGGCTCGCCCGACGGTTTAAACGCTTCAAAAACCGCAAAACCGGCGACAGAGGTAAATTCGTGGATGCGTCTGCCCCTATTCGATACGTCGTTGACAGTATAAACGAAGAAGAGAAAGGATTCCGCTGTCGGCACGTGTCCGCGCGTTTCTACCCTTGCTTTTTATTCAATGCAAATCCGCCGCAAACATTCCCGGTCAAACGATTGATCAGTGGCCGCAAAAACGTTGGATGTCCAGCGACGACGAAAACGAGCGTCTTTCACATGAAAGGCGCGTTAAAAAGAAAAATGCAAGACGTGTTCAATTATTACGGCAAACCGGAGATCAACGTTAAAGACGGGACGAAACCCAAAGCGCGACGAGCGAAGAAGCGTTTCGACGATAACAACAACAACAACAACACAGTTATCGAGTACTTTGGTGTCATGAGTGAGGAAGACGTGAAATCTCGTTTCAGCTTTTGCGAGAGCATGAAGTCATCCTCCTCCGCCTCGCCGGCAATCGATGATGATGATGATGATGATGATGATGAAGATGATGATGTTGATGATGATGTTGAAATAGAAAAAGAATAGATTTTTTCACTTTTTTTCACTCGTACGAGAAAAACCTCAAAACACGCGTTAAAAGTTCAGACGTTCACCCTCACATCGTATACTTAATCACACCTTTAAACGCGCGCGTACAAATATTTAATGAGCAACAACAATAACAACAGCACTTCGTTAAAGTTAATCTACCGAGCCGGGGACTCGAAACCTCTGCGCGTGTACATCGCCGCGGAAGTCAATGGAAACAAAACAGCAATCGAGTTCGACCCGTGGAAAGCCGCCAGTTGTTCGGACCACTCTTCTTCTTCTTCTTCTTCGAATAAGAACAACAAGAACAAGAATACGGGAGCGGTGTTGCAAAAGACCACCAGCGCATCCGCGACGTTATTTATCGCTCTCTGTTCTTCATCCGGAGAGGTTGTAAAAGGCACGTCCATGAACAGCGCGTTGCTGTGTGTTCGAGACGGTGATGATGCTTCTTTCATCAACTTTAGAGACTTGGACGAACGCGAGCTCGGTTTGACTGTGGGTACGTGCTGCGCGGAAAAGAGTTTAGATACACTGATACAGTACATATCAAAGAACGAGAAAAAATTGAAAGATACCGTCCCGGGTATTTTCTCTTCGTCCGCGTCGACTCAACCGACCAATAGTGAAATAGCGTTCTTCTCGAGCGTGTATCCAGTCTTCGCAAACGGCGCGGAGATGTTTGGAAAGACTTCTTCGGACGCGTCCTTAACGAAACAGTTTAAAAGCATCGAGACTTGGTTCAACGCCTTTTTGAAAAGCTCTTCTGTGCAAAACGCGATGGAAAAAGCGAAGACGACTCCATCGTCCGCGTTTCTGTTCGCCGCGCAAGAGGCGCAAAACGTCTCAGATTTGAAAAACGCGTATAATCCTCCCGTGGATCCATCAAAAGATGCGTTTTCGCTCACGACGGCAATCAATTACGCGAATGGCGCCCCGCACATGGGACACGCGTATGAAGGTTTAAGTGCGGATGTCATCGCGAGATACCACCGCGCGTACGGTCGACCGACGTTGTTCCAAACTGGTGCGGATGAGCACGGGCAAAAGATTTCCGACGCCGCGGCTGCCGTTGAGTGCAAACCGATTGAATTGTGCGATAAACACGTGAAAATGTTTCAAGATTTAAACAAAACGTTACGAATTGAAAACGATGTCTACAACAGAACAACCTCAGAGAAGCACAAACAGTGCTGTCGAGAACTCTTTGAGAGAAGCGAAAAGAATGGCGATATTTATTTAGACACGTACTCGGGGTGGTACAACGTTCGCGAAGAAACGTTCGTGACTGAAACCGAAGCGAAAGAAATGGATTACAAAGACCCAGTTTCGGGCAAACCTTTGAAGCAAATGGAAGAGGAGTCGTTCTTTTTTCGCCAATCGAAATATCAAGCGCGATTGATTGAACACATTGAAAACCACCCAGAGTTTATTCAGCCTGAAGGACGCAAAGGAGAAATTTTATACCGATTGAAAAACGACGAGTTGAGAGATCTGAGCGTCTCGCGAACGACGTTCGATTGGGGGATTCCCGTGCCTGGAAATAGCAAACACGTCTTGTACGTTTGGTTCGATGCTTTGACAAACTATTTGACCGGTTGTGATTTTCCGAACGGAGAAAACTACTCGAAGTTTTGGCCGGCGAATGTACACATCATCGGGAAAGATATCATCTGGTTCCACTGCGTCATTTGGCCGTGCATGTTGATGAGTTGCAACATCGCCTTGCCGAAAGCTGTGTTCGCGCACGGCTTTGTCACCGCAGCGGATGGACAGAAAATGTCCAAATCTATCGGGAACGTCGTTGATCCGTTGGATGTTTTGAAAAGGTGTTCTCCGGATACGTTTCGATACGCACTCATGCGAAACGGCATTTACGGGTCCGATATTCCATTTAGCGAAGAATCTATGACCTTGATTCACAACGCGGATTTAGCGGATACGCTCGGAAATTTAGTTCACAGAGCGACGCATTTGTGCTCGAAGAATTGCGAAGGTCGTGTCCCAGATGTTCCAATCTTTGAAAAAGTAATCGACGTCGGCCTGTTGAGATTGAAAACGGAGCGCGCGATGGAATCGTTCCAGTTACAACAAGCCTGCGAATTAGCCATCAACTCGGCGAAAGCTGCAAATAAATACATCACCGATGCAGAACCGTGGAAATTAAAAGGCGAGGAAACGAAACATCGCAGAGACGTGATCATTCGCACGACTTTAGAGGCTGTGTACATCACAGCGTTGTTTTTACAACCGTACATACCGACCGCGTGTGAAGACATATTTAAGAAACTCGGGATGGACGCCTCGAAGGTCCACAAACTCTGGGAGCTCAAACCATTCGGCGAGAATGTGAAACCTGGGACCCAAGTCGCCGTCGGCGAAGTGCTCTTTCAAAAACACGAGATTGACACCGCAGAACTCTTCAAGAAGGCACAATCGAGCAAGGAAGAAAAAGCCGCCAAATTGGCGAAGAAGAAGAAAGGCGAGGAGAATACGAAAATTGACGTCACGCGATTAGATTTAGTCGTTGGTGAAATCACGAAAGTTTGGAATCACCCTGACGCGGATACGCTTTACGTGGAAAACATCAACATCAACGGCGACAAACCCTTGCAAGTCTGTTCGGGATTGGTAAAACACATTCCGATTGATAAAATGCTCAACGCTCGTGTCGTTCTCGTCGCGAACATGAAACCAACGAAAATGCGCGGTGTAGAGTCGGAAGCCATGGTTTTATGCGCCACCGATCCGAACGATAGCAACAAAGTTGAAATTGTCACCCCGCCGAAAGGCGCTGCCATCGGTGAACGCGTTACTTTCGACGGCTACGAAAACGACCCAGACGAGAAGTTAAACCCGAAGAAGAAGGTGTTCGAAGCTGTGCAACCGGATTTTCTGGTGAATAAAGATGGAATTGCCACGTATAAAAACGTCCCGTTCCAAACGACCGCTGGTCCGTGTTCGGTAGAGTCCATCAGAGAAGGAGGCTCGATTAGGTGATTTTTGTCAATTTCAATTTAACTTTTTTCTTCAAAAGAACTTCAACAAACACCTCAAAAACTCTCTGAGATACTAAATGAATGCAAAAACTTTACCAACGCGACGACTGTTGGTGGTGTGCCACCACAGAGATAGGCAGACGGCTCATTTCGAAGGAGCGAAATCATGTGTTCATTACTATCGCCAAAAATGTAACAGAAGAAGAACAACAAAAGCAGAAGCACGCGCAAGGGCTTCACCACAATCATCAAATCCATTCACAGACGCACTCCCCTACCCGACGATAGTACCTTCTCGAAAAGAGTGGAAGAAAACGTTCACGACGAACGACGGGGTCAAGTACACGTGTCGGGCGTGTGACGTGGACGACATCCCCGCAGTCGCATCTTTATTGATGCGAAGTAAATTAGCGGGGTTTCCCACGGAAGAAAGCAAGCTGAAGAAATACATAGAGAAAAGCATAAACGCGTTCCCACGAGGAGCGTACATCGTCTTGGTAAAAGACGACGAAGAAGAAGAAGAAAAGAGTAAAAAATGTGTCGGAGTGGTGGGCGTCTCCAACACGCCAGAAACCAGAAGAGACGACTTTGACAGAGCGTTGCAATTCACCGACGACGGCGGGTACATATCAGATTTAGTCATCGACACGAGATGGAGAGGAAGAGGATTGGGCGAAAAGTTGATGTTATGCGGAGAGAGTTTGTGTAAAGAGATGGGTCGCGAAGAAGTTTACTTACACGTATCGACCAGAAAAGTTGGCGTCATTCGATTATACGAAAATATAGGGTACGAGGAACGCAGTTCAAACTTTTTGCGACGAGATTTGCTGATGCGAAAGAAGATATGAACATAGCGTTAGTGTTAGTGTAAAAGTAGTAGTGTATTTGAAGAAGAAGAGTTAGCGCAACGCAGCTTGGCCTCGCGTCGAGAGATTTTTCAATTGACGTAAAGCCTTTCGTGGATCTTCGATATCGTCGTCGGAGGAAGAGGAATCGTTGTTCAAATTTTCTTTGATCGTAGACGGCACCCCCGCAGACTTCCTTCTCCCAGCTACTGCTGCGCTTTTGACGAATCCTGGGTGTAACTTACTGCTTTTACTCCCGTCTCTGTCGAACGTTTCCGCCGTGACGAATGTTTCCGAAGGCATGGCACCGCCGTAGGACGATTTCTCGTCGACTCTTTCGTCCCACAAATCGTATTCTAATTTGAAAAAAGAACCGTCCACCATTCGTTTCTGCGTCGGTAAACTCGAAAGCGTCGCGATGGACTCATTTGAGAGCTGCCAATCGAACACGTCTAAATTCGACTTGATTCTCTCCGGATTGATTGATTTCACCAATACTGAGCTTTTCGGTCGAGTTTGTAACGCCCAACGAACGAGAACTTGCCCGATATTTTTGTTCGCCTCGTCCGACGATGCGACTTCTTTTACCGCCGCGTCGTCCATCAAGTTTGGTCCACTTCTCCCCAAAACCGATGCGGAGTCCGGACTCCCCAACGGCGAATACGCCGTGACGTGAATTTTGTTCTGTTCGCAAAACTCAATAATTTCCGCTTGGCGCCAATACGGGTGAATCTCTACCTGACACACTGCCGGTTTGATCTTGCAAAAGCTCAAAATGTGCTTCAACTTCTTGACGGAAAAGTTTGAAACACCGATTGCACGGACTGCGCCGATATCCACGAGTCGTTCCATCGCGCGCCACGTGACTTCAATCGGAGGATCGATATATCGCGTGTTCGAATCGGTAACCGGCCAGTGAATCAAATAGAGATCGAGATAATCAGATTTCAACTCGCGAAGCGTTTGTTGAACCGCTGGTAACACTTGCTCGTATTTATGCATGTCGTTCCAGACTTTGGAGGTAATGAAAACGTCTTCGCGGACCAACGTTGTTGTCTTGAAAACGTGTTCGAGCGCATCGCCGACTTCATCCTCGTTTTTGTATATGGAAGCGCAATCGATGTGTCGATAACCGCACTTCAAAGCGACTTCGACGGCTTTACGCACTTCACCAGGATTCGATTTCCAAGTACCCAAGCCTAGTAAAGGAATGTTGATCTTCTCTTCGTCGATATCGTATCGAAGAAATGCAGTCGGCGCCGCCGCCGGCGCCACCGTTTCTCTCGGGCCCATGTTCCCTTCTTCTCCGTCGTCATCGACGAGCCCGTGCTCTTTGCGAAGACGTTGCATGAGAGCAATCTCCTCTCGCGCCTCTTTTCTCCAAATCTTCAAATTCTTCGTGTCGTGACGGCAACTCTCGATCCTCGCTCTCTGTTTCGCCTCCATCACTCGCTTTCCGCCGGTGAGATCGAACCACTGCACGCGGTCGTTTTCGCCTTCCATCTCTTTCATCCTCCATTGCTCTCTCTCTTCAGTTTTGAAATTCTTTAGATCTTCCTCGTGCGAACGCCACACGGTTGGCCAGTTCTTCGTCCAACCGTTATTCTTCTTCTGTTCTGGAGTGGCTTCGGGGACGTCGTCAAAGTCTAAACTTCCATTCGTACACTTTTTTACGTCTAAGTTTTCAGTTTCGCCTTCGGAAATTACGTCTTCGCCCGTTAAGGGATCTTCATCGACGAACGTATATTTGAGAGGACCTTTGGGATCGTTGTGGAACTTGATGAGGTCGAGATACTCTTTCGCCGTGAGCTTCACGTCTTCGCCTTCGTTGTAGTCGTCGTCGTCGTCGACGACTGGAGTTGATTCCATGTCTGTACTAGTAGTTGTAACTGACGCTTTTTTTAATTATTTTTTCGAGAAAACTCCTCCTCAAGTCGCTGTCAATTCATACTGCATCGGAGCATCAAACTTTGTATGCAAATAAAAAAGTTCGCTTTAATCAAATCGGCATGACGTCTCGAACAAACACCTCCACACCAGGTAACGACCAAACACGCACGGTGATGCTTCCTTTTGCACCGGGCGAGTTTGTATATTTGGTGTGATTTCTTTCGCGAACGACGCGGATCCATCCGCCCAAACCAGAAATCGAAAGATCTTTTCCTTTGTAATCGTCTAGACTAATCTCCACCTCTCTGGAAACGCGCAAGCTTGGAAGCGATTGGTAAAACTCTCGAGTGGGCGCACTTTCATCAAATAAGCACGTTTTGTCTCCACCATCGGCGTGTTTTTGCATGTCGTCAATCGTAGACTTAAATATGCGCATCTTCTTCGGTCCGTAAAACGAAACGTTCACCGTGTTCAAATCGTCCGTTTCCGGAGCGTCGAGGATATCTAATCGAACCAACCCGTTCCAATCAAACGAAACATTCTTCAACTTTTCACTATTGTTGTTGCTGCTATTAACGTTGCTAGTACTGCTGCTGCCGTCTTGTTGCGACACCGGCGCTCGATACACTTTCAAATCGCCGCCTAATTTCAGCGACTTCATTTGCTCCCCGTTTAATAACGAATTCACTCTGTGGTGTAAAAACACACCCGGCGTGTCGTATAAACTCTTCTTATCTTCGAACGCTTTGATTGGAATGACACCTAAAGTTGTTCCCGGCATAGAACTCGCCGTCGGTAACCTCTTCGACGGCGCGAAATAATTTCCCATTTCCGTCCTCAACACCTTCGTGAATTCTCTCACGAACGTCGATTTTCCCACATTCGCGGATCCAACCACGTACACGTCTCTCCCTCGTCGTTCGCGAATAGTCGTCAACACGGCCGCTCTCATCCCGTTCAAATCCTCTCCCCGTATTCCTCTCGTTCCCGGTGCAGTAGTATCGTTACCAACACTGCTATTACTTCTCGAGGATCCCGGCTTCCTCGCGGCGACGAAAATCGGATCTCCCGCCAGAGTCAACTTTTTCTTCGCGCATTCTTCGATCACGTACTCGATTAAACTCTCGTTGTTTTCCATTGCGAACCCTTTCCCAATAACGTCGCACTTCGTCACGACTAACAAAATCGGATTACTCCCGACTAAATCTCGTATCTTCGGGAGAAACGACCCGTGAAAATCAGTCAAATCGACAATCTTCACCACCAGCGCCTTCTTCCCGCGAATATCTTTCAAAGTCTCTCTCAACTCTTCCGGAGTGATTAACCCGGTCTCGATTTTCTGTCCACCTTGGCCAACGACTGCGTTAATCATTTGCCCGTTCGATAAATTCGAGCATCTCAGGCACAGAAGTAAATCCAACTGCTTATTTTTCTTCTTCGTCTCGTAGTCGAGTTCGGAGACGAAACCGACGGCGGACGGTGAAACCGTTTGGATTTTCACGCCGCACCCGTAACACGCGCCTCTTTGCTTCCGTTCGATTTTTTTAATAATAAAAGGTGAAGGTGTCGTCGTCGTCGTTGTTGTTGTTATTGTCGTTGCTTCTTCTCCTTCTTCTTCTTCTTCTTCTCCTTCTTCTCTGTCGTTGTTATTATTGTTATTAGTATTGGTCACCGCCGTCGTCGTCACTCGAAATCGACTCTTTCGTCTTCCTCTCGTCGCTGCTCCAGAAGAAGAAGAAGAAGAAGAAAAAGAAGCGTAAGAAGTATTCTTCTCGCTCGATACAAAAGAAAGAGAAGGAGAACCCATCGATGCTTCTCGACGTAAACGACGACGAGAGTAAGAAAGAGGCAAAAGCGACCGTGCCGAGAAGAAGAAGGTGGTGGTTGTTGAAGGCATTTTTGTGTCTCTCAAATCTTTTCTTTTGTTGTTCTTCTTTTTTTGCAAAAAGCGAAAAAAAATGAAAAAATTTGATCAAATTGTGAATTTCATTCTTCTCTCAATTCTTCATTCATCACTTTTATTATATTATTGGATATACTGATTGATGACGACGATGATGAAAATGACTTTTGTGATGAGTATCGCTCGTACAACCACGAGTAGTAGCAGTAGTAGTAGTACAACAGGAACAACACGGTATCATCGGTGTTATCA
>Ga0209309_10001631_pt1 | contig 21988 bp, 14 predicted proteins | sample COGITO_mtgs_1204_2_FD_184807 | JGI IMG/M metagenome (GOLD analysis project Ga0209309, IMG submission 184807) | Pelagic marine microbial communities from North Sea - COGITO_mtgs_120412 (SPAdes) (version 2) | ecosystem: Environmental > Aquatic > Marine > Epipelagic ... | reverse complement strand
TGTTTTTCATTTCTTTCTAGTGTTTATCCTTTAGTTATCTACTTAAGTATAATTTTCCTTGCACTGGAGCAGTTACTCCATCATTGTATTTCAGGATATAGAAGTAAACTCCCACAGGTAATACGTCGTTTCCTAAGGTAGTATCTCTGTTAGAAACACCATCCCAGTCTCCTGTAGATGTATTTCCTTCAAATACTGTTTGTCCCCATCTGTTAAAGATCTCAATCGTGTAGTTTGGATAATCTATAGCGATATCTGGAATTACAAATCTATCGTTGATAGAATCTCCGTTTGGAGAGAATCCTTCAGGAATACCACAGAAACCAACTTTTGCAACAATTGCAAGTCTTTCAGTGCTTTCACATCCAAAAGTACTATCTGTAGAAGACGCATAATACGTTGTTCCGTTTACAAGTGTAGTAGATGTTGTTACAGCAGTTCCTCCTGTTGCAGCAGTGTATATTTTAACACTTCCGCCAGTTACATTATCAACTAAATCTTGAACCGTAGGATTGTCTTGTCTGCAGAACTCATTTCCTTCAAATTGAAGAGTAGGAGCATCAGAATCGTTAATAGTTACATTAACCATCACTGCTGCAGATCCACAAGAGTTTTCATCTGCGGTAGCAACTGCATAATAGTCTTCACCTGTAACTAAAGGATCTGTACTTTCAGCTACTACTGTAAGATCTGCATCTTCATACCAAATAACGTTGGTTCCATTTGCAGAAAGATCGGCAACTGTAGGATTGTTGATGAAACAGAATGTTTGTTCTGCATCTGCCACTGGTGCTTCAGAAACTCCATTTACAGTGATTGTAATAGAGGCTTCATCTGTACCGATAGCACAATCTTCTGCGCCATTAATAGCGTAAGTAATTGTTACAACACCTTCTCCTGCTGCAGATGGATTAAATGTTCCATCTTGGTAAGGAGCACTAAAAGATCCTCTGTTTCTAATTGCTTCAGGAAGTAAACTTCTTAAATCAACATCTTCAGTTTGATCAACACAATATGCTGCAGAGATATCATCACCTGCATTAGCAGTTTGTGGTTCAGTTACAGTAATTGTGAAAGTTGCTGTATCTGTTCCGATAGCACAACCTACTGAATCATCTACAGTATATGTAAATGTGGTAGTTCCAACATTTTCTGAAGGATTGAACAATCCATCAGTTAAATCCCCAAAGCTTCCTTGAGTATTTCCATCAGTTCCGATGAAATCATAAAGATTTTGAACATCTTCATTAGAACAGAAATTCAATGCGATATCTCCACCTGCATTAGCTGCTACTGGATCATTAATAACAATAGTTACTAATGTAGTGTCATCTGGACAAGCAGAATTTTCGCTAGACACTCTATAGGTATATTGTCTTGCAACATCTACAGAAGGGTCAAAAATAGTTGTTCCGCTTACGAATGCTGGAGAAAGAGTTCCTCCTGCATCTGCAGCTCCTAAAATAGATTCATTTAGGCGAGTTACTATGTCAAAAGCTTCTTCATCAGAACATACAGTAATTACTGTATTAGCTCCTGCGTTTGGCGACTCATCAATAATTACATCTACTCTTCCTCTTGTAGTACAAGTGGCATCTGGATTGCCAGCAAAATAATCACCATTCACTAAAACTGTTGTTGGTGCTAAAGCATCTGTTGAAGTTGCAGTAGCATACCAAGTTGCGTTAGTAGGCAATAAATCTCTAACTTGAGGTCTTCTTGGATTGTTTCCATCTTCGTCAGAAATAGTTTCACAGAATTCTTGAGTAGAATCTGCTATTTCCGGGCAAGTAATAATTTGATCTGTTATTGTTACAGTAACTGTAGCTATATCAGAACAATCATTATCGTTAGTTACTGTATAGATAAATTCATAAGTTCCAACTTCCTTACCTTGAGGAGTAAAAGTTCCATCGGCATTACCTGGATTCCATGAACCTCCTGTTGCAGGATTTCCTTGTAAATAAGCAAATAAGTTAAAGGTACCTTCTTGCAAATTGCTAAAAGTTACACTTCCATCTTCACCTGCATTTGGACCTTGAAGTATATTAATTATAAAACTTGATGAATCTGAACCTGTAAAACATCCATCTTCAGAATTAATAGTATAGGTAATTGTATTATTCCCTATACTAGCTGTAGCTGGATTAAATATTCCATCTGTTAAACCTTCAAAGCTACCATTTGGATTAATTCCTGTAGGTAATGAATTGAAAAGATTTTGTGATCCGTCAGTAGAACAGAAAGTAAGGTTAACATCTACACCTGCATTAGCTGCAACTGGAGCATTAACAGTGATATTAATAAAAGTAAAATCATCATCACATTTTCCAAATTCGCTTTGAACAGTATATTTGTATTGTCTACCTGCATCTACTGCTGGGTTAAAAACAGTTGTACCACTAGCAAATGCTGGTGTTATTGTTCCGCCTGGCATGGCAGTTCCTAATAAAGAAGGATTTAATCTACCAACGATATCAAAAGGAGCGTCATTTCTACAAGCTGTAATGTTTGTTGTTGCTCCAGCGTTTGGTGCTTTACCAATTTGAACATTGACTTTTTCTCTATTTGGACAATCTCCATTTGCATTACCTGCAAAGTAATCTTGATTATCTAAAAGAACAGCTGTTGGAGCTAATGCTTCTGTAGAATTAACGGTAGCATACCAAGTAATATTCATAGGTAGTAAATCTCTTACTTGAGGTCTTCTTGGATTGTTACCATCTGCATCAGATATAGATTCACAGAATTCTTGTGTAGTATCTGTAATTTCTGGACAAGTTACCATGTCATCTGTAATTGTTACAGTAACGTTAGCAGAATCTGAACAGTTATTAGAATTATTAACAGTATATGTAAATACATATGTACCAATCGCTTTTCCTTCAGGAGTAAATGATCCATCTACATTACCTGGATTCCACGAACCTCCTGCTGTAGGATTTCCTTGCAAATAAGTAAATAGATTATATGTTCCTTGTTGCATATTGCTAAAAGTAACAGTTCCATCTTGACCTGCATTTGGCCCTTGAGTTACATTGATAGTATAAGTAGCCTCACTGGTTCCAGTAACACATGCTATACTATTGTCTACAGTGTAAGTGATGGTATTAACACCTATTGTAGCTGTTGAAGGATCGAATAGACCATTAGTAAGTCCAGAAAAAGAACCACCTGGATATGCGTTAGCGCCAAGCTTAGTGTTTAAGTCCTGAATTCCATCTGTAGAACAGAAAGTTAAGCTAACATCTGCACCAGCATTTGCTACTACAGGGTCTGTGATGTTTATGGTTACAATTGCTATATCATCTTCACATCCTGAATTTGCGCTAGCAACACGATACGTATATCTACCTGCATTATCTACAGCAGGATCAAATAAATCTGTTCCACTTGTTAAAGCTGGAGTAATTGAACCACCCGCATCTGCAGCTCCTAAAATAGAAGGATTCATTCTGCTTGAGATGTTGAATGGAGCATCTGCAGAACAAACATTTAAAATGGTTGTAGCTCCTGCATTAGGTGCCGGATCAATATTAACTCTAACAGGCATTCTATTATTACATGTTCCATTGGTGTTTCCTGCAAAGTATACATTTCCATCTACCAATATAGTGTTTCCAGGAATTGGTGTGTCTGAATCTGCACTTGCATACCAAGTAGCTTCCATAGGAGATAAGTCGCTTACACGAGGTCTTCTTGGGTTGTTACCATCAGCATCGCTAATAGACTCACAGAAAGATTGTGGAGTTTCCGTAACTTCTGGACATCCTAAATCTATTAAAACGGTAACATTGATGCTAGCTGTATCTGTACATCCAAATTCGTTTCTAACCGTATAAGTATAAGTACCTGAACTTGCAGTTGCTGGATTAAAATCTCCATTTAAATTACCTGGAGCGAATTCTCCGCCAGTATCAGGAGTCATAGAGCTATTTTCAACTAATACATCATATAAATTAAATGGTTCTTGAGTTGAATTTACTTCAATATTTGTATCATCTCCAGCATATGGAGATTCGTTAACTACAACTTGAATATTTGAAGAGTCTTGGCAATTTCCATTATCTACTGTGTAAACTGCAGCTGCATTAAAAGGGAAATTATTGGTATTAACAGCTTGTAAATAACCTAAAGCAATATTCTGAAGATCGGTGTTTCCAAAGTTTCCAGTAAGATCTGCATTAGTGATTCTTTGTGTAAGAATTGCTTGAGCTGCAGTCGGATCAGATTGTGCAAGGTTTACCAATGTCTCAATTTCACTTTGGCAGAAAGTTATAGTTTGATCTGGACCAGCGTTCGGTGCTTGTTGAACATCTACTGTAATTACAGAGGTATCTGTAGGGCAGTTTGCGTTACCTTGAATGGTATAAGTGAACGTGTAACTACCTGCAACATAATCTTGTGGTGTAAAAATATTCGTTCCAGAAGCTAAAGCAGGGGTAAAAAATCCTGTAGTTTGTGGTGCACCTAATTGAGAATCTTCTATTCTACTTACTAGATCGAAAGAAGGATCGTTAGTACATGCTGAAGTAAATGTAGTACTACCAGCATTTGGAGTATCAAAAAATTGTACTGTTATTCTATCTTGAGTACAATCGTCTCCTGTAGCTCTATTAAAATAATCTTCACCTACTTCTAATTCTGTAGTAGGATCTAATGGAAGATCTGAGTTCGATTCAGCATAAAACGTTCCACCTTGTGGCGCTAAATCTTGAACTTGTGGCATTCTAAAATCATTTCCTGTTCCTATGGAAGCACAAAAACTTTGCGTTGTTTCATTTAGAGTGGCTGCATCTATTGCAACAACAACACGTGTTCTATCTGCACTTTCGCATGGAGGTAAAGGATTGTTTCTGTCATTAACAACTTGTGAAGCGAAATAATCTTCACCATCTAATAAAATGGTATTACTAGGTAAAGGTTGAAATGAATCAGATCTACTATACCATCTAATAGCTTGTGTGTTAGGATAAGTTCCTTGAGCTTCTAAGTCTGCTACTGTAGCTCCTTCACAAAAGGTTTGTAAAGATTGAGCGGTTGGTGCATTTACAGGCTCAGGATCATAACCTACAGCAACTCTAAATGATGGGCATGATGTAGAAGAAATCTGTCCTACAAAGTAGCTCATATTTGGAGTTAAGGTAGTAGAATTATCTACTGAATTCATTCCAAATTCTTGAGAATAAACAATGATTGAATAATCAGAATTCAATGGAGTGAAGTAAGATGCAAGATCTCCTGCTGTAAAATCACCTGAACAAGGACTTATTGTAAAACTACTTTGGTTAGGGAACAAAGTGTTATTTGGATAAGGCACTGTGTTCAAACTTACCGTTACAGCTCTTCTTTCACAAGTTCCAGATTGTCCACCAACATAATAGGTAGCATTGTTATCTAAAATTTGAGAATTAGGAAGAGGCTGAGTATCAGTCGTGTTGTTGGCTGTTTGATAAACAGCTTTATCTGCTGATTCAGAAACAGTAGCGCCATCTGATACAATATCGCCAACAGTTGCTAAATAGCAAAAGGTTTGGTCCTGGTCTGTGCCAGAATCAGTGGGACATTGCCCATAGGAGGGCAAGCTTCCAATTAATAAAATTAAGGCAAAAAAGAGCATAGATATCCCCTTCTTTCCTAAAGTAAAATTTTGCATAGGCTAGGTGTTAAATTTGACATTAAGGTATTCGTTATAATTTATGGGTATTAAAACCGTCACAAATATTGCAATAATTTTCAAGATTAACGGTGCATTTAAGTATAATTTTAACAACCTGCCCTTGGTTAGTTAATCTTTTGTTAATCTGATAATTGCAATCACGTTTGGTCTATGTTTTTCTTTGTAAAAAAATCATATATTCGAAACATGAGAAATTTACTCTTAATATTGACTTTTATTGTAGGACAAATCTCCTATTCACAGGATTTTTCAAAAGAAATTATCGCTGAAATTCATAACGGTGAAGTAGGTAATGCGGAAGTTTTATTGAAAAAGAAATTAGAATCTTCACCAAAAGATATATCTTCTTTAAATATTCTTGGTGATTTATATAGCTTTCAAAAAAAATGGGATGAGGCTATTTCATGCTACAAGAAACTTACAGAATTAAAACCTGATAATGCAGATTTTAATTTTAAGTATGGCGGAGCACTTGGTATGAAAGCTTTATCGGTTTCAAAAGTTCAAGCGGTAGTTTATGTTTCTGATATTAAAATATATTTAGAAAAAACATTAAGTTTAAATCCGAAGCATATCGAAGCTAGACGTGCTCTTGTAGAGCTATATGTAAAATTGCCGGGTTTCTTAGGAGGCGATCATGACCGTGCTGTAGTACTGTCTGAAGAATTAGTAAACGTAAGTAAGGTAGATTCTTATTTGGCCAAAGCATTTATTTTAAAAGAAGGTGGAGATATCGTAGAAGCAAAAGATTTATATAATAAAGCGTTTGTCTTATACAATCAACTTTCAGAAAGTAAGAAACGGAATTCTTTAAACTATGAGTTAGGTAAGATTGCGGGCGAGATGGACTTACAATCTAAATATGGATTAAAATTATTAGATACGTATATTCAAAATTATAGTTATAAGGATATTTATTCTTTGGAGTGGGCTTATTTAAGGAAGGCCCAAATTCAAGCAGATGAAAAAAATAAATCGGAAGCTTATGTAGCTATTAATCGTGCACTTTCCATTAACAATCAATTTAAAGAAGGCTTACAAGAAAAGCGAAGAATCCAAAACTTGTAGTCAATTTCTTAACCGTTGATCTTCTAAAATTTGAGGGTGAAATAAGTATATTTGCCCAAATTTCACATTATGAATTTACATTTTATTGCTATTGGTGGAAGTGCAATGCACAATTTAGCCTTAGCGTTACATCATAAGGGATATACTATTTCTGGTAGTGACGATGCTATTTTTGAACCTTCTAAATCGCGATTAGATAAATATAATCTTTTGCCTTCAAGTTTTGGTTGGTTTCCTGAAAAAATCACATCAGATCTAGATGGTGTTATCTTAGGAATGCATGCCAAGGCAGATAATCCAGAACTTATTAAAGCAAAAGAATTAAACCTGCCTATCTATTCGTATCCAGAATTCTTATATGAGCAATCCAAAAATAAAACACGTGTTGTAATTGGAGGATCTCACGGTAAAACTACGATTACCTCTATGATATTGCATGTGATGAAGTACCATGATAAAGCGGTAGATTTTATGGTTGGCGCACAATTGGAAGGATTTGATACCATGGTAAATCTTACTAACGAAAATGATTTTATAGTTCTTGAAGGTGATGAATATTTGTCTTCTGCCATAGATAGAAGACCTAAGTTTCATTTATATCAACCCAACATAGCGCTGCTTAGTGGTATTGCATGGGATCATATTAATGTTTTTCCAACCTACGATAATTATTTAGAACAATTTAAAATCTTTGTGAACTCTATAGTAAGTGGGGGAGTAGTTGTATATAATGAGGAAGATCAAGATCTAAAAGAATTAGTGGAGAGTACAGAAAATCAAATTAGAAAACACGCCTATTCAACGCCCGAATATAAAGTGGAGAATGGTATTACTATTTTAGATACTCCAGAAGGTGATATGCCAATTGAAGTTTTTGGAGCCCATAATTTGAATAACCTTGCCGGAGCTAAATGGATCTGTCAACATATGGGGGTAGATGAAGACGATTTCTATGAAGCTATAGCTACTTTTAAAGGGGCGGCTAAAAGGCTGGAGCAAATTGTAGTTTCAGATAAAACTATGGTATTTAAAGATTTTGCACACAGTCCATCAAAAGTTGCGGCAACTACCAAGGCAGTAAAAGAGCAATTTGAAGGTAAGAAATTAATTGCATGTTTAGAGTTACACACATATAGCAGTTTAACTCCAGAATTTTTAAAACAATATAAAAATAGTTTGAATCCGGCAGATGAAGCAGTAGTTTTTTATTCTCCGGAAGCTTTAGAAATTAAGAAACTTCAACCAATTTCAAAAGAGCAGATTTTAGAGGCTTTTGATAGAGAAGATCTTATAGTTTATACCAATGCTGAAGAATTTCAGAAGTTTTTAAAAGATTTAGACTATAATAATAAAGCCGTATTGCTTATGAGTAGTGGTAATTACGGAGGTCTTAATTTTGATGATATTAAAAATTGGTCTAAATAAGTCATGGGGGATTTTTATACCTGAAATTCAATTAGTTATAGTTTAAATGTTCTTTGTTTTTTTATCTTTAATAAAAGAGATGAAATGAACAAAGAACATTCTTCTTTTAGTATAAAAAATTGGGCGCAAGGTGATCGCCCTAGAGAAAAATTACTTCAAAAAGGAAAATTGAGTTTAAGCGATGCAGAACTTATTGCCATTCTTATTGGTTCTGGCAATTCTAAAGATAGCGCCGTCGAGCTAAGTAAAAAAATTCTTGCCAAGTGTAATAATAGCTTAAATGTTCTAGGTAAACTTTCAGTAAAACAACTCACGGAATTCAGGGGAATAGGGGAAGCAAAAGCAATTACTATTATTGCTGCCTTAGAAATTGGGAGAAGAAGACGGTCTGAAGAAGCAGTAGAACTTGCAAAAATCTCTTCTAGTAGCTCCGTCTTTGAAATTCTTCAACCTGTAATTGGAGAACTTCAGCATGAGGAATTCTGGATTCTATATCTCAATAATTCCAATAAGATCATTGAGCAATTTCAAATCAGCAAAGGGGGAATAACCGGTACACTGGTAGATGTTAGAATTACCCTTAGAAAAGCGTTAGAGTTAGGGGCGGTTTCTTTAATTCTTGCGCACAATCATCCTTCAGGAAATCTGAACCCGAGCGAAGCAGATAAACAACTTACCTCCAAATTAAAGACAGCGGCCGAAAGTCTCGATATTAAGATTTTGGATCATCTCATTGTTACCGAAAAAACTTACTTTAGCTTTGCCGATGAAGGACTCCTCTAAGTTATAAACTGAATGCTTTTAATCTATACTAAAAAAATAACACCCAGAATTATTTATATTTTCAAGCATATCTGTACACATGTACTTGGCTTGGAAATTAAATTTACCACTAAGATCGAAGAATTCATTGCACATCAAGGAATGAAGTTCTCTTATGGTAAAAAAAGGTTGGGTAATGAAATGTTTATACAAAGTACAGAACTTCTTTTAGAGCAGGGATTGAGTGATGTAGAAGTGAAAGTTCAAAAATGGGGATCAACCAAATGCTTCTTTTCTGTTTCAGACAATAGCGATCTTCCATTCGATATTTTTGCAGCTTCCTTTTATTTGCTTTCTAGATATGAAGAATATTTACCTCATGTAAAAGATGAATTTGGTCGTTTTCCAGCATCAGAGAGTTTGGCCTTTAAAAAAGATTTTATAAAAAGTCCGGTGGTAGATATTTGGGCTTACAAATTTAAAGAGTTACTGCTTGGTAGATTTCCTGATATAGCATTTAAAAAACGTGTTTACGATCCTTCTACAATTATTTCTGTAAGTCATGTTTTCAATTTTAAGAATAAAGGCTTTTTAAGAACTTTAACGGGTACAATTACAGATCTAGGTACGTTAAAACTAAATAGAGTCTCAGACCGATTAAAGGTTCTGCTTCGATTAAAAAAAGATCCTTATAATGTTTTTGATGATCTTATAGCATTTATCAAAAAACATAAAGCCAAAATGGTATTTATGTTTCAATTAAGCGATTTTAACGTGTATGATAGAAATATCAATCATAACAGGTTGAATTATAGGTCTATTATAAAGTACACAGCAGATTATTCTAAAGTAGGTTTGAGATTAGGATATTTTGCAGTTAAAGAAATGCAAGCGCTAAAGACAGAGAAAAAGCGGTTCGAAAATATTATTCATGGTCCCTTGCAAAATGTGTTGAATTCTAAATACAATTTGATGTTGCCGGAGCATTATAGTTATTTAAATGAACTGGAGATCACACACGATTACTCTATGGGTTATCCACAAACTCCCGGGTTTAGAGCAGGAACTACTACTCCTTATTTATTTTTCGATATCAATATGGAGGTTACTACTCCGCTTACTGTGCATCCGTACATATTTCATTCACAAATATGTCAATCTAAATCTCAAGAAGAATTAAAGACCATTATAGACGAAATGTCAAGCGAGTTAAAATTGGTGGAGGCTCCTTTTGTGTCTATTTTTAAAAATCGTGACTTTTCAGAATATTCCAACAATCAACTTTTTTATTCACTATTAGAACGCATTCATGAAATTCGATAATATTCAGCATATTTATTTTGATTTAGATCATACTCTTTGGGATTTTGACAAAAATTCTGCGCTCACTTTTGAAGTGATCTTGAAACAAGAAAAGATAGCTGTTAATGTTGCAGAATTTTTAGAAGTATATGTTCCTATTAATAGTAATTACTGGGAATTGTATAGAGATGATAAGATCTCTAAAGAATCGCTTAGAACAGGAAGGTTAAAAGATAGTTTTGATCAATTAAAAATGGAAATTCATCCACAGGTTATAGATAACCTTTCGGTGAAATATTTGGAATTCTTACCAACTTATAATCATTTGTTGGAGGACACTATAGAAATTTTAGAATATCTAAAACCTAATTATCAACTTCATATTATTACCAATGGATTTGAAGAAATTCAGAATGATAAATTAAGGAATTCTAAAATATCAAACTTCTTTCAAACAATAACCACTTCAGAAGAAGCAGGAGTGAAAAAACCGCATTCTAAGATTTTTGAGCTCGCCTTGGAAAAAGCCTCGGCAGCTGCATCCAATAGTATGATGATAGGTGATAATTTTGAAGCCGATATTTTAGGTGCTAAGAATGCCGGAATGAAATTTATCTACTTCGATTATTATCAAAAAAGGCAAGCTTTAGATTGTTTGCAAATTCAAAAGTTAAAAGAGTTATTGGTGTATCTATAGCAATAAAGAATTCCTATATTCGTTTTTCTGGTTGAAACACGATGTAAGATGAGCCCCCAATATCACTTTTACAGGTTTTTTATTCTGCTCCTAATTTTATTGGGTGTTACTTCTTGTGTAAAAGATGTTGATCTCAGTCAGACAGAAGATATTTCTCTTCAACCCAAAATGCAAACAGATCTTCTTATTTTTGATATAGATCAAAAAGATTTTATAGATCCAGATACCAATCTTCTTAGAACTGTAATTAAAGATACTGTGCGTTTAGAATTTCTAGATGACAGTTATATTCAAGACGACTTAGATAAAGTTGAGTTTAGTTTTCGATATATTAATACTTTTCCTCAGGCTTTTAATACCTCTATCTATCTTCTTTCTGAAAATAATCAGTTACAACGTAGCGTAGATTTTAAAGTGCAACCAGGTAGTGCTGGTAATCCGGTTACCACAGAAATTATAGACTTTATAGACACAGATGAAATTGATCAAATTAAAAGATCGATTAAAATGGTGGTAGAAGTTGCTGTAATTTCCAATTCAGATCCCTTTGTTGGGGAACTCAAGTTTCAATCTAAAGGACTTTTTTATTTCGTATTCTAAAATATGAGAGTAATTATTAGCATTCTAATATTACTGTGTTGTTCAGGTCTTCATGCCCAGAACAAGCAGCTCTTATATAATTTTAGTGCATTGCCTCAAACCTTGATGTCTAATCCGGGCGCCAATATTAATTTTGATGGCCATTTTGGAGTACCCCTTTTATCTCAGGTTCATGTTTCTGTAGGTTCTTCGGGTGTTAATATGTACGATATTTTTACAGATTCAAATAAAGAGACTATCAATGCTAGAATAACAACCGCTATTCAAAAGCTTACCAATCAAGATTATTTTATGGTGAATGAGCAATTAGAAATTATCTCATTTGGTTGGAGGGTAAATAAAGATAATTATTTTTCGGCGGGAGTGTATCAAGAAGCAGACCTGTTTGCTTATTTCCCAAAAGATCCACTAACCCTAATTAATGAAGGTAACCGAGATTACATAAATGTGCCTTTTGATTTTAGTGATGTGAGTTTTACGGGAGAGGTTATGACTGTATATCATATAGGTTGGAATAAAAAGATGGATAATAAGTTGACCTTAGGGATAAGACTTAAATTATATTCCGGAATATTCAATGTTGAAAGCACTAATAACTCCGGTATTTTTACAACAAGAGATACTCCAGATGGTTCCAATTATTACCGTCATTATGCAACTGGTCTCGATATTAGAGTGAATACTTCTGGATATGCTTCCTTACAAGATGAAACTACCACGGTACAAGAAGCGACAAAAGAGTTAGTTAAAAATTCTTTTTTCGGCGGAAATATTGGTGCAGGAATAGATATAGGGGGAAGTTATAGAATAGATCAAAATTTTACAGCTACAGGATCGCTACAAGATGTTGGTATTATGTATCAGAGAAAAGACGTAGAGAATTATTTATATTATGGAACCTATGCAACAAGCGGTTTGGAGCCTTTGTTTCCTGAAATAGGCCCGGGAGGAAAAGCATTGCCATATTGGGATATTTTTGAAGACGAAGTAGATGCTAACCTTAAAGATGAAACAGTGCAAGAATCTTATGTTACTTGGAGGCCTTTTAAATTGAACGGGAGTTTACAATTTGGTTTTGGAGAAACAGTGGGAGATTGTAATTACTTAATCCCATTAAAAAGACGTTTTGAAAATATCATGGGAATACAGCTTTTTGGGGTGATGCGGCCACGTGGTTTAAAATATGCCTTTACGATGTTCTATGATAGAAAGTTTACTCCAGATCTTAGAATGAAAGTAACATATACCTTAGATGATTTTTCGTATTATAATGTTGGTTTTCTGGTTTCAAAGAAATTAAAGAATTTTAATCTCTATCTTGCAGCCGATAATTTATTTGGGTATTTGAATTTAGCAAAATCTCAACACCAGTCCGTACAAATGGGGCTTCAATTTATATTTATAAAATGATGAAAAAAATACTTCTAATAACAATTTTAGCTTTGGCTACTTCACTTTCTGGATTTTCACAAGATGTTAATAAATACAAATATGTGATTGTGCCTACTCAATTTGAATTTTTGAAAGGGGAAGATCAATATCAGTTAAATTCACTAACCAAATTCCTTTTTGAGAAACATGGTTTTGAAGTATTATCTGAAGGAGATAAACTACCATCAGAGTTAGCAAATAATAGATGTAAAGCGCTTACAGCATTTGTAAAGGAAAATTCCGGACTTTTGAGCACTAAATTAATTGTAGGTTTAAAAGATTGTTATAATGCTGAGGTATTTCTTTCTGAAGAAGGAATGAGCAGAACTAAACAATATAAGCAAGCCTATCATGAAGCGTTAAGAGAGGCATTTAAATCTATTGAGGCCTTAAATTACCATTATGATGACTCCAATTTACAGATAGCAGAAAATAAAGAAGAACTTTTAAAAGCTGAAGTTCCAGAATCTACTCAAATGGAAGAAAAAATGCCTACGGCGGTTGCAGAAGTTGTAGCGTTTCCAGCGGTAAATAATTCTCAAGTTGCAGATGCTAAATCAGTAGAAAAGGTGGTTGAAAAAGTTACACCTCAATCTAAGGATACATCTGTAGGTATGAAATCTTCAGAATTGACTTTTACTAATAATGGAACAAACTTTTATTTAAAAAAATCAGATAAAGGATATAACTTCTATCAAGAAGGTATGGCAGAACCATTTGCAGCCTTAATAGCTTCCAATAAAGAAAATAGTTTTATTTATTCTTCTATAACCAATCAAGGGGTTGCTTATTTTCAAGAGAATGGGAATTTGGTAGTAGAAGTGTTAGACAGAAGTACAAACACTACAAATTCTAAGATCTTCAAAATACAAGATTAATATCCGTATTTATCTTTCCAGCGTTTCTTTAAGAAATCACGTTGTGCATTTTCCCGCTGATTATGTCCTGGTTGGTAGAATGTGGTATTTTTAATTTGATCTGGTAAAAACTCTGATGCTGCAAAGTTGTTTTCATAATTATGAGCATATTGGTAGTTATCACCATACCCAAGATCCTTCATAAGTTTTGTGGGTGCATTTCTAATAGAAAGAGGCACAGGCAAATTTCCCGTTTGCTTTACCAAACTTAAAGCCTGATTAATGGCCATATACGAAGCATTGCTTTTTGGTGAGGTAGCCAAATAGATAACACATTGACTTAAAATAATTCGAGATTCTGGAAACCCAATGGTGGTTACTGCCTGAAAGGTGTTGTTAGCCATGATAAGTGCCGTTGGATTAGCATTTCCTATATCTTCACTGGCAAGTATTAAAAGTCGTCTTGCAATAAATTTTACATCTTCACCACCTTCAATCATTCTGGCTAACCAATAAACGGCAGCATTTGGGTCACTGCCACGTATAGACTTTATAAAGGCGGAAATTATATCGTAATGTTGTTCTCCGGTTTTATCATAAAGCACCGTATTCTGCTGAACTTTATTTAGAACCATTTCATTAGTGATCTCAACAGGAGCTTCACCTGTAGAGACCAACAATTCAAAAATATTTAAGAGTTTTCGAGCATCACCACCACTCAATCTTAATAGGGCTTCGGTTTCGGTAAGTTGCACCTGTTTCTTATTAATTACAGGATCTTCTTTCATAGCACGTTCTAAAAGCGCTATCAATTCGTCTTTTCCAAAGGGCTGCAATACATAAACCTGACATCGCGAAAGCAATGCGGAAATCACTTCAAAGCTCGGGTTTTCTGTAGTAGCACCAATTAGTGTTACCCAACCTTTTTCTACAGCTGCCAATAAAGAGTCTTGTTGAGATTTGCTAAATCTATGTATCTCATCTATAAATAGAATTGGATTTTTTGTGGTAAATAATCCATCTCCTTTTTTGGCTCTATCAATTACTTCTCTAACATCTTTTACACCGCTATTTATAGCACTTAATGTGTAAAAAGGCCTATTGCTTTCTTGAGCTATAATATTGGCCAAGGTTGTTTTACCTACCCCCGGAGGTCCCCATAAAATAAGAGAAGGAATTATACCTTGTTTTATTTGCTGACTTAAAGCACCTTTTTCACCAACAAGATGTTGCTGACTTAGATAATCTTCTAACTTTTTGGGGCGTAATCTTTCGGCTAAAGGTTCATTCATTTTACAAAGGTAATAATTAGACTTTCAATCAAAATGTGTTTAGTGTTAAACAGACATAGACATTTTGTCAAAATTTTAAAAATAGCATGAGTTTTGACTATAATTTGCTCAGTAGATTACCTTTCTTTTGAAAGTTATTAATGCTTAAATTTAAATATTTAAAATTCTGAAAATAGTTGAAATATAATAATCCATTCATCTTTTCTACAAGAGTCATAGGCTACCCTTTACTCTTCGTAATTCTAATTTGGCTGGTATTCTGGTTTGAAGTTAGATTTGGTTTTGATTTTAATTATCTAGGAATTCGTCCAAGAGAAATTTTGGGCCTAAGAGGAATTGTACTGTCTCCATTCATACATGCAAATATTAAGCATTTGTTCAGCAATACTATTCCGTTGCTTATTTTAAGTATGGCGCTATTTTATTTTTATAGAGATATTAGCTGGAAGGTTTTAATTTATGGGTTGTTGTTAACGGGGTTTTTAACCTGGTTAATAGGTAGGCCTTCAAACCATATTGGAGCCAGTGGGGTAATTTATTTACTGGCCTCTTTTTTATTCTTTAAAGGAATTTTTTCTAAATATTATAGATTAATAGCACTGTCTTTTATTGTGGTATTTTCCTATGGAGGAATGATGTGGTTTGTTATGCCAGTAGATCCAAGCATTTCTTGGGAAGGTCATTTATCGGGATTTTTAGTAGGACTGGCATTTGCATTTATTTACAAACAACAAATCCAGAAGCAACCCAAATATGACTGGGAAGATCCTGAGTATGATGAACAGAATGATTTATTCATGCAACATTTTGATGCTGATGGAAATTTTATAGAACGTAGAGAAGAGCCGGAAATTGTAGAGCCCAAATATCATTATATCTTTAAAAAATCTGAAGAAGAGTAGCCTATAGGCGTTGTCTAACTATTTCATATAGAAATGCTCCACATGCTACAGAAACATTTAAAGAACCAATAGTTCCAAACATTGGCAATTTAGCTCTATCGTTAACTATTTTAAGTACAGAAGGGTTGATTCCTCTTCCTTCGCTACCCATTACTAATGCTGTAGGCTGATTTAAATTAGTATCATACAAGGTAGTCTCACTTTTTTCTGTAGCCGCTACTACATTCACTCCAGAGCCTTGTAGGTAATAAATAGCATCTTTAATATGATTTACCTTACAGATGGGAATATTGAATACGGCACCTGCTGAAGTTTTTACAGTATCTGCATTTACCGGCGCTCCACCTTTATTTTGAACAATAATAGCGTGTACACCTGTACATTCTGCAGTTCTAATAATTGCTCCAAAATTTCGAGCATCGGTAATCTGATCTAATAAAAGAAATAGAGGAGTAGTAGAGGTGTCTTCTAATACTTTTTGAACTACCTCTTCCATCTCTGGAAATTCTATTGGGGAGATTTTAGCAACAACGCCTTGGTGATTTCCTTGAGTTAATTTCTGAAGTTTTTCTACCGGTACGTAAGAAATATTAAAACCCTTTTTATTAAGCAATGTTAGAAGCTCTTGAAATAACGGGTTATTAAGCCCCTTTTGAATATAAATCTTATCTATGTTCTTTTCGCTTTGTATTGCTTCAATAACAGTTCTAATCCCAAAAATTGTAGTAGTATCTTCCATAGAGGCAAAGATAGGTTTTTCTTAAATCTTGCAAATAAAAAAAGCTGCCCAATTGGGCAGCTTTAATAATCTTTAATATAATCAGATGTTAGTTAACATCCCAAAATAGCATTGTTTCTGGTTGATCTCCACCAATAGCACTTGAAGCTGCAGACCAGCTAGCAGAGTTGATGGTTTGTTCTACTACAGGATAAGTGTATCTATTAGGATATCCCGAAACTGCATCGGTTGGAGTAGCCATTTCTGGATAATCTAAAAGTCTAATAGAAGTCCATGCCTCCATTCCTCTATTAAATAAGGCTATCCATTTTTGAGTACCAATAACTTCTTTCCAAGGAGTAGTAGCCTCACTTGCTGCAAGAGCAGATTCGTAACTAACTTCTGGCTGAGCTAAGTAATCTTCAATTTGAGCTTGTGTCCCTCCCCAATAAGAGATGGAGGCTTCAATTGCTGTATTATAGTGAGTCTCGGCATCGCCAACACTATAACCTCTTTCAGCTCCTTCAGCTAATAAAAATTCAACTTCGCTATAGTCAAATAAAACACCTGGTTCTGTAGGAGTATTAAATCTGGTAGCCAGTTTAGATGTTGAAGCATAAGTTGCTGTAGAACCAATGGTAGCTCCTACAAATTCACCATCAACAGGATCAAAATAAAGAGGTAATCTAGGATCTTCTAAAGATTTCAATTTATCGATGATCGTTAAACCAGCAACAAAATCTTGTCTTCCACTCAATACTAAATCAACATAAATTGGATTTGTATTAGGGTCTGTAGAACGATAAGCATACGTAGCATTATCTGCATTGCTCATGATCAGTTCAGATCCATAAGCAGATTCTACAGTTGCTTTAGATAAAGCAGGTTCTACGTCTGCCAATAAGATACCCATTCTAAGTTTTAAAGAGTTGGCAAATTTTAGCCAGTTCTCTACTTCACCATTATAAATTAAATCATTAGAGTCAAAACTACCTAGGCTTGTGTCTAAGTTATTAATTGCTGCATCTAAGCGAACGATTAAATCTTTATAAACAGTAAGTCCGTCATCATACTTTGGAGTTAGATTGTTTATATCTAAAGCCTCAGTATAAGGAACATCACCAAAAGTCTCAACGAGATTAGCGTAAGCATACACGTTTAAGATTTCAATGATAGCAAGTTTATTAGGCTTTAAAGCATTTAATTCGTCAGTGGTATAAGTTGTCTCATTAATGATCATCGTTGCTTCGTTAAGATCTTTTAAAACATCTTTATACATAGCGCTCCAATGATTTCTAGGGATACTTCTAGTTATCTGGTCATAATTGCTTTCATCTGTATAAGTAGTTTCTTGCAAATATTGAGACCATAACTTGGTGTTGTTGGTATTCACATTTAGCGATACCATTTGGTCTGTCAAACTCTTTTGAGCTCCAGAGAACAGACTTTCTCCACTAACCGTGGATGGGTCTTTAATGTTCTGATTTAAATCTTCAAGATTGTCAGAACATGAAATAGCAACAACTGCGGCTATTAAAGTTAAAATTATTTTTTTCATTTTTTATATTTTAAAATTGTGCTTTAATATTAAAACCGAAATCTTTAGTAGATGGTAAAGAACCTGTAGTATACCCTTGAAGGTTACCAGAACCTAAACCAGATTCAGGATCTGCATGAGGAAGATTTTTGTTAATAATCCACAAGTTTGATCCAGTAGCACTAAAAGCTAGGGTATTTAAAAAAGTGTTTTCTAAATATTTTTTAGGCAAATTATAGCTAAGAGCTATTTCTCTTAATTTCACATAGCTCGCATCATATACAAATTCAGATTGAGGCAATCCACGACGGTAACCAAAGGCACCAAAACGATCTGTTCTAATTCTTGATTCGTTAACAGATCCATCAGGATTAACCCCTGGGTTAATGTATCCACCTCCATCAGCAATCGTGTTTCTCACTGGGTTGCCTAAATCATTTGTAAAAGCAGTTTCAGCATAAAGACCTGTTGCTTGGCCGTAATATTGGTCTAAAGAGAAAATACTTCCTCCTTGTTGGATATCAATCAAGAAGCTTAAAGTTAGATTTTTATAAGAGAATGAGTTAGATAGACCCATAATCCAATCTGGATTGGTGTCTCCAATAACATTGTCTGAATCGCTAGTAGCAATGTATTGTCCAGTTGCAGGATCTACTACTCTCTGTCCATCTATGTAAGTATAGTCTGTTCCGTAAAGAACTCCATATGGTTGTCCAACTTGTGCGTTAAGAGTAACTCCTCCTGCAAAACTTCCTAACTGTAAATTGTCTATTCCTTCTGTAAGTGAAATCACTTTACTTTTGTTTTTAGACCAGTTAGCATTCACTGCCCAAGTAAAATCATCAGTTTTTACTGGAATGGCAAATAACGAAGCTTCAACACCTTGGTTTTGAATCTCACCTGCATTCAATATTTTTGAAGAATAACCAGTTGCAGTAGTTACTGGTACAGCAACTATTTGATCGATAGAGTTTGTCTTGTAGTAAGCTAGATCAAATCCAAGTCTATTATTAGCAAACTTCATCTCCAATCCTGCTTCAACACTTTTAGTAGTTTCTGGTTTTAGATTAGGATTTTTCTTAGAATTTGCAACAGATGTTCCAATATCAGCATTAACTACATAAGTATCTCTTAAATAATCAAAAGGTGCACTATTCCCTACTTCAGCATAGTTAGCTCTAACTTTTGCGAAAGAAATAGCATTCACGTCTAGCAATTTGCTAAATACAAAACTTCCTGATACAGATGGATAGTAAAAAGTACTGTTGTCTTCTGGTAATGTAGAAGAGTGATCTCTTCTAATTGTTGCATCTAAGAAAAATGTTTTATCATATCCTAAAGAGGCACTTGCATAGATTCCATCAACCCCTAATTTTTCAGCTCTTTCTACTGGTCTAGGTAAGGGACCTCTTCCGTTTTGTAAAGAATATAACCCTGGTACGATCAATCCGCCAGAAGTAGATGCCCAAATAGATTGGAATTCATTTCTACGAATGTTTGTTCCAATGATACCTGCAAGATTAATTTTCTCACTTAAATCTTTATTGAAATTCAACATCAAATCGTAATTGGTTTCTGTGTTGGTAATTTCTTTTCTAGAGTATCCAGAATCTACATTTCCTCTTGTTACACCAAAACTTGTTGCTACAGAACCTACAGCTCTACGCTCTTCTTGTTGTTCGTTATAAGTATCTGTTGCTATACGCCCAGTTACATCTAACCAATCTGTAAGTTCATAGTTTAAAGAGAAGTTTCCTATGAATCTGTTTCTAGAATCGTTTTGATAATTCTCATATCTCGTCCAGTATGGGTTATCCCAGAAAATAGGAGGAGCTCCAGCTGCAGAAGAAGCTGGGTTCCAGCTAATGTTTCTACCTGTAGCAAAGTAGATGTCTTTTTGTTGTTCTACATCAACATTGGTTTGCCACCATTGTTTAAAGTTACCAATAACATTATCGTTATAACCTGTAGAGTTTCTACCTAAACCATCAGTTTTAATATAGTTGGCATAACCAGTAGCGGTAAATTTATCTGTAAGGTCAAATGTACCATTAAAAGAGAAATTGTGCTTATTGATTTCACTGTTTGGCATAAGTCCAGATTGATCAAATTTAGTGTATGCTAATCTGAAAGATCCACTTTCAAAACCATTGTCTATAGAAATAGAGTTGGTTAATGTTACTGGAGTTTCAAAAAATGTAATAGGACCATTTTTAGCATTTACCCATGGCGTCGCTCTCTGATAGTTTGGAGAGTCTGGATCGAATGAATCCCATTGATAAACTAATAAGTTAGGATCGAAAGCAGCCCCGTAAGAAGCATCTTCTGTATACACAGCTGTTAGATCATCTGTTCCATCGCCATTTATATCTTCTAAATAGAAAAAACCATCTTCGCTATCATAATATGCTCCATATCCAGCACCATATTGGTCTTGGTATTTTGCGAACGTAGATTTATCTATAGATCCAACGGTAACTCCAGAATTGATAGTTACTCCTAAACCTTTAGATTTATTACCTTTTTTAGTAGTTATCATAATAACCCCATTGGCAGCTCTAGATCCATACAATGCAGATGCAGCAGCACCCTTTAGTACGTTTATAGATGCAATGTCTTCCGGGTTAATGTCTGAAGCGGCATTTCCATAATCATAATAGTTACCTGAAGCTTGAGATTGTCCGGAACTATTTGAATTGGTGTTGTTAATAGGTACTCCGTCAATAACAAATAAAGCCTGATTGCTTCCTGTTAATGAAGTGTTTCCACGAATTACAACGTTTGTAGATCCACCAAAGTTAGTGTTTTTCTTAATTTGTAGACCAGAAACCTTTCCTGATAACGCATTAGTGAAGTTTCCGCTTTTCACAGTAGAAACGCTTTCTCCATCAACTTCTTGAGTAGAGTATCCTAACGATTGCTTTTCCCTAGAAATACCTAATGCAGTTACAACTACTTCATCAAGTTGTGCAGAATCTGCTTTTAAAGTAACATCAAGTGTACCTGATGATTCAACTGGATATTCTGCCGTTTGAAGACCTACAAAGGAGAAAACTAAGATATCCCCTTGAGATGCATCTATTGCAAAATTTCCATCGAAATCTGTCTGTACGCCGGTAGCTGTTCCTTTTACAACAATATTTACTGCTGGTAGTGGAACACCCGACTCATCTGTAACGGTTCCCGTTACGGTTTTTTGTTGCGCAAAGGTTAGCTGCACAACAAACGCTAATAGAAGCGTTAAAATTCTACTTAATTTTGTTTTCATTGGTTGGTTTGTTTTGAATTAGCCATTTCAAAAGTCTTAATAAAAGGTTAACAAAACAAATTATTGAAGGCTTATTATAAATTATGTTTTAAGCAACCTATTTGTTTTAATCTTAAAATATTGTTTTTCAGTGTCTAATCAAATTATCTAAAATCTTACGTAATTATACTTTAACATATTCTCTATTATACATCGCTTATAATTGATTAATTATCTGAGAAATCAATATTGCTAATTTTAAAATAAGGTGTAATATTTTATATACTTACTTTCTAAATACATAATCCTTCTGAAAATAAACCTCTTAACATTTGATTTATTGGTTTTTATTGCTACCTTTGCAGACCCTAAAAAATAGGGAAGGTAATTTTTAACAATAATTAGTGTAAAAGAAATTATGCCAACAATTTCACAATTAGTACGAAAAGGAAGAGCCAAAATAACCAAGA
>Ga0209309_10001627_pt1 | contig 22004 bp, 19 predicted proteins | sample COGITO_mtgs_1204_2_FD_184807 | JGI IMG/M metagenome (GOLD analysis project Ga0209309, IMG submission 184807) | Pelagic marine microbial communities from North Sea - COGITO_mtgs_120412 (SPAdes) (version 2) | ecosystem: Environmental > Aquatic > Marine > Epipelagic ... | reverse complement strand
TCGTCACGACGTTATAACACCCACAAAATGGATCATCTTTGTTCGCGTCGCAATACTTTGCGGCAAGTTCATCGTAAAGAGTTGGTCCGAGACTGTCAGTTTCTTTCGTACATAACATAGTATCGGTTTTTATCTTATCACCTTGTTCACAATATTGTTTTGCTAATGCCTTTGCATTAGAAAACCCTCTACACGTAGAATCATCTCCACTCCCTGACGTTACTTTATCATTTAATCTTTCGGCTCTATCACAATATTTTTTAGTTATTTTATCAAACATGGCTTTTCTTGGATCACCCGAAAATGAATTCTTTATTTCACTATGTAAAGTTCGAATACGACCTAACTTATCACCCGTTTTAACATCGTATACACAACTTATTTCTGAATCCATTGCCTTTTTCCAATACGCGTCTCCACCCGGACACGGTTGCCCTTTTTTTATGGAATTTTGATCGTTATATATACCAGTTAACCATTGATCACTTCTATTTGGATTACCATTATTAGCTCGACGTAAATCTAAATGAGTATCCCCTGCGCCACCAGAGTTACTTTTACCCATTACTTTTATATCTTCTCGCATTCGACCTTCATTTATATTTTCCGAAGGTATATCTATACGTACGATATTATCAGCATTACCACGGTGTTTCCAGTATCGGCTTCCAATCGGATTAGTTGTAACACCAGGTCGATCCATGTCTCTAGGATTATCTGATTCACCAATGAGGTAACCTAACCCACCATTCTCACCTTTATGATCCCACGGGTGTGGAAAAACAAGGTAAGATGTATTTTTACAATTCCCTGTAAGGTGTGCGGAATAATCGCGGTCTTGTTGACCTATTGCTCTAAGATCTGTATTTCCAGAGTAGTGTCTAGCAGTACCTGTGTATGATCCTCCTTCGTAAAGAACTAATTTACATTGGGAAGAAGAACCACCCATCGTCTGGGTATTTATATTTATATTTACCGAGATTTTTATTTAATTGTAAGTATTACGAGCATGACGCACGAAAATATCGAAACCATTGAAGATGTTCCGACCGCACCAATTTGAACACTCGGTTTTTCGTAAAACGCTTTTTCTTCTTCGTCTCCGTCTTCGCTCGAGGGTGATGGTGTAGGTGTAGGTGTAGGTGTAGGTGTAGGTGATGGTGTAGGTGTAGGTGTAGGTGATGGTGTAGGTGTAGATGGTACCGAGGGTGACCCCATTGGTGCGGGTGTTCCATCAGTCGAACCGTCTGAAGGTTCGGAAGGTTCCCCTTCTTGTTCACCACAACTCTGTTCGATATTAATTTCACTACCTTGTATATTACCAACACTTAAATCTACATTACATATTGTCATGCTTTTACTACAAATAGCGTCAATTGTACCTTCAGGAACAAAGTTATCATCACCCTTACTTGCACACACGTTACCCCAACACTTATCTGTACCATCAAGTGCCGCAGAATATTTACGTGGTAAATCCGTAAGCGTTCGACGTATAGGTACAGTTATTTTACACCCGGGTATAAGTGTCTTTGCGTTTGCTGCACCAACACCGTTATCAAAGAATGATATAATACGTTCACCCCCTTGTTTATAATCACCCACTACCTTTTCAGACGCTTTAATCAAGTTTCCAGAACTATCCAATAATTTAACAAACGATCCCGACCATCTATCGTCACAGCCTCCACAACTCTTTCTATTAAAAATTTTAACTGAGTCTATCGTATAGTCTTTACCTAAATCAATTTTAACGTAATTATGTTGTGAATCTCCAATTTTTTCTATTATATCAGTATTAGTATTACTCAAAGTAGATGTATCAGCTGTAGTAGCAGATAACATGTGACAACTTTTGCCTATCTTATCATATAATGTAGATTTACATTTGGGAAGTGATGCACACACTTTTTTACAATCTGCAACGCTTGCCACGTCTTGGGCCTGCCCCTGACGGTTGACATTTAAACTCGACTGTCGCCATCCTCCTAATTCAGCATTATACGCTATATCTGCTCCGTCCCCTATAGACACAAATTTACCTGTCAGATTTTGGTTATTGTAAATTGTGTTCGATATAGTTTTCCAACCTGCTTCGATACCGCTATGGTAATAAGTATCATAATTACCATCGAACATTTGATTTTTTGGGTATTTAGTTCCATCTGTCGTCTCGAGGTTTGAACCAACGGTTACTTTACTATCATCAATATTTTTCACGATATTCTTACCACCCGAGTAGACTTCGATTTGCGCAATATTTAAGTATTCAATCTTATTATCAAATCCGTACCATACGTATCTTACCCCTTCAATAGGTTTTCGCCCATCCTCGAGTCTCTTAATCTCTTTATCAATATCTTCACTTTTACACTTATTCGTCACGACGTTATAACACCCACAAAATGGATCATCTTTGTTCGCGTCGCAATACTTTGCGGCAAGTTCATCGTAAAGAGTTGGTCCGAGACTGTCAGCTTCTTTCGTACATAACATAGTATCGGTTTTTATCTTATCACCTTGTTTACAATAGTCTGTTGCTAGTGCCTTTGCATTAGAAAACCCTCTACACGTAGAATCATCTCCACTCCCTGACGTTACTTTATCATTTAATCTTTCAGCGGTTACCGTACAATAGTCATTAACTATTTCATTAAACATGGCTTTTCTTGGATCACCCGAAAATGAATCCTTTATTTCACTATGTAATTCTCGTATACGACCTAACCCAGAACCAGTTTTAACATCGTAGATACAGGATATTTTCTCAAATCCTTTCCAAAACGCTTCTCCACCTGGACACGCTTTACCCTTTTTATCATTATGACCAACTAACCACTGATCGCTATCAGCTGCGTTAAATTTACCATCCGATGTTTTAGTTATATGTGGGTATGTGGCCCATTGACAGTTTCTCGTATCGCGCCGTTTCGCGTATATCGTAATATCTCGTCGCATTCGACCTTCATTTATATTTTGTGTAGGTATATCTATCCTTTTTATACTATTGTTTTGATCATGAAATTTCCAAATTTTACGGTCTTTAACATTACACTTATCATGCGCATCCCTAAAGTTTGGTAACGATCCACCTTCACCCATAATCCATGCATAACCGCCTTCACCTGGGTGTTCAAATCCTAACCATGTTGTATTTTTACAATCACCGGTTACTTTACCAGATGCATCTCTATCATTTGAATTAGAATTACCATTATACGCTGAACTAGTAAACGTAGCAAGATGTCCACTATAATTAAAACCGTCGTATAGATCAAGTTTACATGCACCCATTATTACTACTTTGTACTGATATTTTTATAAATCGTCGAGAATTCTGTTTAATTTATCAGTATCACCTTCTTTAGCGGCGACCAAAACTTCACGGAGTTTATCTTCATCACTCGTAACTTTTTTAAATTCACCGTAAACCAGAAAGTGCATACTACCTTCCTTTATAACATCCCCCTTTTCGAGAAGGTACTGGCGGACTTCTGTTTTATCACCTTCACTCATTTCGAGTCCCGTGCGTGAGTATATCACGAATACGACGAGTAAGATCGTGACTGCGATAGTAATGTTTTTCCTGGTAAATAACTTCATCATTTAGTATAAAGTAACATTTTTTCTAAGTAAAAATATTTTGTAATCTATAGTAATATAATACAATGGGTGGTGGCGGAAGTCAATCTGTAAGACAATCTATAGATATAAAGTCGACAACATCAATTCTTGAAAAGAATATACAAACAAATTCACAAAAAGTTCAGGCTGCAGCAACTGCCGCCAACAAACTTAAGGTAAAACTAGGTGATGTTGTAGGGTGTAATCTTGATTTCACCCAAAAAGCAACAGCCGATGCACAATCATCAGCAACTGCAGCCATTGAATCTATTGCAGAATCGAAGCAAGAAATTGCAAATGATATGAAGAGTAAAGTTGCGGCCGCTCTGGAAAAAACTTCAGAAGCTGGTAATTTCCAGTTCGGTGATAAATCAAATACGGAAATCGATATTAAAAAAGATATTCAGACGACAGTTGAAAACGTTTTTGAAAAGGAAAACCTCCAAAGCGTTGTTGGTAATGCAGTTGCAACCAACGAAGCAGAAATAGAAATCGCCAAATTTGATTGTACGGTTGGTGGTCAACTCGATGTTACACAGGACGCATCGGCTAAAGTTGCAGCTACAGCCGTTATGGGTGATGTGACTAAAAAGTTAATGGAAACCAGTTCCATTGCCAAAGTGATAGACGAAGTAGACGCAAAACAAAAAACTGAAAACAAGGGGGCTGCTGATGTTATTGATTCAGCAGGTGAGGCCGCCAGTAGTATTATTGGTGCGGCTGGTATGGCTGCATATGCACCACTTATTGCTTGTGTTCTCATATGTGGGTCTATGATTATGGTCGCCATGATTATGTCACAATCAAAAGGTGGGAGAAAAGCAATGGGAGCCGGTGTTAACAGGTTATCTGCAATGAGAGCAATGCAAGGTATGAGAAGATAAAGGGTTTAAAGAACTTAATTTTCTTTATACTAATGATTTTAAGTATAGACGTCGGCATACGAAATTTAGCAATGTGTATGCTCGACGAAACGTCTAATCTTATTGTTCAGTGGGATGTTTCTGGTGTACCTCCTGAACATAAAGACGGCTTATTTGTTTCTTTAAGAGACCATTTAGATGATAAACCATGGATTTTAGAAGCCGATACGGTTCTCATCGAGAAACAACCCGATAAAAATAGAAAAATGAAAATGGTTGAACACTTTCTTCATACCTATTTCGTTATACGTAACCCTAAGGCCGAAACGATCATTTACGATGCACGTTTCAAAATACCTGATTTTGCGGGTCCCGGTAAAGCCATGTATACGAAACGTAAGAAAGCGTCTATTGAGCGGTGTCAGCAATTCATATGGAATAATACAGTAAATGCACACTGGATTCCTATATTCAATGCATCTAAAAAGAAAGATGATCTTGCTGATACGGTCATGCAAGCCATTAGTTTCACGAAACGTATTGAACCTATACAAAGCGTTTCGAAAAAGTCGAAAAAACTCGTTCCTCGTAAACCTAACGAGAATCAAAAACGAACGCGGTACTCTAAATCAAATTTAGCATACATTTATAAAAATAAAACCGAACTCGAAGTTCTCGAAAATAATAAACGGTTTATGAAAGATCTTAAACGGTACTATAAAAGTATAGACGATTTAGTTAAGGAACTTGTTTAACGTAAATTCTTATCGGCCGTATAATACGTCTTCCCCTTAACAACAAAACTGTGTACGCGCGCATACGCCCACGCTTGTGGACTCGCACCTGGTCGATGTCCAGTTCGCCATGCGGCTAACCCACGATCGTACACTGTTTTTAAAGTTTTCAATGGTATACCCGTCACCTTGGATATATCTTTCAGTTTCGTTACACCCGGGTACCTTTTACGGAACTTCGACGTATAACTCGACGTTTTCGTTTCAACCTTTTTATCGGTTTTGAAAGGTGTGTAGTCTTTTTTCAACATCTTTTTGTACCTTGTTTCGACGTTCTTAAAGGTGTTTAGTCCCCTGAAATATTTAAGTGGTGCGTATATTTTACCTTCACTTTTACGAAGTTGGGTAATTTTTTTACGAATATCGCTCTCGGATAACATCTTAAAGATTGTGATCGTACCTATACTAAATGGAGAAAAAAGTACTCGATCATGGTTTTGTTAGACTTGTAGATTACATGCCGAGGGAAAATCTTGATGCATCTATTGTTCAAGCCGCTCGGGTATCTTACGGAGAAGGTACGACGACATCTCGAGGTGATGCGGGTCTTATTAGATATTTAATGCGTCATTGGCACAATACGCCATTCGAAATGGTTGAATTCAAGTTTCATATCAAAATGCCTATATATATTGCTCGTCAACACATGCGTCATAGAATGGCAAGTGTAAATGAATATTCAGCGAGATATTCTATAGTTCCAGAACAATATTATAAACCAGAAGTTTTACGTGGTCAGTCAAAAGTAAACCACCAAGGTTCGGAAGGTGAAATTGATATTAACGCCGATCGTGAAAATGCGTTAAATAAACACTTTGATAATTCGTATGAAATATACAAATACCTACTCGATGATGGAGTGTGTAGAGAACAGGCAAGAGGTACACTTACCCAATCAACATATACCGAATTTTATTGGAAAATAGACTTACATAATCTCATGCATTACCTTCGTCTCAGAATGGAACTCGGTGCACAAAAAGAAATTAGGGATTATGCCGAAGCTATTTATGAACTTGTACAACCACTGGTACCGATTACCATGAAAGCATTTATGGATTTTAGAATGAATGCGATCCAGTTATCAGGACCGGAAATTGAAGCTATCGCAAACGGTACACCAATTGAATCTATAGGTGAACGTAGAGAATTTGAACAAAAAATACGACTTTTGGGTATAGATAAAAAATGTTAGTAATAAATAAGTAATAAAATGTTTTCACTTTCCTCAATAACCGCTACATTTGCTTCGACACAAAAAAAGTTTAAGAAGTTTGGTAAGAAACTGCGTAAACAAAGAGATGGAGAAGTTGATGGTATAAAAGACAAAATAAAAGAAATCGCTGGTGATGAAGTTGAGCGTACCAAAAGTTTATTTGAAAAACATAAAGATTTTTTCAAAAAAAATAAAACCCCGACAACACCTGGTTCAGAAACGACTGCTATTGATTTTTACGAAAAGCCCTAAATGCTAAATCTAGACTTATTAATGTTAAAAGTATAGACACCTCCTTATATTTTTATCTTAACTTACTTTAATGAAAATACTGTCAGGTTTTCTCGGCCCCTTAAGTAATCAAACCGAAAAGACTATCATGAGTCAACCAATCCTCTTTACCCTAATCATATTGTATCAAGGTTTGTTCTCTGGTAATGCCATCCGAATCCCTGAAAATCTTAGAATACTCTTTAACAATAAGATATTCAAGTTTATATCTCTCATGGCTATCGCTTTCAGTGCGACCCGAGATATTGAGTACGCTCTCATATCAACCACACTTTTCCTTACTGTAATATATCTCATAAAGACTCCAGAGGAGCGCAAAACTCAGGGTTTCATTTAAAATAATAAATTACACTTACGAAAACTTTGAGTCTCAATTTTTACGAAAAGCCCTAAATGCTAAATCTAGACTTAATAATGTTAAAAGTACAGATACTTCTTTATAATTTTCCAACAAGTTACCTGCAAAAACAGCTAATAAAACACTGTATTGTACGTACCTCATTTCTCGCCGCGTTTTTTCCATAGATCGTCTCATAGATGCACGTGATTTTTCCATACTCAGAAGAGCCGTACTTATATTTTTTACACGGTTTGGCATTTCAGTCGCCGTTGAAAATATACTTCCTATATCTATAGCATCAGAAACCTGTTCTCTAAGTATAGGTTCGAGATACTCGATATACGTAAAATCGGGATCGAGTTTTACACATGTTCCTTCAATCGTTGAAAACGTTTTCGCGAGGTATACAAAAGCCGTTGGTATAATAAACGGTTTTTCTTGTGCTAGTTTTAGAAGGTTTTCATCGTTTAGTATTTCATTTTTTATGTTTTTTCCATCGAGCGTTTCTAAATAATTAAGTGTTGTTTTAAAAAAGAGCTCTATATCACTTGTATCTGATGTTGTTGGTAAAATTACTTCTAAACGAATAAGAACATCAACAATACCTTTCGTATCCCTATTTATTATGTGTATAAATAGTTCATTAAATCCTTGTCGCATTTCATCCGAAATCTCTATAACCAAACCAAAATCGTAAAAAACAAGTTTACCATCATTCGAAAACCCCAAATTACCGGGGTGTGGATCCGCGTGGAAAAATCCTTTATCCATTGTCTGTATCACGTAAGAATTTATCAATGCTTCACATACCTTTTTTCGATTAACTTTTGGGTTGGTTATATCGTATAGTTTTTCTGAAGGAACATATTCCATAACTATCATATCAGGTGTACATAATTGTTCGTGTACTTTAGGTATTTTCATCCAATCTATTTTTTTGAGTGATTTCCTAAATTTTTTAGCGTTTTTTGTTTCTTGTTCATAATCAGTTTCTGCCAATAAATAATCAATAGATTCATCGAGAACATACCCCGTATTTGTACCGGTATCTATACCAACTTTTTCCAAGAATGCAACGATTTGTTTAATATTATCGGTATCACTTTTCATTATTTCGTATATTTTAGGTCGTCTAAGTTTAACAACAACTTCTTCACCATTTTGTAAAGTTGCTTTATGAACTTGTCCTATACTTGCAGATTTGAATGGTTCGTGATCAAAATACGAAAATGTACCCGAATTTACATGTGTTTCAATCATGTCTATAATCGTGTCTCTATCTATTGGTGGTACATCATCCTGTAAAGATTCCAATTCTCTCGTAAATTCTAAAGGGTATAAATCAACGCGTGAAGATGCGATCTGTCCCAATTTTATAAACGTAGGACCGAGTTCAATAATCTGTTCTCTCGTCCATGCACCAAACTTTACCTGGTCTTTTTGAAATTGTTTCCGTATCAAAAATTCACCAGCAAACTTCCACGTCCTAGTTTTATGTTTTGATGGTGGCTTTATTGAAATGGGTTTTAACGCACATAGTGCCATCTTACATTATACCATGAAAATTTTTTCAAATAATATTTGTGTGTATATATAAATGCGAGTTCACGTAATAGGTGCCGGACCAACCGGTATGTCAGTCGCATGGGAAATACTCAGATCCACAGACCATGAAGTTACAATATACGATCGTAAAGAATCTGCAGGTGGATCATGGTGGGAACCATCCGGGGGTAAAAGAGATTTACACGCACATAGAATTGTGTTTGATAATGCATTCGTAAACACGAATAGTTTATTCGAAGAAATGGGTATTGAATGGGATGATATGTTTCAATCTGCCGATACACGCGTGTATACTACAACGTTCAAGTATCTTAAATTTAAAGATTATTTAACTTTAACATCACTTGCGATACGTGTTTTAGCACAACCTGTAAAGTACAAAGGTATAAGTCTCAAGGATGCACTTGGTGAACTTTCTGAATCAGGTGAAAAATTACTCAAAGCTTTACCTTTAATCATGGATGGAGTTGTTTGGGAAACCATGTCATCATTTGAATTTGTAAAAAGTTTTGATCATGTAGGTCTGTCTAAACAATACGTTCAAAAAGTTTCGGGTAAGGTCATGTCCGACAAAATGCAAAAAGCACTCGTAGATAAAGGTGTTACATTTATGTTTGGTAGAGATCTTGAAAAAGTACATTATGAAAAAGATGGGTACGAAGCTACTTTTACAAACAAAACAAAAATAAAAGATGGTCTTCTCGTTTTGTGTATAGATAATAGTAAAGCGTTACAACTCGTGGGTGAGAATTGGGGTAAAGATACCCTTAATAAAATTGGTCCAAGTACCTATGGGTGTATTAATATTTTATTAGATTACGATCAAAAAATTCGTTTACCTAAAAGTGATTTAGAATATGCTATGGAAACTGAGTTTAATTTACAACCAGTAGTCCTTAGTGATGAAAAAACAGTTTCATGTGTTATATGTAATCTTACGGATGAAGTTTTATCGACCGACCCAGAAACATTAAAAGGTGAAGTTGTCAAACAGTTAGGTGTACCACAACCAACGAGTATTCGTATAGGGTGGGGTTCATATTGGAAAGATGGTAAATGGTCATTCGAACAATCATCAGGGGTTTTGAGTTTACATGGCCAGGTTCCATTTTATGGTGAATCTTCGAAAGTCGCTTTATGTGGTATGATGTCTGAAAGAAAAACACCTTATTCGAGTATCGAAGCCGCTATTGAAGTCGGAAGATCATTTTGTCATGAAACGTTCGAAACGAGAAAACCATTACAACCAGTTTTGATTACACATGTTTTGTTCATACTTATAGTTTTGTTTCTTATTATAATATATACACGTAAAGAATGATTTTACCCGTAACTGTAACTGTTTATGAACCCATGTACGACTACAATGAAAAAAAATATATTAGGGTATCTCTACCCGATAAAGTAAGAGACTATATCGGAAAATTACATGAACATAAAACGGGTCTTATTTTATTTCCCCAAAAACTAGACGACCCATTGGAAGGCAACGTTTTAAAAGTAAAAGTTCCGTTTAGATACCGACGGGTCATGTGTAATGTTGATGGAGATACACCCGTTCAATCATTGAAAAGAGGTGATACAATTCTCACTGAAATTCAATTTAACGGGGTTTGGAATGCTCACGAACATAGTGGGTATTCGTGGGTACTAAAATACATTAAATTTAAAAATTAAATTACCGGATAAAGTGGGGACTATATCGGATAATTATATATATAAAAAGGTATGGTTTTATTTATTATTGTAGGTCTTTCTTTTCCTCTTCCTCTTTTTTCTCGGGTAATTCTAATTCAGATAAACCACTATCCTTAAGTGCTAACAACATTTTCAAACTACCTTCCATTCTATACATTTCAGTCTCCGCACGATTCGCTTCAGTTCTCATTTTGTTAATATCTGCACGAGTTTTATCAATTTCCGAATTTAACGTTTTGATATTTTCATCTAATTTCATCACCGGCATCCTTTTATTATATTATATGTAAATAGTTTATTCTTTAATATACATAAAGTTTAAATTTGTACAATAGTTAATGTCACTCACGCGCTCAGGATATCTCACAGGTGAGACACCAGAAATAAAAAAAGAACTCACGGTACGTGCCGTTGTAAATACAGAGTTCGGGTTTCCACCGCCTCCCTTTAAGGTATTCAGAAAAACAAAAACAGGTCTATGTGTCCCCCGTTTTTACGGTGAAGAAAAGTTTGGTAAAGCAAAAGAAGATCGTCGTCCTAAGCCAGTTAAAATATCTTGTAAATTTAATGGAAAACTTCGTGATGAAACGCATCAAAATGATGCTTTGGCGGCAGCACTCAAATCTGGGCACGGCGTTCTCTCACTTCCTTGTGGCTTTGGGAAAACGACAGTATCCCTGGCCATAGCGTGTAAACTCGGGTACCGAACCATGATTGTCGTACACAAAGAGTTTCTCGCGAACCAATGGAAAGAACGTATCCAGCAGTTTTGTCCGGGTGCATCTATAGGTGTAGTACAACAGAACAAATTAGAAACCGATTGTGATTTTGTCATTGCTATGCTCCAATCACTCTCCTTGAAAGAATATTCATTTAATGATTTCGATACTATCGGTACTCTCATCGTTGACGAAGCACATCATATATGCGCAAAAGTATTTTCACAATCTCTTTTTAAAATATGTCCGAAACATATTTTTGGACTCTCGGCAACACCGACCCGTAAAGATGGTCTTACGAAAGTTTTACATTGGTTCATGGGACCAACATTCTTTGCAATTGAACGTGAAAATCAAGAACAAGTCGAAGTGTTTCCAATTGAATATAGATGTCCACGTTTTCAAGATCCACCACCGTGTACACGATTCGGTAAACTTTCATTAGCGACCATGATTACCGAACTTACAGAAGATCGTGGACGGAACATCGTTATAGCAAACCTTATCAAAAATATTGTTAAAGGAACTCGTCAAGTTCTCGTATTAAGTGATCGTCGTCACCATTGTGAAGTACTCCATCAGAGTTTCAAGAAAACGTCGGGGCTCTATATGGGTGGTATGAAAGAAGCAGATTTGACCGAATCAAGTAAAAAACAAATCATATTTGCAACTTTTAGTCAAGCACACGAAGGTCTCGATATACCTTCACTCGACACGGTTATACTTGCGACCCCTAAATCTGATATTGTACAATCGATTGGACGAATTATGCGCGAAACGCATGGTAAAAAGAATAATCCACACATTTACGACATGTTCGATCAATGGTCTATATGTCACGCCATGTATAATAAACGTCTCAAAGTGTATCGCCAAGGTGGTTTTAAAATACCAAAACAAAAATCCGAAGAACCTAACGATTTCAATAAAGGGAAATGCCTCATTTTATCCTAAAAATAATCACTTGTATTTGTAAGAATGCCGAGTTGTAATACTGGTCGTAATATACAAAAGTATAAAGGAGCCGCAGCATCAACACTCCAGGATGTTACAGATAATGGGAACACAACAACAGGTGATATAATAACAACCTCTGGATTTTTTATAGGTGACGGGAGTAAAATTACCGGTATATCGGGTATAGGTACCGCATTTACTTTACAAGAAACATCGGATAGTGGTAACACTACGTCTAATACAATTCAGTTTACAAACACAATTACATCTTTCACTACAAGTGGTAACGTTTTAATCAGTGGTAACGTAACTGCATCCAATTTTTATGGTGATGGTTCCGAATTGACAAGTGTTGCACTTAAATCAGATTTGACGAGTAATGCATCCAGAGTTGGTGTTTTAGAAACAGATTTGACGAGTAATGCGTCGAGAGTTGGTGTTTTAGAAACGGATTTGACGAGTAATGCATCCAGAGTTGGTGTTTTGGAAACAGATTTGACGAGTAATGCATCCAGAGTTGGTGTTTTAGAAACGGATTTGACGAGTAATGTTGGAAGAATAAGTACTCTTGAAACAAAAACAACAGATATATCTTACATAGATGGTACTACAAGTATAAGTGGTAATCTCACAGTATTAGGAAATACTACTACAATCGATACTGTAAATCTTATAGTACAAGATCCTATTCTACAACTTTCTAATGCTTCTGCATCCGTTGATTCGGGTATATTGATAGCCCGTCCAAGTGGTACAGATAATGTATTTGTTGGTTTCGATCAGTCGCTATCTGAATTTGCAATCGGGTTTACGGATAGCCACGCCGGTTTATCTGAAATAGCGATCAAAGATGAACAAGATTTTACTTTGAATGTACACGGTAACGTCGAGGCATCTTATTATTTTGGGGATGGTACACAGCTGATAGGTGTGGCACTTAAATCAGATCTTTCATCGAACGTGATAAGAATTGGCAATTTGGAAAGTGAAGTACAACCCGTAAATAGAGGTGGGACTAATATAACATCGTATGGGACCGGAGATATGTTATTTGCGAGCGCTTCGTCAACTTTGTCAAAACTCACACCTTCGACGGCTGGGTATTTTCTACAAACAAATGGTACCGGTAACGCACCTACATGGGAAAATGTTGCCGATATAGGTTCGGCAACACCAGCAAATTTATACACAGATGATTTTATAACCGGTGGTCCATGGAGTGGTATAACTGATGCAAATCTTAGAGTTTTAGGAAGCGTTTCAAATTTATCGAACCAACTCGTGGCACGTGATGATAAAGGTGATATATTTGTTTCGAATGTACACGCAATAAGAATAAATGGGGATGGTACATTTCTCACAGGTGTCGCTTTAAGTACAGACTTGACGAGTAATGCATCCAGAGTTGGTGTTTTAGAAACGGATTTGACGAGTAATGCGTCGAGAGTTGGTGTTTTAGAAACGGATTTGACGAGTAATGCATCCAGAGTTGGTGTTTTAGAAACGGATTTGACGAGTAATGCGTCGAGAGTTGGTGTTTTGGAAACAGATTTGACGAGTAATGCGTCGAGAGTTGGTGTTTTAGAAACGGATTTGACGAGTAATGCATCCAGAGTTGGTGTTTTGGAAACGGATTTGACGAGTAATGCATCCAGAGTTGGTGTTTTGGAAACAGATTTGACGAGTAATGCATCCAGAGTTGGTGTTTTAGAAACGGATTTGACGAGTAATGCATCCAGAGTTGGTGTTTTAGAAACGGATTTGACGAGTAATGCATCCAGAGTTGGTGTTTTAGAAACAGACTTGGCAAGTAATTCGACAAGTATCACGAACCTACAAAATTCAACTATAATAAGTAATAGTTCGGGTATAACAAATGCATTTGAAACGGGTGATTTGATATATGCATCGAGTCAGAATACACTTTCAAATTTAAGTATAGGTTCTACTAATGAAGTACTTACAGTTTCTGGTACTGGTATTCCAGTATGGGCTACTGCCAGTGGAGGAGGAGGAGGGGGTTACTGGACACAACATATTAACGGTAACGATATATACTATAATAGTGGTAATGTGGGTATTGCAAATACGGCACCAACAAATACGTTATCAGTCGGAACGGTTGTAAGTATACAGGAAACAGCTTCAGGTGATGTTCTTATTGTAAAGGGTGGTGGGTATTTCAACGACGATGTTTACATAGCTAAGAGACTAACCGTACCAGTTGGTGGAGAAATAAAGGCAGATACGATAAAAGTTCGTTCACTGAGTCAAAAGGGTACATTAGTTGTAGCTGAAAGACTAGTCGATACGATTTCACTCGGATAATTAAATGTGTATAAATACTAAATGTTATCAGGTGATAAGAAAACCGAAGATATCACGGGTTCTACGAACGATAATCTATGTGATAGTTTAGCCATGAATTTTGAAAGTAATAGAGTTGTTGTAGGTACTAGACGAAACAATGCATCGGGTCAAATAAAAATTTATAATTACGACTCATACGATAGTGGTACGGGGACTGCAAATACGTGGGTACTCGCTCAAACTATAACCGGTTCTTCATCTTCTTCTAATTTCGGTCAATGCGCGGATATGAATTACGATGGTAATAGAATAGTTGTAGGCGCACCCGGTGAAAATAAAGTTTACGTTTACGACGCAACGTCTACTTCAACGAACGAATGGGCAACGTATGTTTCGAATACAATAACAGGAACTTCCAGTTCGAATTTTGGGTTTTCAGTGTCTATGGCTAAGGATATATCTACAAAATTAGCAATTGGGTCGCCCAGTGAAAATAAAGTCTACATGTACGAATTATCAGGAAGTAGTTGGTCACAAACATGGTCAAACGTAGCCACTGATGTACCTAACTTAGTTCCTTTGACGGAAACGACGGATGTATGTATGACAAGTAATAATGCATCGTATGGGTACTCAGTTGATTTAGCTTCATTCGGTAGGTTTTTGGCTATAGGTGCTCCGGGTGTATTAACAACAATATCAAGTTCAAATTCTACTTATACGGGTAGTACTACGTTTAGGGATATTTATTATAATATTGAAGGAATAGTTTATGGTGTTACAGGGGCAAATACAGGTAATATATACCAACGTGGGTATATACGGTGTTTTAAAACAAGTAATGTAGTATCTACATGGCAAAATACGACTGGTGGAACAGGTATAACATCACTCGAAGAAGTAACTCAACACGGTCAACTTGTTTACGGTAGTCGTGTTGCTAATCTAAATAATTTTACGGGTGAGAATACGGATCAGTCGTGGTCTTTACCAGCACTCGGGTTTAGTGTAGCTATATCGGTCGATGGTAGTAAACTTGTTGGTGGTGAACCATTTTATAGTCCTCCCGGTAATCAGGCTTCAATACATAGAGGTAATGTTAGAGCGTGGTTATACGATAATACGCGATCATCCGATAAATTTCAGGAAATAAATTCAAGTGCGGCTACGTGGTTCGGTGATAAATTTGGGTACACGGTAAAACTCGATTACGATGGTGGTCGTTTGGCGGTAGGGTCCACAAAAAGATGGTCCGGTGGAAGTGTTAACGAAGGTGAAGACCATGGGGGTGTCCATGTTTTTGATTTTACTTCAACCGCGTTTTATGAAGTAAATCAAGGTAATAACGATTTTGATAATTCAGAAGTTTCACATGCGGCAATAGCTATATCAAATGGAACAACTGTTGCGTTTGGTGCTAAACAATATACTTCTAGTACCGGTGGTAAAGTACGTTTTTACCACTTGATATTATCACAAGTAATTTTAGGTAATACAGTAATAGGTGGGTACATCGCCGCAGATTCCATTTATATAGGACCGAATAATGACTTAGAAAATAATTCGTTTAGGAAAAGGATATCGTTTGGAGGTACATACAAAGATAATAAATATGATGCGACTGAAATTGAAAATAGATCGTTTAGTACTAATCTTACACACGAGGGACACTCTGAACTCTTAATGGTTAAAAAGAGTATAGGTGCGGGTGGAACTGGTGGTAGAGATATGATACGTTTAAAGGCAAACGAAATACAGTTACACAATTACATAACAAGAGGACACTCGACGGATGATAATAAATACGACATGTCACCAAGATTAACCATGAGCGAAGAAGGTAATTTTAAATTAAACCCCGAATTTCTATATGGAAAATACGATAGTTCAACCCACTCATCGTGTGATGTTAAAGCTCTTTTAGATATTAATGGTGATACGTTTTGTAGAGGAAAACTTAATACGGGGCATAAAGATCGATCAAATACGAAAGGTTTTGATCGTGAACAGGGTATAATTTTTTACGATACACGCGATCGTGATATAATAGACGGTACATCAGTTAAATCCCATGTTATGTCAGAATTACAAAGGGAAAATAATCCTGGAATAAAAGTGTATTATGTCACGTATATCGATACAGAATCTGCGTTTAAACTTGGATCAACTTCTTCGCGTATATATAACGATAGAGGTGGGTATAAACATGACCACGAAGGCTTGAAATATTCGTGTTGGATAAAACTTACAAAAGATCACGATCAGTATAGTTCGTCCGGTGAAACTATTTTATCGGCGGGTAATTTATCCGGTCATTATAGTAAGTGTCAAATATATAGTGGTGGTGTACAAATACTTTATAATAGTGGGTATAAACTTCAAAAAACTGTTACTTTTATAAAAGATAGGTGGTACCATTTATTCTTTTATTTAAATGCTAGGCAGAATGTCCCAACCACAAGTAATAATTATTTATGGATAGATGGCTTTTCTCAAACACTCACTGGGAACACGACTGGTGGTTCGGCATCGGCGCCGAGTAGTGCAGGTGATCATTTTTATGTTGGGAGTACATCTGATTCTATAGTAGACGCGTATATAGGTATGGTTCACGCGAGAAACACGAATAACGGTGCAAATTATATAATGGACGCAACTGACCTTTATAACAACGGTCCACCTTCAGAACGTTTGAGTGTTGGTGGAGACGCAACTATAGAAAATAGATTGGGTATCGCGAACGTTTTACCTATGTACCCGTTAGACGTTACGGGTGATATTAACTTAACGGGTAGTTTAAGAGTTGGTGCTAGTGCGTCTACAGGTACATCTGGACAAGTACTTACATCGAGTGGTGGGGGTGCAATGGCTTGGACAACCGTAAGTGGTGGTGGAGGTTCGAGTCCTTGGACAACTTCGGGTTCAGACATAATCTATAACACGGGTAATGTTATAATTGGTAGTTATATTACACATGATGGTGATTCAGATACATACTTTGGGTTTCCAGGTTCTAATCAGTTTGTAATTAGGACGGGTGGAAACGACATACTGAACATAGATAGTAGTGGTAGACTTACTGTCCCTTCTTATATTACACATACAGGTGATACAGATACATTCTTTGGGTTTCCACAAACTGATACTTTTAAGATTACGACAGGTGGTACCGATAGATTCAGAATTATCAGTTCTGGTAATGTCGGTATAAATACTAGTACACCCCAGTATAAGTTGGATGTTAACGGTGATATTAACATGTCTAGTGGTAGTAGTTTAAGAATTAATGGAGTTGCGCAATCGTTTGGTGGTGGTGGGGGTTCGAGTCCTTGGACAACATCGGGGTCGGACATATACTACAGTTCGGGTAATGTTGGTATTGGAACTACAAACCCAGCATACCCATTAGATGTTGTTGGTACAATAACTGCAACAACTGCTAACTTTACGAATTTGTTAATTCCTAGTTATATTACACATACAGGTGATACAAATACATTCTTTGGGTTTCCACAAACTGATACTTTTAAGATTAGGACAGGTGGTACCGACAGATTAAGAATTATCAGTTCTGGTAATGTCGGTATAAATACTAGTACACCCCAGTATAAGTTGGATGTTAACGGTGATATTAACATGTCTAGTGGTAGTAGTTTAAGAATTAATGGAGTTGCGCAATCGTTTGGTGGTGGTGGTGGTGCGACTGCTGGTAGTACGACTAATATAAGTGCTGTTTCGAATCAGATCACTGTTGATGTTAGTGGTGGTCCATACGATTATATGTATAACGAAACATCTTATGACGTTTATAGTACGTCATCGACGTTTGATACATTAAATATTTCAACAGCAATGACCCACGGTCAGAAACTGGTTTTAAAATTGCATACAACGGCCATTTCAATACAAGGAAAAATCGAGCGAGGTTCTTCTTTATCAGTCAATATAAATGGTACGTCTCATACCGTTTTTTCAAATTTTCAAGATCATACTATTCATATTCCATATGAAAACAGCGCAACACCAAGTAGATTTTTAATACTTGAAATTACAAAAGAAAATACAAATCAAGTAACTGTCGAAGCAAAATTATCAGCCGCGGACTTTACAAAAACAAGGGAATTTAATGCGTCTTGGAATTATAACGGAATATTGACATTTAATCAAGATTCTGCGATACATAACGTAGCCTACAATTCGTCTGCAGCGTTTTACGGGGGTACGTTTCAATTAAGACTTGGGTATTTAGGGGTCGGTCATTCACACGACTTTTATTTTACACAAACTGATGGATCTAGTCCCACATTTCAGGCGAGTCAGATAGAATTTTATTATAACAATAGTCTTAGTTCTTGGAGTCAAGCGTCTCAAACAAATGTATATACAAATTTTGATAAAAGTGTTGGTATGACGTTAACGTACAATAAGGAATACCGTATGCACCATGAGGTTCTTCAAGCTAGTACGGATGATTATCCAAGTAAAATTTTGTTTACGATAGAAGAAATGAATGCGGCATCCGGTGGTGGTGGTGGTGGTGGTGGTGGAAGTTATGGTACAGGTGACTTCAGTAGCGCTGTAATTACAGGTGGTTCCAGAATTGAGATTAATTCGACGTTCTCATCCGCTACGAATTATAACTATAATTCTTCATATATCACTTACAATGATTATAACTTCAATTATATAAATTTATCACACACTTTACCGTCATCTTTACCGCTCGAGTATCATGTTTATTTTAGGTCTAATAATAATTTTAGTATTAATTCCGGCTTTAGGGTAGAGGTCAATGGTTTTCAGAGGACCACATACAACAATTTTGGTTCCCCGTATAACAATAGCAATTTTTATATTCAAAGTAGCTCCTCGTACAGGTACGAGGTTATATTGAAATCACGTGATACTTCACATAATGAATGGACTGCCGAATGGCGTGAATATAGATCTTAAAAAATAACATACTTTTAAAGTATATATACCCAATGGGAATACAGGTCACCGAAACTAAAAGTCTTAACACAGGCGCAGAATTATCAGAATTTTACGTAGGGTTACGTAAAAATCAACAGTACCACATGAATATTCAAATTTCACCAGATTCGAATACGTATACCGTATCAGCCATGTTCGATCACCATATCAGTAAAGATTCAAAAACACAAGGTAAAGTAACAATCGGTGCCGAGGTTGTTACAGTTTCTAACGTGAGTACGACATCCAATATTAATCCAGTCGCGGAAATATATACCAAACTCAAAACGAATTATGAAACCTTTACGGAAGATATTTAAAAAAAACAAAATCACATTTACCATGCTGGAATAAACAGGATGGTAGATGGTTTAATCACTTTTTAGATGGGAGCGTGTCCATGATTGCTAAGGCAATAACACCCGCAATAAAGAACAAAACAACATAATTACACTCCGTATCTTCTCCTCTACCAGTAGAATTTTTAACTCTCTCCTGGACTGGGACTGATACTGATACTTCTCGCGAAGGTCTCGGTCTTTCAATAGGATCTTCGTCTAATGGACAATACCCTATCATATACTATATTTTACAAATTAATTTCGACTGATTTTTTCTTTCGACCACGTTTAGCCTTGGTCTGGGTAACTTTAACTTCACGCAATTCCCCATCACCCCCTCCTTCGACATCACCTGGTGTTGGTGCCTCAGCAATATCAGAAATATCATCATCTTCGTCATCGTCTACGATAATTTGTTCCTGTGCTGGAATACTCGTCGTGTTCATGGGTGGTGTTGGTGGCATCATAATGTTACCCATGAGACTGGAAATATCAAACCCTGGACCTTGCATTTCGTGTTTACCATCACTTGAAGGTTCGGAACCTTGTTGTGATTTTGGTACTGTGTTTTGAACCGCGGACATCATATTTTGAACCAGTCCTGGATTTTGTTTAATCACATCATTCATGTTTGGCATGACCGATTTGAACATACTATTCGTCAAATGGAACATCATAGCCGAGCCTCCAAGCATCATAATAAGTTTGATTTCTGGGGCGACGTGCATTTTAGTTCTATACTTGACGTATAACTCTTCAAAAACTTCATCATAATCGTCGACATTTTCCATAACGTTTTCGGACCACCCTTCGAGTTGAATTTCGAATGGGTTATACTTCTTATTCATAAACTCGAGGCCTGTCGTACACGCGATAAGCATACGTCTCGCAAATTTAATTGATTTGTCTACATCTATACTATACGTTATTCGCTTTACTTCGTTTCTAAGTTCGTCTATAGGGGAATAGGCATTCAAGCGCTTGTTCACAGTAAACCCTTTTTTTTCCAAACGTCCGAGTTTGTTCACGAGATCCGCTTTCTCTTCGTCGACCGTCTTAAACCCTGGTGATGGTTTTTCTTCCTCTTCTTCCATCATATACCCACCTCCCCCACCTCCGTAGTCCATATCGGGTTCATCGTCGTATTCGTGATAATCAAGAGGCGCTTCCGGTGGAGGTATAGATGGTTGTGCTTGTTTATTTGGGTTAGCAAACGAGTCAATATCTTCCTGGAAAACCTGTTGTTGCGGTGGTGTAAATTGTGTTTTCATCTGGGCAATTTGTTTTTTTACAGGCTGCCTTCTAGGAACATCAATTTCAATTTCGTTCATCAGGGCCTGTTCATTATCATCAAGTTTCATAACATTCGTATTTTTACGATCAAGAATAATTTCACCGTCCATTACTATTACTCTTTATATTGAAACTATTCTAATCTCTTTAACGCACTTTATAAAAAATGTTGTTTCAATATAAATGAAACTTAACGCCACCAACAAAAACACGATCAAAGCTATCGTCATCATCATCGCATTATTGTGTGTTCTCACAATGTTCAGTACCAGCGGGTACCAGGGTAAAGATGTCGAAATCGAAGCCGTCAATACGGGTTCGCTTTTCGATATTCCATCAACCGAAGAATGTTTGAGTAGTGCCTACTACTCCGACAGTAAAGGTGGTGTATGTGACGGACAAAAACTTGTCCAGGAACAAGCGAGCTATAAGATGAAGTAAAATCTCCAGTATATATAAATGGCTTTAGTGACGAGTCAATCCACTTTACCCGATTTCGAACACGAATACCATACGGTTATAGTTGATACCGTTGATGATTCGACTTCAAAGCAAAAATTTACCTCGTACTTTCCAACACCACTCGAAAATATAGTCCAGGTTCAATTAATAGCGGCTCATATTAACGGTACAGATGTAAATCACAAACTCCTTCATCTTAAAATTGATGAGTTAAGAACTATTTTTTCTCAAAGAGGAAAAACAGATCTCGAAACGGGTGATGATAATATGATAAACGGTGTTTTCGGAACCCTCATAACAGACGGAACAACTCGACTCGTTTTTAAAAATGAATATCCAGTTATCCAACAATATTATAACCCAATTCGTAAACTCGATAGAATAACCGTTGAGTTATTAAAGGAAACAGGTGGAGTGGCGACTACAAGCGAAACCTGTTTAATATTTAGATTCATTTGCAAAAAAAGAAACATGTCCTATTAATTATGTCAGGGCGTCGCGAACTCGTATTTTTAACCTTTTCTTATTATAAATGTCATCTGGTATTGTTCAACTC
>Ga0209309_10001626_pt1 | contig 22007 bp, 25 predicted proteins | sample COGITO_mtgs_1204_2_FD_184807 | JGI IMG/M metagenome (GOLD analysis project Ga0209309, IMG submission 184807) | Pelagic marine microbial communities from North Sea - COGITO_mtgs_120412 (SPAdes) (version 2) | ecosystem: Environmental > Aquatic > Marine > Epipelagic ... | reverse complement strand
TAAGGTGGTTATAGCAACGGGGCTCACCTCTTACCATTCCGAACAGAGTAGTTAAGCCCGTTTGCGCCGATGGTACTACACCGTGGGAGAGTAGGTCGCCGCCTTCTTATAAAGTCCCTCATCATTATGATGAGGGACTTTTTTTATGCCTAAAAACTAATAGATATTTAGTTTGAAATTTTAGCTATTTTTGAAATTGATATGAGAATACAAACCCAAAAAGAAGAATACTTAAATGTACTAACACACGGAATAGGCTTTCTATTAAGTTTAGTAGGGTTTGCACTTCTTTTTATCTTTCATACATACCAAACCTGGCAAGGTATTATGGGAATTACCCTCTATGGGGTTTCTTTAGCTGCACTTTACTTTGCTTCAACAATGTACCATTATGAAAAGGACAGCGATAAAAAGTTTTTTTACAGAAAACTAGATCATATAAGCATCTATTTATTAATCGCGGGTACATATTCTCCAGTAGTTTTAATAGTGCTACCAGATAGTTTAGGGTGGGTGTTATTTTGGAGTGTATGGGGTATTGCGCTCGTTGGAACAATTTTGAAAGTGTTTTTTACAGGTAAATTTGAGCTTTTTTCTACGCTTTTATACTTAGCTATGGGCTGGCTAATCGTTTTTGATTTTTCAGCTTTAAAATCTGCAGTAGATGAAACAGGACTTTTATTATTAATGGGCGGAGGAGCGGCTTATACCATTGGAATAGTTTTCTATCTTCTAGACAAGGTAAAATACAGTCATGTAATTTGGCATGTCTTTGTGCTAGTTGGAAGTATACTACACTTTTTGTTTATATTCTTGAAAATAATCTAGAGAAAATATGCCAATAGAATGGCAACTACTACAGCAATCATTTTAGATAAATCGAACTTATGGTTGCTTGAACTTTCAAAAAGAATTGTAGTTGAAACGTGCAGAAAAATTCCAATAACAACGGCGGTAATTTGAGTATGATATGCTTCAATTAAACGACTGTTTTCAGAAATAAAACTGCCTATAGGTGTCATTAAAGCAAATAGAAACAAAAACGACAGCGTAGTATACTTTTTGTAACCAGCTTTTATAAAAAAGAACGACAAAATTATCGCAACAGGTATTTTGTGGACGATAATACCAATTAATAGATTATTTTCTTCTGAAATAGGAAAACCTTCAAACAAAGCGTGAATGGAAAGGCTAACAAACAACAACCAAGGAAAGTTTTTATTGTCGGCATGTAGATGAACGTGTCCATGTTCTGCTCCTTTTGAGAAAAACTCCAAGAAAATTTGTAGCAGAATTCCTATCATTATAAAAATTCCAATAGATTTTGAAGGCGTTTCAAAAACTTCGGGCAATAGCTCAAATACCGTTATGGCCAACAAAAAAGCGCCGCTAAAAGCAAGGTATAAAGATATCTGCTTTATTTTCTTCGTTTTTAAAAATAAAGCGACTCCATATCCAACTGCTACAGCTAGAAAAAGTAGTAGATATTTCATTAACTAAAAATAAGAATTAATCGTTCAGATTTATTTTTTTCAAATGCATTTAAATGATAGTCGCCAAAACAGTTCACTAATTTCACTCCTGCTTCAAAAAAATAGTTTTTAAAATCGTCTATTGTTAGTGCTTTTACGCGTTCCGTATAAAAGTATCTTTCATTTTTATGAGTAAAACGAATGTCTTTAAAAATAAAGCCATCTTCAAGATAGCGGTGAATGTAGAAATCAATTCCTTCAACGGTTTTAACTTCAGTAGGTACTAAATTATTTAAAACAAAATCAATGTTTAAAAAATCAATAACGCCGTATCCATTAGGTTTAAGTTCTTCTTTTATAGATTTTATGGTTCGAAGATTATCATTCTCTTTTTCAAAATAACCAAAGCTGGTAAATAAATTAAAGACCGCATCAAACTTTTTAGGGTACGGCAAGCACATGTCGTGTACTTCAAAATGAAGATTTTTGCTTTCATACTGTTTGGCATATTCTATACTCGAATTAGATAAATCTACTCCGGTAACATCATAGCCTATTTTATTAAGATATTTTGCGTGACGGCCTTTTCCGCAAGCGAGGTCTAATATTTCCGAATTTTCAGAAAGATTTAAAAAAGAAGTCAGTTTTTTCATAAAAAAACCGGCTTCTTCATAATCTCGATCCTTGTATAATATGTGATAAAACGGTGTGTCAAACCAGGATGTGTACCATTGATCTGTTTCTTTTTGCATGAAGTGGGTTTTGCCCTGCAAAAATACTGTAATTTTGCATCAAATTGTAACATACATTATGGAAAGTAATTTTAAAATGGTTGCCAAAACCTTATATGGTTTAGAAGAGTTATTAGAAAAGGAACTTCGTCAATTAGGAGCTTCTGGCATTGAGAAGGGAACACGAAATGTAGCCTTTGAAGGCGACACGGGTTTTATGTACAAAGCAAACCTTTGTTGCCGTACAGCCATTAAGATTTTAAAGCCCATTACCGCCTTTAATGTGTTTACTGAAGACGACTTGTATAAAAACATCTATAAAATTAAATGGGAAGATTATATGGATGCAAATGGTAGCCTTGCTGTTGACGCTACTGTTTTTTCCAAACAGTTTACACATTCACAATATGTAGCTTTAAAAACAAAGGATGCGATTGTGGATCGTTTTAGAGATAAAGAAGGTGTACGGCCCGATGTAGATTTAGATCACCCTACTTTACGTATTAATGTACATATAGACCGTAATATCTGTACGGTTTCATTAGATAGTAGTGGTCAATCGCTGCATAAACGTGGCTATAAAACAGCGAGTACTATTGCTCCCATAAACGAAGTGTTGGCTGCTGGAATGATTATGCTTTCTGGTTGGGAAGGACAGTGTAATTTTATGGACCCGATGTGTGGTAGTGGTACTATTTTAACTGAAGCCGCTATGATTGCTTGTAATATACCCCCTAACTTAAATAGAGATGAATTTGGGTTTGAAACGTGGCCCGATTTTGATGTAGATTTATTTGAAGTAATCGAAACTTCCGCTTTAAAAAAGATAAAGGATTTCCATTTTAAAATTTATGGTGCCGATATCGATAAGTATACACTAGATATAGCCAAAGAAAATATTGAAAGTGCCAATCTTCAAGAATTCATTGAAGTAAAACAACAAGATTTCTTTAAAAGTGAAAAACCGGTAGATAAACCGATGTATTTATTCTTTAATCCTCCTTATGATGAGCGCATCTCAGTTGATGATATTGATGCTTTCTATAAAAATATAGGAGATACATTAAAACAGAGCTATCCTGGTACGCAAGCCTGGCTAATTACAAGTAATATGGAAGCCCTTAAAAATGTTGGGCTAAAAACGTCAAAAAAGATTAAGCTGTATAATGGAAAGTTAGAAAGCCGATTAGTACGGTACGAAATGTACGAAGGGAGCCGGAAAGATAGTAAGCAGTAAGCAGCCCTTCGACTCCGCTCAGGACAAGTGTTTCAGGCGCTATCATTCCTAATGCCTGCAAGTATCTAGGGTAGGAGGAGTGCGATGTGCTAAATTTTCCGAAGTATATCGAAGGTTCAGCATTCTTCAACAATGTTACATCTCCATTTTTTTAAGTTCCTTATAGTTTTTATTTAAACGTCTTAGTAAAATGCCATAGACAACTCGGTAAAACAATATAATTAATCCTATAAAAAGGAGACCGATAACAAATTGAGCTAAAAAGAAAGCAGTTGCAAAACTTCCTTCGGAAATAGATGAAAAACCATCAAAATTTTTATTCATTAGTTCAAACAAATGATCTTTGTTTAAGTAGTAATAAATATTGATAGCCAGCATAATCAAGGCGTTAGCCCCAACATTATAAATAACAAAATACTTAACCGTTTTTCTTGTTTTTAAAATATTCTTCATCAGTTCTTTAACGGAATCAGTAATTTTAATATTTCTGTGGTTTTTATAGAACAAGTAAATAAAACAACCAAATACTAAATAATTAATTACATTAATGACAATTAATATGTTATGAAGCCCCATGGCATCATTTATCTTGTTGCTTATTTTAAAGTTTTCACTTACATTGGGAATGACCAATGCTAAGACCGTCCAAAGAATAATCTCAGCAATACTTATAAAGAATATCCACTTCACTATGGAAGAAGATTTTTTTAGCAACATTTTGTAAATGTCGTTATACGACAACTTAGGAAGCTCTTGCTCCCTTCTTTGCCAATCTTTTTTTAATAATTCTAATTCGTCCATTTGTATAATCTCCTATGGATTTAATATGTTACGTAACTTCCCTTTAATACGGTTCATCTTCACTCGTGCATTTACTTCTGTAATACCTAAGGTGTCAGAAATTTCTTTGTAATTTTTATCTTCTAAATACAAAAAAACCAATGCTTTGTCAATATCATTTAAGGTTTTAACAGCGCTGTACATTAACTTTAATTGTTCTTCAATAGTATCGTCGTAAGGCTCTGCTTTAATCTTAAAACTGATGTTTTCAAAACTTGCAGTATCAATTCTTCTTTTCTTTTTCCGATATAAAGTAATGGCTGTATTTAATGCCACCCGATACATCCATGTACTAAATTTTGAGTCGCCTCGAAACTTAGGATATGCTTTCCATAACTGTATGGTAATTTCCTGGAATAAATCATTATGAGCATCTTGGTCATTGGTATATAACCTGCATATTTTATGCACGATGTTTTGATTTTCCTCCAGCTGGGTTACAAAACTATGTTCAAGTTCTTTCGTCAATGAGGTAATGTTAGTTGCCTATTAGTAGTATTAAAAACATGTTTGTTACAAAAGTCTTAAAAATTACTGTTTTTACCAGTAGACAACTAAACAAATAGTAACTTTATAGTACAACAAAAGACTATGAATATACCACAAACCCAAAAACCTCGTGTCGTTATTATAGGCGGAGGATTTGCGGGAATTTCTTTTATAAAAAAGATTAAAAATGAAAATGTACAAATTGTACTTTTCGACAAAAATAACTACCACACTTTTCAACCTCTATTGTATCAAGTTTCCACATCTGGCCTAGAACCCGATTCAATAGCGTATCCACTTCGGAAAATTTTCAGAAAAAATAAAAACTTTCATTTCCGGTTAGCCGAAGTTGAATATATAAACAAAGAAAAAAAAGAAATTGAAACCTCAATAGGAAACCTGACGTATGATTATTTAATTGTTGCAACGGGTACAAAGACCAATTACTTCGGAAATCAAAGCATAGAAAAGAATAGCATGCCAATGAAAACGGTTCCGCAGGCATTGAATATTCGAAGTTTAATGCTTCAGAATATTGAAAAAGCTGATATGACTGAAGATCCCGAAGCACGAAAACGGCTTTTAAACTTCGTCATAGCTGGAGCTGGACCAACCGGAGTAGAACTGGCTGGAGCATTGGCTGAGTTTAGAAATGGCATTTTGGAAGACGACTATACCGATATAAATGAAGCCGAAATGCAAGTTCATTTACTGGAAGGTATGGATCGTGTGTTGCCTCCGATGAGTGAAGAGGCCTCCAGATTAGCACAAAAAGCGCTAGAACGCTTAGGTGTGCACGTACATCTTAATACAATGATTGAGGATTATGATGGAAAAATAGTAACTACAAAAGGAAAAAAAAGCTTTGAAACCGAAGCGTTTATCTGGGCGGCAGGTGTGACCGGAAACCCTGTAAAAGGAATAGACGGCGAATCGTTAATGAAAAAAATTAATCGGTATTATGTAAACGAGTATAGTAAGGTAGAAGGGACCGATGCTATTTTTGCTTTGGGAGATATTGCTTTAATGGAAACGGAAGCGTACCCCAAAGGCCATCCGCAAGTTGCACAACCCGCAATTCAGCAAGGAAAACATTTGGGTGAAAATTTTAAACGATTACTTAAAAATAAACAGCTAAAACCTTTTGAATATTTTGATAAAGGAACGATGGCAACAGTAGGCCGAAACAAAGCCGTTGTCGATATCAAAAAAATGCACTTTGGTGGTTTTGTCGCTTGGTTTATCTGGATGTTCATCCACCTTTGGTTTTTAGTAGGATTCCGCAATCGGGTCGTCACATTTTTTAATTGGACGTATAACTATATTAGCTATGATCGCGCGGCACGATTAATAATTAGACCTTTTAGAAAAGATATTTAATTTGTTTTAACGGGAATTGGTCCTCCGCTGTTTATGTATCTCCCGCCGACTTCATCTATGTTCACATCAAGTTCGTCATTAGTATCTATAGTATTGATGTTTACTTTTAGCTCGTCGTAGGTTTCAATGCTTTTTAGATTTACATCAAGTTTATCATAGGTGTCAATATCGACAATTCTTACATCTAGCGTATTGTTTTCACTTATTGGAACTAATTTATAATCTTTCGCAGTTTCAATAGCATTTTTAGAAGCGTGGGCTTTCGGAATAATTTCGAACTCTTTAATTACATTGATAGTAAGACAAATAGCAATGATGGTCAAAATGGTTTTGGTGTATAAATCGGTTTTCATATTGAATTAGTTTAATGATTATTGATTCTAAAAAATCAAAATGTATTCCAAAGTGTAACTAATACCTAATATAAAAGGGCTATTTTGTATTTTAGCTAAAAATTGACTGCCATGATTTCAGAAAAACAATTTAAAAAAGAAATAAATTTAATAATAACCAACGCTATTCGTGAAGATGTGGGCGATGGCGACCACAGTTCGCTTGCATGTATTCCTGAAGATGCCACCGGCAGAGCTAAATTATTGGTTAAAGACGATGGTGTTATTGCCGGTGTAGATTTTGCCCGTCAAATTTTTGAATTTGTAGATACGGGGCTTACAATGGATGTAAAAATAAAAGACGGAAATGCCGTAAAAAAAGGCGATGTTTGTTTTTATGTTTCAGGTTTATCGCAATCTATTTTAAAATCGGAACGGTTGGTTTTAAACGCGATGCAGCGTATGAGCGCGATTGCTACTAAAACGAATGAATATGTTAAATTATTGGAAGGAACTAAAACTCAAATTTTAGATACACGAAAAACTACACCAGGCATTCGTGCCTTGGAAAAATGGGCCGTAAAAATAGGTGGTGGTGAAAATCACCGATTTGCATTGTACGATATGATTATGCTTAAAGATAATCACATCGATTTTTGCGGAGGGATTTCTAAGGCGATTCAAAAAACGAAAGAGTATTTACAACATAATAGTTTGGATCTTAAAATAATTGTAGAAGCCCGTAACATAGAAGAAATTGAAGAAATCTTGAAAAATGAAGGTGTCTACCGTATTTTAATAGATAACTTTAATTATGAAGACACCAAAAAAGCAGTAGCTATGATTGGCGATACATGTTTAACTGAATCAAGTGGCGGAATTACATTGGAAACCGCCCGTAAATATGCTGAGTGTGGTGTAGATTATATAAGTAGTGGAGCGTTGACACACTCGGTTTATAATATGGATTTGAGCTTAAAAGCAGTTTAATGGCTAAAAACGAACCGTTAAACATAGAAAAATTACCTGTTATTAGGAACTTGGTAAAACTGAGTAAGGGAATTAAAATACCAGGAACCAATGGGCTTTCGTTGTACCATTTGCTAGACATTTATGGTACCGGTATTATTAAAGGAACTTTTTCGTCTAGAGCAAGTTCCATTGCCTATAGTTTTTTTATAGCCATTTTCCCTTTTTTACTATTTATATTAAACTTAATTCCATATTTAGATTTTATAGACGGTTTTTTAAATCAGTTTTTAATTTTTATCGAAGACTTGTTACCCGCACAAACAGCCGATTTGTTTTATCCGGTAATAGCAGATATTGCCGTTAACCCTCGGGGAGGCTTACTTTCTTTTTCTATTATTTTGGCGTTGTTTCTTTCTGCTAATGGAGTGAACTCAATTTTTAGTGCTTTTGAATATTCGTTTCACGTCACCATAAACCGGACTTTTTTCAGGCAATACGCAGTAGCTTTAGGAGTTTCTATTTTATTGGCATTGTTGTTGTTAACTACAGTAGGAGTGATTTTATATGGTGAGGTTTTAATAAACCAATTAGTTGGTAAAGCCTATATTCAAGATCATGTGTATATAATTTCTACATTACAAGTGGTCATTTTTATATTAATGATATATACTATAATTTCAATTTTGTATTATTTTGGTACAAAACAAGGAAAAGAATCCCGGTTTTTTTCTTTAGGAGCTTTGCTAACCACTATATTATTTTTGCTAACCACTTATTTATTTGGTATTTACATAAACAACTTTTCAAATTATAACGAATTATACGGTTCACTTGGGGCACTTTTAATAATGTTGTTCTATATTTGGATAAACTCAAACCTATTATTATTAGGTTTTGAATTAAACGTATCGCTTCGATTATTAAGAGATAAAAACAATAACCCAAACACTAATACATAAACAGATGAAGAAATTATTTTTGACAATAACCTTAGTTGCTATTACTACTCTTACTGCAGTAGCGCAAGATGTAACCGGAAAATGGAAAACTATTGACGACGAAACCGGAGATGCAAAATCCATCGTTGAGATTTACAAAGACAATGGAAAAATATACGGTAAAGTCGTTGAAATTTTAACGCCTGGAAAAGAGGATGCAACTTGTGTTGATTGTCCTGGAGCTGATAAAGGGAAACCAATTATGGGGTTAGTCATTATTAAAGGACTTGAAAAAGATGGAGATGAATACAACGACGGAAAAATATTAGACCCAAGTAGTGGTAAACTATATAAGTGTTATATAGAATTAGAAGAAACCAATAAATTAAAAGTTCGCGGTTTTATTGGCTTTTCTTTATTTGGAAGAACACAATATTGGTCCCGCTCAAAATAATTTATTTGTTTAAAATAGTATCTTTAGGCTACTCAAATTTGAGTGGCCTAATTTTTTTCTGAAAATAGTATCTGTGTATTATATAGACGTCATACTTCCCATTCCTTTAAAACAAACATTCACCTATCAGGTTAATAAAGATGAAGCTGCATTCCTCCAGCAGGGAATGCGTGTTGCGGTTCCGTTTGGAAAATCTAAGGTGTATACAGCAATTGTATTTCAAGTGCATCAAACGGCGCCTAGCGGCTACGAAACGAAAGAAATAGACCATATTTTAGATGAAGCGCCTGTAATCACCAAAACTCAAATTAAACATTGGGAATGGATGGCTTCGTATTATATGTGTACCTTGGGCGAGGTTGTCCGAGCGGCTTTACCCAGTGCTTTTTTACTGGAAAGCGAAACTATTATTTCTTTATCAAAAAATGATGTTTCAGAAGCAGAACTAACCGATGAAGAATTTCTGGTTTTCGAAGCGTTACAACATCAATCTTCCCTTCATATTAATGATGTACGTTCGGTTTTAGATAAAAAAAATGTCGTGGCAGTTTTGGAGAAATTACTTCAGAAAAATATTATTCAAGTTCAAGAAGAAGTGTATGAGCAGTACAAGCCAAAATTAAAACGGTATGTAAAAATACCTTCGGAGTACGCTTCGGAAGAAGGTTTAAAAACACTTTTAGAAACACTGTCTCGAGCGCCAAAACAGAAAGAAGTGTTAATGAACTTATTTATGTTAACCGCTCAAAGCAATAAAGCTGTAAGTGTAAAACAACTTCAAAAGCAAAGCGACACTTCTTCAACGGTTATAAAATCATTAATAGATAAAGAAATTCTCGAAGAGTATTACATTAAAAAAGATAGAATTGAATATAAAGGTGACGCTGCTTCAGACATTAAAAAGCTAAATGAAGCGCAAGAGGTTGCTTTTTCTGAAATAAAACAATCGTTTACAACCAAAGATACGGTCTTATTACACGGCGTTACGTCCAGCGGAAAAACAGAAATCTATGTTCGGTTAATTTCAGAAGTTATAGAACGAGGAGAACAGGTTTTATATATGCTTCCAGAAATAGCATTAACAACCCAATTAATTACACGGCTGCAAACGTATTTTGGTTCAAAGGTTTCGGTGTACCATTCAAAATACTCGGTTAATGAGCGCGTAGAAGTTTGGAATAATGTACTACATTCCAAACCCAAAGCTCAGATTGTAATCGGCGCGCGATCTTCGTTGTTTTTACCGTTTAACAATTTAGGACTTATTTTAGTAGATGAAGAACACGAGCCTTCCTTTAAGCAGTATAATCCGGCGCCACGCTATCAAGCACGCGATGCCGCAGTGGTTTTAGCAAATTTGCATAAAGCGAAAATCTTGATGGGGTCAGCAACGCCTTCTTTAGAGAGTTATTACAATGCAGCAAATGATAAATACGGACTTGTAAATTTAACAACCCGTTTTGGCAACGTGCTGATGCCCGAAATTGAATTGGTCGATATAAAGGAAAAGACTAGAAAAAAACGAATGAAAGGTCATTTTAGCGATCGCCTTTTAGAGGAAATGTCAGCTGTTTTAGAATTGGGCGAGCAAGTGATATTATTTCAGAATAGAAGAGGATATTCCCCAATTGTTGAATGTACCACGTGTGGGACGTCACCACAATGTCCTAATTGTGATGTGAGTTTAACGTTTCATCAATATAAAAATGAACTGCGCTGCCATTATTGTGGGTATCACATGGCGATGCAACTGTCTTGTATGGCTTGCGGAAGTGATACGCTAGATACAAAAGGATTTGGGACCGAACAGATTGAAACAGAATTAAAAGCATTATTTCCGAAGCATTCCATTGCTCGTATGGATCAAGACACGACACGCGGTAAAAATGCGTATGCAAAATTGATTGATCGGTTAGAAAATGAAGAAATAGATATTTTAGTAGGAACACAAATGTTGGCGAAGGGATTAGATTTCAGAAATATTAGTTTAGTAGGTGTCATGAATGCCGACAATCTTTTAAATTTTCCAGATTTTAGAGCGCACGAACGTAGTTTTCAATTATTGCAGCAAGTTTCGGGTAGGGCAGGACGTACAAGCAAACAAGGTAAGGTGTTAATACAGAGTTATAACCCCTATCATCAAATTTTGCAACAAGTAAGTACGAACGATTATAAAAGTATGTACGAACAGCAATTGGAAGATAGATATCAATATAAATACCCGCCTTATTACAGAACCATAAAAATTACGTGTAAAGACCGTAACCTTCAAAAAATGCAGAAGGCTGCAAAGTGGTTTGGTCAAGCATTGGAAAATAAACTGGGCGAACAAGTATTAGGCCCAGAGCCACCTCCGGTAAGTAGGATTCGGAATATGTATATAAGTAATATTCTGATTAAAATTCCGAAGAAACAATCGTTGGAAAAAACAAAGCAGTATATAAATAGGGTACAACAGAGTTTTAATTCTATTAAAGAATTCTCTAGTGTTCGTTTACTAATCGATGTGGATAATTATTAAGATTTCATAGTAGCAGCAAGCGCTTCAACTAAATCTGACTTTCGGTTACGGCTCAATGGAAGCTGTTCGTTATCTAGTTCTATCACTTTACTATTATAACGTTCTACTTTATCAAGATTTACAATGTATGATTTATGAATGCGTAAAAAACGATCTTCTGGAAGTAACGCTTCAAAAGCTTTCATAGTAGAAAGTACAACGAGCGCATCGTGCTCAGTAACCAATTTCACATAGTCACCTAGTGCTTCTATGTAGCGTAATTCATTCAGAAATACTTTACGTTTTTTAAGGTTACTTTTTACAAAGATGAAGTCTTCATCATCGAAGCCATCATCATGTTTAAGTTTGTAATTGGTAATAGCCTTATGAACAGCGTTTAAAAAACGTTCTTTGGAAATAGGCTTTCGCAAATAATCTATGGCGTCATAATCAAATGCTTTAAAAGCGTATTTGGTTTTACCGGTAACAAAAATAATTTGTGGCTTTTTGGTCAAATCATCTAATAGATCAAACCCAGAAAGTATGGGCATTTCAATATCTAAAAAGATAAGGTCTATATCGGTTGTTGCTAATCCCATCTTTGCTTCAATAGCATTGTTGTACTCAGCAACGAGATTTAATGAAGGATGATTCTCAATTAATTTTACAATAGAAAGGCGTTGTAGGGTAGAATCATCTACAATAACACATTTTAAAATTGGTTTATCCACAGGTTAAAAGTTAGATAGTTTAATGAAACAATTATACTCATAATATCGATGAACTACAAGTTTTTTTAACTTTTATCGTAAAAAAAAGGGGATAATCTTATACTGTAAGAAATTTCTTATTTATAAAAAATGCATTGTTCTTTAAAATTGATTTGAAAATTATAAATAAAGTAGTATTTTTGCACGCTCTTGGCAAGAAGCCATGAGTTAATATTAATTTTTATTCGATTTTTATGAATCATTACGAAACTGTTTTCATCTTAAATCCCGTTTTATCTGAAGAGCAGATAAAGGAAACAGTAAAGAAATACGAAGATATTCTTGTTTCTAAAGGTGCTAAGATGATATCCAAAGAAGATTGGGGGCTGAAAAAATTCGCCTACGCAATCCAACACAAAAAAAGTGGGTTTTACCACATGTTTGAGTACACTGCACCCGGCGAATCAATTAACCCTATGGAAGTAGAGTTTAGAAGAGACGAACGTATTATGCGTTACTTGACCGTTAAACTTGACAAGCACGCAATTGCTTGGGCAGAGAAAAGACGTAACCGAAACAGTAAACAAAAAGCAAAAGCATAAGGTATGGCATCTATTCAAGAACAAGCAAAAGGAAAAAAAGACGGAGAGATTAGATATCTAACCCCGCTTAATATAGAAACCAGTAAAGCAAAAAAATATTGCCGTTTTCAACGATCTGGTATTAAGTATATAGATTATAAAGACGCAGACTTTTTATTGAGCTTTGTAAACGAGCAAGGTAAATTGTTACCGCGTAGATTAACAGGAACATCATTAAAGTTTCAACGTAAAGTTGCTGTAGCTGTAAAAAGAGCACGTCACTTAGCGTTGATGCCATATGTAACCGATTTATACAAATAAAAAAACCAGATAGGATTATGGAACTTATATTAAAACAAGACGTAGACAATCTGGGCTTTACAGATGATGTTGTAACTGTAAAAAACGGATATGGTAGAAACTATTTAATTCCTCATGGGCATGCAGCATTAGCTACTCCTTCTGCTATAAAAGCATTAAAAGAAAAGCTAAAGCAACAATCTTACAAAGAGCGTAAGATTATTGAAGATGCTCAAAAAGAAGCTAAGAAACTTACTGATATACTGGAGTTAAAAATCACAGCAAAAACTGGAGATAAAGACAAATTATTCGGTTCTATTACGAATGCAAATCTTGCAGATGCATTGGAAAAAGAAGGTGTATCGATTGATAAAAAATACATTTCTATTGCCGGTGGTGCTATTAAACGTACTGGACAGTACGAAGCAACTATTCGTTTTCACAGAGATGTAATCGAAACATTAACGTTCGACGTAGTAGCAGAAAACCAGTAATTTTTCTACTGAAATATAATAAGAGAACCTTCTTCATTTTTTGAGGAAGGTTTTTCTTTTTAAATTAAAACTCAAACCGGGGTTTCGGTACAATTTTAATGCTTTTGCGTCGCAAAAACATTAAAACCACTCAACCACCTCAGTTTATTATAAAATAGGTTATTGAGTGATTTTAGTGAAACGGTAGTTTCACTGAAATTGTATCGAAATGACCGATTATAAACTATATCATAATGAAATACGCACGCCTTACAAAAGAGCAATTTGAAGAACTGTACACCGAATTTATAAATTTTTTGGCCACACAATCCATAACAGGTGAAGAGTGGACCGCTATTAAAAAGAATAAACCAGAAGTAGCTGAGCAAGAATTAGATGTTTTCAGTGACCTAGTATGGGAAGGTGTTTTGCAAAAAGCAGAATACTTAGAAAACATGGCGCCACAGCAATTGTTTCTTTTTAAAATTGAAGCGGAACAAATGCAGCTTATTTCAGTAAAAGTAATGGATAAGACAAAAGATATTACGACGGCCGATGGGTATGCCTGGCTTCAGGAAAACTTTATGACCGATGACGTGGAGTTTTATACAGCAAACAAACAATTTTCTAACGACAGAAGTGCTGATATTTTCAAATTAATACAACAAGGCGCCATTATCACGAAAGGGGAGTTGTACGGTTTTTTTGACGATATTTTGGACAAACTTTCGTAATTTCTTAAAATCTTGAATACTACAGTACTGCTAGCTGAGTAACCCCTGCGGTAATCGGAATTACTGTTCTGAGCGAAGTAGAAGTACATTTAAATTAGTAATAGAAAAAAAGCAGTCAATTCATTAGTTTTGTATTTTCTACTAACTACTAACTACTAACTACTAACTACTAACTACTAACTACTAACTGTCCTACTCATATCGTAAGCTTTCAATAGGATCTAGTTTAGCTGCTTTTGTAGCCGGATACGAGCCGGCAATAACCGCAACAATAAAGGTGATAATCGTCGCCCAAATAATGGCAGTCCAGGGTAAGGAAAAGTCAAAATCAAAGGCTTTTGCAAATACAAAACCGGTAAGAACGCCTAAAAGAATACCAAGGATACTCCCAAACTGTCCAATAACAATGGTTTCCATAAAAAATTGAGCGGAAATAGTAGAGCGTTTCGCACCTAATGCTTTCCGAACGCCAATTTCACGGGTTCGTTCAGTTACTGAAACCAGCATAATATTCATCAAGGCTATCGAAGAACCAAGAATAGTTATGATACTGATAATCCAAGCGGCAGTTGACATATAAAGTCCTATTTCAGCAATTTGATTGAGTAAGTCATCACTACGTAGTAAACCAAAGTTATTTTCTTCCACAGGGTTTAACCCACGAATATTTCTGAACGTAATAATCGCTTCATCTTGTGCACCTTGCATGATTTCTTTATTATCCACACGAACACTTATATTGTAGTTAATGTTCGGAGCAGTAAAAATACCACGCGCCACTTGTATGGGAATTAAGACTCTGAGGTCTTGATTATTTCCGAAGGTTGAACCTTTGGATTCTAACACACCAATCACTTTAAACTTAACACCTCGAATACTCACGGTTTTGTTCAGAGGATTTTCATTACCAAATAAGTTCTTTAGGAAATCAGATCCCAATACACACACTTTATTGTTATTTTGGACATCAAAAAAGGTGAAATTCCGACCTCGTTCTACTTCTGTTCCAGTATTTAGTAAGTAGTGCTCATTTACACCATAAACTTGAACTTCAGGATCTGTTTTTTTACTTTCATACTTTACTTCAGCCTGTGCAGTTCCTCTAAATGAAATCGCAGTTTGGGTTAATGGGTAATTATATTTATCGACAAACTCCCTAACATCATTGTAACTAATAATAGGGTTTATTTTTTCACGCTCTCCACCACGCCGACTTTGCACTTCCAATTCATAACGTTGTACGTTAAATGTGTTGGCGCCCATTGATGCAAAGTTGTCTGCAATCGTGTTTTCCAGCACCTTTACGGCACTTAAAATACCGACTAACGCCCAAATACCAATCGCTATAATAACAACGGTGAGGATGGTTCGTAGCAATTGACTTCTAATAGAATTTAAGGCAATACGCACATTTTCGCGAAACAATGAAAACATAGTTACAAATTAAGGTTACCCATTAGACTAATAACAGTCGTTAAAGTTACAAGTTAGCTAATAATTTAAGATATTTGCAAGGAAAGAAAAAAGTACGAGGTACGAAATACGAAGTACAATTTAAAAATACTGAAGATTTAAAGGTGGCTGAGTATCCCGACAAAGGAGGGATGTATCGAAGCTATCGGTAATGAAGTATGGTGTACGATTTATAACTTTTTTGAAACCTAAAACTTTATTTTGAGCATTGTCGAAAGACTGAAAATTGAAATTTTAAACACGAAACCAAAATCCCTTGAAAAAACCATCTATACCGAAAGGAACGCGCGATTTTTCACCTGCTGAAGTAGTAAAACGCAATTATATTATGGATACCATAAAAGATTGCTTTACCACGTACAGTTTTCAACCTATTGAAACGCCTTCGTTTGAAAACAGTGATACCTTGATGGGAAAATACGGTGATGAAGGAGACCGATTGATTTTTAAAATATTAAACAGTGGCGATTTTCTTCGGAAAGTGGACGATACGATTTATACTGAAAAAGATAGCGGGAAACTAACTCCGAAAATTTCAGAAAAAGCACTTCGTTACGATCTTACGGTGCCATTTGCACGCTATGTAGTACAACACCAAAACGAAATTGACTTTCCTTTTAAACGCTATCAAATTCAGCCGGTTTGGCGTGCCGATCGGCCTCAAAAAGGGCGTTTTAGAGAGTTTTTTCAATGTGATGCCGATGTGGTAGGAAGTAAATCACTTTGGCAAGAAGTGGAGTTTGTGCAATTGTACGATGCCGTTTTCAACAAATTGAAACTGGAAGGGGTAACCATTAAAATAAACAATCGTAAAATTTTAAGCGGAATTGCCGAAGTAATCGGCGCCGAAGATAAATTAATCGATTTTACCGTTGCCTTAGACAAACTTGATAAAATAGGGGAGGACGGCGTTAAAAAAGAAATGCGCGAAAAGGGTATTACCGAAGATGCTATAGAAAAACTACAGCCGTTATTTCAGGTAAGTGGAACGGCTTCCGAAAAATTAGATTTATTAAAAGATTTACTTTCTTCATCTGAAATAGGAATGCAAGGTGTTCAAGAGCTAGCATTTATTGTTACTACTATTTCAGAAATAGGCTTACAAACAGCAACCTTGGAAATTGATGTCACCTTGGCTCGTGGACTAAACTACTACACTGGAGCTATTTTTGAAGTGGCCGCACCTGAGCAGGTAAAAATGGGCAGCATTGGTGGCGGCGGTCGTTACGATGACCTGACCGGTATTTTCGGACTTAAAAATATGAGTGGCGTCGGTATTTCTTTTGGACTGGACCGCATCTACTTAGTATTAGAAGAATTAGGTTTATTTCCTGAAACGGTTTCAGCCAATACCAAAGTACTATTTATCAATTTTGGCGAAGTAGAAGCACTCTACGCAATGAAAGCCGTTGTACAACTTCGCAAAGAAGGAATTACAGCAGAACTCTATCCAGATGCTACTAAAATGGGCAAACAAATGGGCTATGCCGATAAACGTAACATACCCTATACGGTTTTAGCTGGCGGAAACGAAATGAAAGCCGAAACCTATACACTTAAACACATGAAAAGCGGTGAGCAAGATGCTATTTCGTTTATTGAGTTACGGGCTAAATTAAAGTAAATTTGATTAAATTTAGTAAGAATAGAACCACTAGATATCAGGCGTTTTCAGAAAAATATGTACATTTAGGGACGATTATAAGCTAAAAATAAAGCTAAAGCCCCTAATCTATTTATGAAACATTCTAGCGTAAAAGGTACAAATAGTGGAACTATTCTGTTTATACATGGTAACTCTTCCTCTTCTGAAGTTTTTAAAAAAGCGGTAGATTCTAAAGAAATTCCCTATACAAAAATAGCAGTCGATTTACCGGGACACGGAACAAATGTCGGAGACTATAAAGCTGAACATGACTTTTCAATTAAATCATACCTTGAAAAACTAGTTGCTTTTACAGAAACAATTAATGATGATATTCTATTGGTTGGAAACTCCATGGGCGGTCATTTAGCTATTGAACTTGCCCCAAAAATTAAAAACCTTAAAGGCTTGGTCATTATGGGAACGCCTCCTGTAAAAAAACCAATCAATTTTGAAGAAGCTTTTCTACCACAACCCGCCTTGCAAACCTTTTTAACTGAAAATCCTTCTGAAAATGAAATGGTTACAGCTACAGAAATTGCTGTCCATAAACAAGTAAATGCAGCAGCCATTCTAAATGATTTTAAACAAGCTAATCCAAAAGTACGTAGCGTTTTAGCCGACGATTTAACACAAAACAGACTTGACGATCAAGAGCGAATATTTGTCAATCTTGATGCACAGAAATTTATAATAAGAGGAGCACAGGACCCCACCGTAAATCCTGCTTATTTGGAAACGATAGATACACAATGCAACGGAAATTGTACGCTCATCGATTTTGACGAATGTGGACATTACCCGAGCCTTGAACAACCAGACAAGTTTATAAAAACGATTTCAGAAATAGCGTCTCAAGTCTTTTAAATTATGGAAATCCTTACCGAAAAAGAACAATTAGTCCAAAGCCAGCATTTTGCTTTTAGATTGCGAAATCTATATAAAAACGATCGACATATGTTCGATCAGCTAAATGATTACATTCCGTATTCCATTCATATTAACAGGCAAGATAATCTCGATATCATTTATGCGAATGATAAATTGTTGTTTAAAGCTCCTGAGATGGAAAAACTCGTAGAGGTAGGAAGTAGTTATCTAGATGAAATATCATGCCCAATTTTACATAGAAACGCAGTTACAAAGGCAACTCAATTCAGAGAAGAAAACGATATAGAAGCAGTGTGTTCTTACTTGCAGCAACTTCAGTTTAATAATGAAATGAAGTATTTTTATTCCAATAAATTAATTTTAGACGAGAACCTTTATTTTAATATTTCAAATACAGTTGATGAGCTAGGATTAATAGGAAAAGTATTCAACTCTATCTTTAGGCCTATTCATACCAATCGGGTTTCTTGGCAGCAGTTTCAGTCCTTAACCAAGCAAGAAAAAAAGATTCTCCATTTATTAGCTAACGGTTTTTCCACTAAAGAAATAGGGGAGCGTTTATTTATTTCTAATCACACCGCCCAAACCCATAGACGAAATATTAACCATAAACTCAATGCCAAAAGCATCAGTGATTTGGTCAAAATTTCGTTAATTCTGGAGATAATTTAGGTGACTTTTTCTACTTTTTAAGCTAAGTAGGAGCTTATTTTAGGATACCTAATTTCTTTAAAGTTAGAAACTACTAAATCAGCTTTTGAGTAATCTTGATTTTTAGAGTGTAAGCTATTATAGCCTACACAAAAAATACCAGCAGCCTTTGCGGCGGCAATTCCGTTAGTAGAATCTTCAATCACTATACACTCATTTTTGGCGTGACCGGAAGCTTCAGCAGCCTTTATAAAAATTTCAGGATGGGGCTTAGAAGCCTTTAAATCGGCACCACTTAATTTGGCTTTAAAATATTGATTTAAATCAAAACGATCAAAAATACGATTGATATTTGGCATAGAAGCCGAGGAGGCCAGAACTAATGTCAGACCGTTGTTGTAATAATCTTTAATTAAATCTAAAACCCCGTCTAACAGATCCAAGTCACTATCTGTAGCAAACAACTGTTTAAAATGCTTTCGTTTAATTGCCATTAAGGTTTCAGGCGCTTCGGAAATTGAAAAATGAGAACAGAGCTGTTTGCATATGTTGATGGTAGATTGGCCCGTAAAAGCTTCGTACATTTCTTCCGAAACATCAATATTAACGTCGTGAAACATACTAAAGTAGGCTTTTTTATGAAGGGGCTCGGTATCAACAATAACTCCATCCATATCAAATAAAACAGCTTGTAACATCTTTATTATTTTTTCGCGAAGATATTGATTTAATAAGAAGATTTTTTTCAAAAAGTACTATTTCTGAAAGATGACATACCAAAGAAAATATTAAAAAACATAGAAGGTATCTTATATTTCATTAATTTTAAGGGAAGTATATTTAAATTCCGATGTATTATGAATACACCAAAACGCTTAGAAAATGCACTTGCTAAACTGTATGAAGCTTTTCATAACAACACATTAAATCCGGAATGTTGTATACAATGTGCTGTAGGGAATATTTGTGATAATACCGACCGGTGGAAGCATTTTAGCGACGCGCACGGTTCGTTGCACTTAAATTATGTTGGGTTGGTACATCAAAAGTTGGGGCGAGCTATTAACGGTTATACGCCTCAGGAATTATTAAAAATTGAAGCTGCTTTTTTAAAAGGCTGTGGATTCTCTGTTCCATTAAAGCGAAACGGAAAAAAGCCTAAAAACCCTACTTCAAAAGAGACACTTTTTAAAGGGCTTTGTGCAGTTGTGGAACTTATGTGTAAGCTTGATACAGTGGAAAATGTGATGGATTACACGAAAATTTTTGAAATTAAAAAGCAATCTAAAAAGGTTTTAATAAGCGTTTAAATAATAAAAGACCAACGGTGAAAATCCGCTGTTTTAGCACGGGTTTTTAAAAAGTAGAAATTAATTTAATTTTTGGTTTTTTTCAATGGTTATTGTTTCTATATTTGCACTCGCAAAATGCGGCGAGGTAGCTCAGGTGGTTAGAGCGTCGGATTCATAACCCGGAGGTCTGGGGTTCAAGTCCCCATCTCGCTACTTGATAATCAAGCAGTTACATTAATATGTAGCTGCTTTTTTTATGTTAGGTACAACATAGGTAAAACATTAACATTTTTTAACGTTTTAAACACTCAAATGTCCCGAACCTACTGCAAACTTAATTACTTACTTGTTTCCAACTCCTTTTTCAAGAACTATAATGGTATTCCATAGTCTTTGTCTCTAGAATCAAATCTCCGCAGATTATCCAGATGGCCAGAAATTGGACTGGTGTATTGCTCCTTTATTTTAAAACCTTTCTCGACATAATTTTTAGCGCTCTCTTTCCAGTTTTTTATTTTAAGTCCTCTGCTAAGTGTCCAATTCTTAGCCTGATAATATGCATAGAACTTTTTTCCTTCCATAACTGGCCAATTATTTTCTTTAAAAAAATTTAAAACAACTAGTTCATTTTTTGGCCTTGCCAGTTTATTTAAGTTTTCTATTGTTTTATGTTTATAATAAGGTACCAAATTTTGGCCTGGTTCTGGTACGCTGTTGGCCAATTTTTGACCATCTGAGCTAAAAAAAATGGACATCTGAACTTTTGAACCTCTAGCTGGATGATAGGATGGGTAGTACCGCAAATAGCCCCAGTCATTTAGGTCTTTAAGGTAATTGTGATAGGTTGTTTTTGATTTGATCTTTGCTTTTTCCATAATCCATTCCCTGTTTATGGTTATCGTCTTTTTGAAATATTCCCGATTCCATTTCTGAAAGAATGCCAGATACAAAGTGATATGCCCCTGTTTAATCCTGTCATCATTATTGAAACGCTCAAATGCCTCGTTGAGCTGGATAATGTAATTTACTTTTTCCATTACTCATTATTATTAGTGTCCAGATATTTCTTTTCCCGATAACGGACTTCATTCTTCTCTTCAACATATTTTTTTTCAAGTACCAATTTTTTCTTAGGTGGTTCTGTTTGCTCAAAAAGGGAATACAGCATTGCAACGGTTGGTTTCGTTTGGTTCTTTTCAATGTCTTTCATTATGGCAATCATTCCGTTCATCCGTTTCTTAATGAGCAATGAAATTCGCTTTTCTAAGGTTTCCATATTTGGTCCCATTGACTCTACTGGGGAAATTCCGTTCTCCTTAAAAAAGTCCATCATTAAGAGCAATGTCATCGATTGGGATTTTGACAACATCTTGCTAAATTTCCTAAATTCATTAGCCACAGAACTTTTGATTTTTAAAGTTTCAAAATTCTCTTTTTCATACCCTTTGTCCATAGTTTTTAGTAAAATTAGTGCCTGGTTATGGCGGTTAACAGATGTTTTTACTAAAAAGTAGTGCTTATGTTCAAATTCAAGAAAATAGAAAAACCCTGTAAACCCCTATAAACAGTATGCTTATAGCAAAATCGAATAAACGTAACAGGGCGACTGCCTGTTACCCTCTTGCTATTCGATTCCTTCATTTCATTTCAGGATCTTCATACTTTTCAACAAATGCTGAAAAACTATTTTAGGTACTTTAAACACCATTCTTTTTTTAGTAATAAATGGAAGTTATGTAATTTTAATTTATTGACAATCACATAATTGAGCTAATTTATTAATCCATATTAGATGGTTTATATTGATGTTATTTGATACTCATTTTCTCTTAAAATCACATACTTATTATATCTTGAGCGTTTTCCTTTTCTTTTTATATTGAATTCTATGTAACTATATAATTACCGAATT